>Ga0224514_10000062_pt1 | contig 42216 bp, 37 predicted proteins | sample SF_May12_sed_USG_3_FD_169107 | JGI IMG/M metagenome (GOLD analysis project Ga0224514, IMG submission 169107) | Sediment microbial communities from San Francisco Bay, California, United States - SF_May12_sed_USGS_24 | ecosystem: Environmental > Aquatic > Marine > Sediment | place: USA... | reverse complement strand
TGGCGCCAGGGTGTCTGGTCGCTGGAGGGCGACCATCCGGAAGACAGTCCGGATGATGAACTGCCCCATCACGTGGTTGCCTACGATTTTGGTGTCAAGCGCAACATCCTGCGCATGCTGGCTGCGCGCGGCTGCCGCATTACCGTGGTTCCGGCCCGGACTCCGGCCAGTGAAGTGCTGGCATACCAGCCGGATGGCATCTTCCTGTCCAATGGTCCCGGTGACCCGGAGCCATGCGACTACGCCATTGCCGCCATTGGCGAGTTGCTCGCGAGCGGTATCCCGATATTCGGTATTTGCCTGGGGCACCAGTTGCTGTCACTGGCCAGCGGTGCCCGCACCGTCAAGATGAAATTCGGCCACCACGGGGCGAACCACCCGGTGCAGGACCTCGCCAGCAAGCGCGTCATGATTACCAGCCAGAATCACGGTTTTGCGGTGGATGACGCCACGCTGCCGGACAACCTGGTGGCAACGCACCGCTCGCTGTTCGACAAATCACTGCAGGGTGTGTCACGTACCGATTGCCCGGCGTTCAGTTTCCAGGGACACCCGGAAGCCAGTCCCGGGCCGCACGACGTCGCGCCGTTGTTTGACCGCTTTATCAAGATGATGAACAAACCAGACTAGCCGCAGGGGACACAGATTTTTCTGTGGCAAAAAGACAATGCCGAAAAGAACTGACATACAAACCATCCTGATCATCGGCGCCGGGCCTATCGTGATCGGGCAGGCGTGCGAGTTCGACTACTCCGGTGCACAGGCCTGCAAGGCCTTGCGCGAGGAAGGCTATCGCGTGGTGCTGGTGAACTCCAACCCGGCCACCATCATGACCGATCCGGACATGGCCGATGCCATCTATATCGAGCCGGTACAGTGGCAGACCGTTGCGCACATCATCGAAAAGGAACGCCCCGACGCGTTGTTGCCGACCATGGGTGGCCAGACTGCACTGAACTGTGCGCTCGACCTGGTGCGCGAGGGTGTACTGGAGCAGTTCGGTGTCGAGCTGATCGGTGCAGACCGTGAGGCCATCGATATGGCCGAGGATCGCGGGCTGTTCCGTGATGCCATGACCGAGATCGGCCTGTCTACCCCGAAGGCCTACATCGTGCACAGCATGGAAGAGGCGCAGCAGGTACATGCCTCGCTGGGTTTCCCGCTCATTATCCGGCCCTCGTTCACCATGGGCGGCAGCGGTGGCGGCATTGCCTATAACAGGGAAGAGTTTGTTGCCATCTGTGAGCACGGCCTTGATCTCTCGCCGACCACTGAAGTGTTGCTGGAAGAGTCCATTCTCGGCTGGAAGGAGTTCGAGATGGAGGTGGTGCGCGACCGGGCCGACAACTGCATCATTATCTGCTCGATCGAGAATCTCGACCCCATGGGCGTGCACACCGGTGATTCCATCACGGTGGCGCCGGCGCAGACGCTGACCGACAAGGAATACCAGCTGATGCGCAATGCCTCGATTGATGTGCTGCGCAAGATCGGCGTCGAGACCGGTGGTTCCAATGTGCAATTTGCCATCAACCCCGAGGACGGGCGCATGGTGGTGATCGAGATGAATCCGCGCGTATCGCGTTCTTCTGCGCTGGCCTCCAAGGCGACCGGTTTCCCGATTGCCAAGGTCGCGGCCAAGCTCGCGGTCGGTTTTACGCTCGACGAGCTCAGCAATGAAATCACCGGCGGGGCGACCCCGGCCTCGTTTGAGCCGACCATCGACTATGTCGTGACCAAGGTGCCGCGCTTTACCTTTGAAAAATTCCCGCAGGCGGACCCGGTGCTGGGTACCCAGATGAAGTCGGTGGGTGAGGTGATGGCGATTGGCCGTACCTTCCAGGAGTCCCTGCAGAAGGCGTTGCGCGGCCTGGAGACCGGCATGGACGGTCTTGACGAAGTTTTTGACCTGGCGCAGGACGGGGCGGAGAAAGAGTTGCGCAAGGAGCTTGGCATTGCGCGTCCGGAGCGGCTCTGGCATGTGGCGGACGGTTTCCGGGCCGGCATGTCACTGGCGGAAATCAATGAAGTGACCACCATCGATCCCTGGTTCCTGGTACAGATCGGTGACCTGGTAACGGCGGAGCAGGAACTGCGTGAGAGACAGCTTGATGATCTTGATGAAGACAGCCTGCGCGGGCTGAAGCGCAAGGGCTTCTCGGATCGACGGCTGGCCGCCCTGCTGGATTGTAACGAGTACGATGTGCGTACACGGCGCCATGAGCTGAGCGTACGACCGGTGTACAAGCGCGTCGATACCTGTGCCGCGGAGTTTGCAACCGCGACGGCCTACATGTATTCCACCTACGAGGAGGAATGCGAGGCAGGACCCTCGACGCGCGACAAGATTATCGTGCTGGGCGGTGGGCCGAACCGCATTGGCCAGGGCATTGAATTCGATTACTGCTGCGTACATGCGGCACTGGCCTGCCGGGAAGATGGTTTCGAAACCATCATGGTGAACTGCAACCCGGAGACGGTCTCCACTGACTATGACACCTCGGACCGTCTGTACTTCGAGCCGGTCACGCTGGAAGACGTGCTGGAGATCATCCATATCGAACAGCCAAAGGGTGTCATCGTCCAGTATGGCGGGCAGACGCCGCTCAAGTTGTCACGTGGCCTGGAAGCAAACGGGGCACCGGTTATTGGCACCTCGGCAGATGCCATCGACCACGCCGAGGACCGCGAGCGTTTCCAGCAGATGGTGGTGAAGCTCGGCCTGTTGCAGCCGCCCAACCGGATCGCTTCCACCGCGGAACAGGCCATGCAACTGGCGGATGAGGTCGGTTACCCGCTGGTGGTGCGGCCATCCTATGTGCTGGGCGGACGGGCCATGGAGATCGTTTATTCCTCCGAGGACCTGGGGCGCTACATGCGCGAGGCCGTGCAGGTCTCGAACGATTCACCGGTGTTGCTGGACCGTTTCCTGGATGATGCGGTCGAGGTTGATGTTGACGCCATCTGTGACGGTGAGGATGTATTGATCGGCGGCATCATGGAACATATCGAACAGGCCGGCGTCCATTCCGGCGATTCCGCCTGTTCGTTGCCACCCTATACGCTGAGCGAATCCGTGCAACAACGGATGTGTGAACAGGTCAGCAGTATGGCGATGGAATTGAACGTGCGCGGCCTGATGAATACCCAGTTTGCCATCAAGGGCGAGGACATCTACCTCATTGAGGTCAATCCGCGTGCTTCGCGTACCGTGCCGTTTGTGTCCAAGGCAACCGCCATGCCGCTGGCCAAGATTGCGGCCCGCGTGATGACCGGCCGGAGCCTGAAACAACAGGGCCTGACGGAAATGGTGCAGCCGGACTATTTCTCCGTCAAGGAAGCCGTATTCCCGTTTATCAAGTTCCAGGGGGTTGATCCCCTGCTGGGTCCCGAGATGAAATCAACCGGTGAGGTCATGGGCATTGGCCGCACCTTTGGCGAGGCCTTTGCCAAGGCGCAGATGGGTGCCGGCAATACCGTGCCATCCGGTGGCACCGCGTTTCTGAGTGTGCGCAGGGATGACCGTGCCACGGTGGTTGAACTGGCGCGCGACCTGGTTGGCCAGGGTTTCCGCCTGGTTGCCACGCGTGGCACAGCCGCCGCCATCAGGGCAGAGGACATTGAATGCGATGTGGTCAACAAGGTCATGGAAGGCCGGCCACACGTGGTAGACATGATAAAGAACGGACAGATTGGCCTGATCGTGAATACCACCGAGGGTAAGCAGGCGATAGCTGATTCTTTTACAATTCGCAGGAGCGCGCTGCAGAACAAAGTGTCTTACAGCACGACGATTGCCGGCGCGCGCGCAACCTGTCTGGCGCTGCATCATCTCAACACGGGGAACGTTGCCAGCCTGCAGGAGTTGCATCAGGAGATCAAGGCATGAGTACCAAAGTACCGATTACCGCACGTGGTGCAGAACAACTGCGCGAGGAACTGGTGCGTTTGAAAACGGTCGATCGTCCGCGGATTATTGCGGCGATTGCCGAGGCGCGTGCACATGGCGATTTAAAGGAAAATGCCGAGTATCACGCCGCGCGTGAACAGCAGAGCTTTGCCGAGGGTCGTATCAAGGAAATCGAGGGCAAGCTCAGTCATGCACACATCGTCGATATCACTACCATGGATGCCAACGGCAAGGTAATTTTCGGCTGTACTGTCGAGCTGTTCGACGAGGACAGCGAGGAATCCATTGTCTACCAGATCGTCGGCGAGGATGAAGCTGATATCAAGTGTGGCCGGTTGTCGATTAACTCGCCAATTGCCCGCGCGCTGATTGCGAAAATGGAAGGTGACGTGGTTGCCGTGATTGTGCCCGGCGGCGAACGCAGTTTCGAGATTGTCGAGGTCCGCTATATTTAACCGCAACTGTGTGCTCCCGGCGGTCGAGCGCATCCTGTTAACCCTGTGGGTCGGCAGCCTCTGGGTGACCGGCTTCATGGTGGCGCCGCTGTTGTTTGCCACGCTGGATGATCGTTCACTGGCGGGTACCATTGCCGGCAAGCTGTTTGGTATAACCGCCTGGGTCGGGTTGAGTTGCGGCGTCGTGTTACTGCTGATCCGTCGCCTGCGTTCCGGCAGTGGCGGCTGGCGGGCATGGGTGATTGCTGCCATGCTGGTGCTGGTGTGCGCAGGTCAGTTTGTACTGGCGCCTATGATTGCCGAACTGCGCGCAGCAGGCATGACAGACACGTCACAATTTGGCCGTTTGCACGGCGTGGCTAGCATGTTGTTTGTGGTGACGGCCGTGCTGGGCCTGTGGTTGGTCGCGGCTGGTCAGGAGCGTGAAATCAGTCACTGATCTCGCGATAGACCAGTGCGATGTGGCCGATGGCCTGTACCAGTTCTGCGCCAAAGCGTGTGCATATCTCGTCTATCATTTGCCTGCGGGTATCGCGGTCAGTGCCGGCAATCTTTATTTTCATCAGTTCGTGGTGTTCCAGCGACAGTTCGATTTCTCGCAGCACGGCCTTGCTGAGACCGGCATTACCGATGCTGACTACCGGTTTCAGGGCATGGCCGCGGCCACGCAATTTGCGCTTGAAGGGTTCTGTTAATGGCATAGTCGTGTTTTCCGGGTGCAGTGAGATGATTATACGTCGGGTGTTCCTATTCGGGTAACAGGTTATTTGGCATATGGGCAGGAGCAAGAGCAGTCAAAAATGGTTGAAGGAGCACTTTGACGATGTCTGGGTCAAACGTGCCCAGCGCGAAGGTTATCGCTCGCGTGCGGTCTACAAGCTCGACGAGATTCAGCAGAAAGACCGCATCCTGAAACCGGGTATGACAGTGGTTGACCTGGGCGCGGCGCCGGGCGGCTGGTCGCAGTATGCGCTGCAGCAGTTGCACGGCAAGGGGCGGGTGATAGCGCTGGATATCCTGCCGATGGAGCCGTTGCCCGGAGTGGATTTTATCCAGGGCGACTTTCGCGACAATGAGGTGCTGGAGGCGCTGCTGGAGAAAACCGCGGGTGTCCCGGTAGACCTTGTAATGTCGGACATGGCACCCAATATCAGTGGTATGAAGGCGGTCGATATCCCCCGCAGCATGTACCTGGTGGAGCTTGCGGTCGAACTGGCCGATAAGGTACAGGGCGAGGGTGGCGATCTCCTGTTCAAGGCCTTTCACGGTGAGGGCTTTGATGCGGTACTGAAAAACTTACGTGAGAAATACGGCAAATTGTTGATACGCAAGCCAAAGGCGTCCCGCCCGCGCAGTCGCGAGGTGTATGTGCTGGCCAAGGGTCGAGTGCGTACGAATGTGTCATAATGGGTCAAGTCATGCATTTGACGCGCCGAGACAGTCTGTCAAGGCGCGTAATTCTGATCAATTGAGGAAACCGGTTTGAACGATCTGGCAAAAAATCTTCTGCTCTGGGTAGTCATCGCCATTGTCCTGATGACAGTGTTCAACAACTTTGGTCCGCAGACGGTCAATCGGCAATCCATCGATTATTCCGTCTTTATATCGGAAGTTCAGCAGGGCCAGGTGCAGCGTGTCGAGATTGAAGACCACACTGTGCAGGGTGTCCGCGTGGATGGCAGCCAGTTCACCACCCAGACCCCGCCTGATGATCCCAAGATGGTGGATGACCTGTTGAGCAACAAGGTCGATGTCAAGGTGGTCGAGCCCAACCAGCATGGCCTGCTGATGACCATTTTCATTAACTGGTTCCCGATGCTGCTGTTGATCGGTGTGTGGATCTTTTTCATGCGCCAGATGCAGGGCGGAGGCGGTGCGCGCGGTGCCATGTCGTTTGGCAAGAGCAAGGCGCGCATGCTCGGCGAGGACCAGGTCAAGGTCACCTTTGGCGATGTTGCCGGTGTCGAGGAAGCCAAGGAAGAGGTCGGCGAGCTGGTCGAATTCCTGCGTGAGCCCGGCAAGTTCCAGCGCCTGGGCGGCAAGATCCCGCGTGGCATCCTGCTGGTCGGTTCGCCGGGTACCGGCAAGACCCTGCTTGCCAAGGCCATCGCAGGCGAGGCCAAGGTGCCGTTCTTTACCATTTCAGGTTCCGACTTTGTGGAAATGTTTGTTGGTGTCGGTGCTTCGCGCGTGCGCGACATGTTCGAGCAGGCTAAAAAGCATGCGCCGTGTATCATTTTTATAGACGAGATCGACGCAGTCGGTCGCCATCGTGGTGCCGGTCTGGGCGGCGGCCACGACGAACGTGAGCAGACCCTCAACCAGTTGCTGGTCGAGATGGACGGCTTCGAAGGCAATGAAGGCGTGATTGTTATCGCCGCGACCAACCGCCCGGACGTGCTTGATCCGGCGTTGCTGCGCCCCGGCCGTTTTGATCGCCAGGTGGTGGTGCCGTTGCCGGATGTGCGCGGCCGTGAGCAGATTTTGAAGGTCCACATGCGCAAGGTGCCAATCGCGGACAGCGTCAAGGCCAGCATCATCGCCCGTGCCACGCCCGGTTTTTCCGGTGCCGATCTGGCCAACCTGGTCAACGAGGCGGCCCTGTTCGCCGCACGTGCCAACAAGCGTCTGGTCGACATGGAGGATTTGGAAAAGGCAAAGGACAAGATCATGATGGGTGCGGAACGCCGCTCCATGGTCATGACGGAGGACGAAAAACGCCTGACCGCTTACCACGAGGCCGGGCATGCCATCGTCGGCCGTTCGATGCCGTCACATGATCCGGTGTACAAGGTGTCGATCATTCCGCGTGGTCGTGCGCTAGGCGTGACCATGTTCCTGCCGGAGCAGGACCGTTACAGCCAGAGCAAGGAATACCTGGAGGGAAATATCTGCAGTCTGTTCGGCGGGCGCATCGCCGAGGCGCTGGTATTCGGTCCCGACAAGGTCACAACCGGTGCCTCCAATGACATCATGCGCAGCACCGAGCTGGCGCGTAACATGGTGACCAAGTGGGGTCTGTCCGACAAGCTGGGACCCTTGACCTACAGCGACGAACAGGAAGAGGTGTTCCTGGGCCATTCGGTTGCCCAGCACAAGGCCGTGTCGGATGAGACGGCGCATGATATCGACAGCGAGATCCGTGCCATTATCGACCGTGTCTATGCGCAGGCCGAGACCATCCTGAAGGAAAACATCGACAAGCTGCACATGATGGCCGATGCGTTGATGAAGTATGAAACCATCGACAGTGACCAGATCGACGACATCATGGCCGGCAAGGACCCCCGGCCGCCGAAGGACTGGAGCGATTCCGAACCGCGTACCCCGCCGTCAGGCGACGTGACCGATACGGATGAGAAGCCTATTGGCGGCCCGGCCGGTCAGCACTAGTTCGCAGGGAAAGCCCCGGACACTGCAATACGGCAGTCATTGCGAGCGCGATGTACATGAATGTACAAGTGCCGTGGGAGGCAGGATGCCGGGAGCGGCCAGCGTGGCAATCTCATGAAAAGAGTGAGCCATTAAAAAGGTTGCTTCGTCACTTTGTTCCTCGGTAACTGCTCCATGCGTTACTCTACCTCCTGCATCCATGTAGTTGTCGCATGACGAGTAAAACTGATTCGCCCTGGATGCATCCATTGATTCTCGACTGCGCCGGTAAGCCGCTGGACCTTTCCGTTCCCCGCGTCATGGGAATACTCAATGTCACGCCCGATTCCTTTTCGGATGGTGGCGATTTCCTTGCGCCTGAAAAGGCAGTGCAGCGTGCCCTGGAAATGGTTGAAGAGGGCGCGGCCGTCATCGACGTGGGTGGCGAGTCCACTCGCCCCGGTGCCGCACCGGTCGATGTGGATGAGGAACTGCGGCGCGTGATTCCTGTCATTGAGGCGTTACAGCGCGAACTCACGGTGCCGGTTTCCATCGACACGCGTAAGCCGGCGGTAATGCAGGCCGCGGTTGCGGCCGGTGCCGGACTGATTAATGACGTAAACGCACTGCAGGCGCCGGGCGCCGTAGAGACGGCCGCCGCACTCGGCGTGCCGGTCTGCCTGATGCATATACAGGGTGATCCGGAAACCATGCAGGACCAACCCGACTACCGGGACGTGGTGGCAGAGGTCGGTGCATTCCTCGTTGCGCGTGCCCGTGCCTGCCGGGACGCGGGAATTGCGCGTGAACGGATCCTGCTCGACCCCGGGTTTGGTTTTGGCAAGACCCCCGAGCACAATCTGTTGTTGCTGCAGCGGCTCGACACACTGGTAGCGAACGGTTACCCGGTGCTGGTGGGGCTGTCACGCAAGTCACTGATTGGTAATGTCCTGGGGTTGTCGGTCGATAAAAGGGTATACCCGGGCGTGGCGCTGAATGTGCTGGCAGTGTGGCAGGGGGCGTCACTTGTGCGCAGCCACGACGTGCGTGCAACGCGCGAGGCCATCGAAATGTGCCATGCTGTACAGGTGGCGGGGCCGGGTTGCTGATTCCGCTACTGCCGGTAACCTCTTTAATGTATTAAGCTTTGGGCGCAGACAGGGAAAACACAATGTCGAGAAAGTATTTCGGAACAGACGGAATTCGCGGACGGGTTGGTGAGCACCCGGTGACCGCCGAGTTCATGCTCAAGCTGGGCTGGGCGACCGGTCGTGTGCTGGGCTCCGGTAGTGGCGCAAGTGTCATCATCGGCAAGGACACGCGTATCTCGGGTTACATGTTTGAATCCGCGCTGGAGGCGGGTCTGTCTGCCGCCGGGGTCGATATCCGCCTGCTGGGTCCGATGCCGACACCGGGGATTGCCTACCTGACACGTACCCTGAATGCCTGTGCCGGTATTGTCATCAGTGCCTCGCACAACGGCTATGCCGATAACGGCATCAAGTTCTTCTCCGGAGAAGGCACCAAGCTGCCGGACGAGGTCGAGGCCGCTATCGAGGCGGAGCTGGAAAAACCCATGATCACGGTGGATTCCGACAAGCTGGGCAAGGCCGAGCGTGTCGAGGATGCCGTGGGCCGTTATATCGAATTTTGCAAGAGCACGATCCCCTCTGTCATGAGCCTGCGTGGCCTCAAGATCGTGGTGGACTGTGCCAACGGCGCCACCTACCAGGCGGCCCCCAGTGTATTTCGTGAGCTGGGTGCGGAGGTGATTGCCGTCGGTGTGGCGCCGGACGGACTGAACATCAACCGTGATTGCGGTTCCACCGACCCGGCACAACTGCAGAAGATGGTGCTGGAGCATGGCGCCGACGTCGGGATAGCCCTGGACGGTGATGGTGACCGGGTCATCATGGTCGATCATGCCGGCGAACTGGTCGATGGCGATGAGCTGTTATTCATTATTGCCGTGGCGCGCCAGCAGGAAGGCACGCTGGGCGGTGGTGTGGTCGGTACGCTGATGAGTAACCTGGGGCTGGAGCATGCGCTGCAATCGCATGATATTGCCTTTGACCGGGCCAGGGTCGGCGACCGTTACGTGCTGGAGATGCTGCAGCAGACCGGCCGGCAGATCGGTGGGGAGTCCTCTGGACACATTATCTGCCTGGATCGCACAACCACCGGTGACGGCATCGTCTCGGCGTTACAGGTGCTGGCTGCCATGAGCCGGTACAGCAAGTCGCTGCATGAGCTCAAGGCCGGGATGCACAAATACCCGCAACGCATGATCAATGTCCCGGTTCGCGGGCAGATCGACCTGGGCGCGGCACCGACCGTGCAGGCGGCGGTCAGCTCCGCCGAGCAGCGCCTGGCCGGCCGTGGCCGTGTCCTGCTGCGTCCCTCCGGCACTGAACCCGTGGTGCGTGTCATGGTGGAGGGCGAAGACGAGAACCAGGTGGTTGAGGAGGCCGACCAGCTGGCCTCGGTGGTGGCTGCCGCGGTCTGACCCGGCGGCCTGCGGGGCAGGGGGCGTTGATATTGCCCCGGATCCCGCCGACATACAGGATTCCATTCCCACGCAAGGGCCGGCAAAAACGGCCCTTTTTTACGCGTCCGTACCCCTCAAGGGCGGTCCCTGAGACGGCTTCCAAAATTGATTTTTCCGGGCCACGCCGCTAAGCTTGCCGGCTCTTCGATATAAGGAATTCGTTATGCGTCAGCCCCTGGTCGCCGGCAACTGGAAAATGAATGGCTCAATGGACAGCGTCAAAACGCTGGCCGAGGGCATCAAGGCCGGTATCGATACGGTGACGACAGCTGAAATGGCCGTCTGTCCGCCCTACGTCTATATCCCGCAGGTAGCTTCCATGCTCGCAGGCAGCGCCATCAGCTATGGCGCCCAGGATGTGAATGACCAGGAAGCCGGTGCCTACACGGGTGAAGTGGCGCCGGGCATGCTTGCCGACATTGGCTGCAAGTACGCCATTGTGGGCCATTCCGAGCGACGCAGTATTTACGGTGAAAGCGATGAATTTACTGCCAGCAAGTTTGCTGCCGCACGCAAGGCCGGCCTGATACCGATCCTGTGTGTCGGTGAGTTGCTGGAAGAGCGTGAGCAGGGGATTACCGAGCAGGTGGTGGCGCGTCAACTGGATGCCGTGATCAACCTTGAAGGTATCGAGGCTTTTGGCGGCGCCGTCATTGCTTACGAGCCGGTATGGGCCATCGGTACCGGCAAGACCGCGACGACCGATCAGGCGCAGGAAGTCCATGCCTTTATCCGCGGCAAGCTGGCCGCCCTCGATGCTGCGGTCGCGGACAAGGTGCAGATCCTGTACGGCGGCAGCATGAATCCCGGTAATGCCGAACAATTGCTGGCGATGCCGGATATCGACGGCGGCCTGATTGGCGGGGCCTCGCTCAAGCCGGACGACTTCCTCGCCATTGGCAAGGCTGCCAACGCGTAATTAATTAAACCCACTGACTAAAACGGTCGAGCTATGTTTTCTATTTTACTGTCAATTCAAATCCTGGTATCTGTCTCAATTATTGCGCTGGTGTTGCTGCAACAGGGCAAGGGTGCCGATATGGGGGCCGCGTTTGGCAGTGGTTCCTCCGGTACCGTGTTTGGTTCACGCGGTTCAGGTTCGTTTTTTACCCGCGCAACCGGCATCCTGGCTGCGGTGTTCTTTATCAACTGCCTGTTGATTGCCTCGCCGCTGGTGCGTGAGACCGGCCAGTCAGAGGAAACGCTTGCAGAGCGCATCGAGCAACAGGAAACGTTGCAGCAGGAAGCCGCCGAGAGCGCAGCCATAGGTGAGGCGCTGGAGAATCAGCAGGCCGCCGAAGAGGATCTGCCGGCTGTCATCACCGAGCAATTGTCCAGTGAAGAGACTGATGTACCGGGTGTTCCTGTCGAGGTAGTACCGGACAGCCCGGCTGCAGACGAATTACCACAGTAAACCTGGCAGTACTTTCCCTTGTTTTTTGTCCGCGCCGATGTGGTGGAATTGGTAGACACGCTATCTTGAGGGGGTAGTGGCGAAAGCCGTGCCGGTTCGACTCCGGCCATCGGCACCATTGTAAAAGTCCCTGCAGCCATCGCATTTTGCGGGCGCTCCAGGGGGTTTATCCTGATTTTTTATACCCATAGAAAATACAGATAACTTACTGAAATATATAATAAATGTGGGGCTCCCCCAACTTGACAGTCGGGGTGTGCTGGCCTAGACTGCACAATCTTTTTGCACCGCATGTCTGGCCCGAAAATACAAATGAAGGTGCGGGCACATGACTGACCCGGCCACGTGAGACAATAACGATGCTGGAAAATTATCTGCCGATTCTGATCTTCATCGCAATTGGTATCGCGGTGGGTGTCGGGCCGATCGTGATGGGCTTCCTGCTCGCACCGAACAAGCCGGATAGCCAGAAAAATTCCCCCTTTGAATGTGGCTTCGAGGCCTTTGAAGATACGCGCATGCGCTTTGACGTGCGCTACTACCTGGTTGCCATCCTGTTCATCCTGTTTGATCTCGAAATTGCCTTCCTGTTCCCGTGGGCGGTGGTGCTGGAGTCCATTGGCATGTTCGGATTTCTCGCCATGATGTTGTTCCTTGGCATCCTGGTGATTGGCTTCATCTATGAATGGAAGAAAGGGGCCTTGGAGTGGGAGTAGCATTTTTTAGCGCCGGAGACTGTGCACGATGAGTGTCGAGGGCCTGCTCAAGGAAGGCTTCGTCACCACCACGGCCGACAGCCTGATCAACTGGGCGCGCACCGGTTCGATGTGGCCGATGACCTTCGGCCTGGCCTGTTGCGCGGTGGAAATGATGCAGGCCGGTGCCTCGCGTTATGACCTTGACCGTTTCGGTGTCGTGTTCCGCGGCAGTCCGCGCCAGTCGGATGTGATGATTGTCGCCGGTACGCTGTGCAACAAGATGGCGCCGGCACTGCGCAAGGTGTATGACCAGATGGCGGAGCCACGCTGGGTGATCTCAATGGGTTCCTGTGCCAATGGCGGCGGTTACTACCATTATTCCTATTCAGTGGTGCGCGGCTGTGACCGCATTGTGCCGGTCGATATCTACGTGCCTGGTTGTCCCCCGACGGCCGAGGCCCTCCTGTACGGCATTCTGCAACTGCAGAACAAGATCAAACGCACCAACACCATAGCCCGCTAAGAGACCGAAAGGTAAATAAATAGTGTCTAATTCTTCACGCCAGCTTGCAGAACAGCTGCACGAGCGCTTCGCTGACAAGCTGCCGGCGGTGATCGATGCCGTGGGCGAGGTGACCGTGGAAGTGGCCTGCGAGGATTTGCTCGAGGTGGCGACTGCCCTGCGTGACGAGCCGGCATTCGGTTTTGAAATGCTTATCGATCTGTGTGGCGTGGACTACTTCCATCACGGGCGTGACGAATGGGCCACCGAGGAGACCAGCAGCTCCGGTTTCAGCCGCGGCGTCGAGGCGGTGACGGCCGGGCACATGGGTGCAGTCACTGAAGACCTGGTGGTGGAGAAACCACGCAGCACGCGCCGTTTCGCCGCCGTTCACCATTTACTATCGATCAGCACCAACCGCCGCCTGCGGCTGAAGGTGTTTGCCCCTGACGACGATCTGCCGGTGGTGCCGTCGGTCATCGGCGTCTGGAACAGCGCCGACTGGTACGAGCGCGAGGCGTTTGACCTGTATGGCATCCTGTTTGAAGGTCATCCGGACCTGCGTCGCCTGTTGACCGACTACGGTTTCGTGGGCCACCCGTTCCGCAAGGACTTCCCGCTCAGCGGTAACGTGGAAGTGATCTACGATGCCGAGAAAAAACGTGTGGTCTACCAGCCGGTCAGCATTGAGCCCCGCGTGCTGGTGCCGAAGGTTGTTCGCGGTGATCAGGTTGACTCGGTCGACCTGGCGCAGCCTGTCGAAGAGCCGGAAGCCACAGAAGAACAGGCGGCGGAGTAGGACATGCCAGAGATTCGTAATTTCACCCTGAACTTCGGCCCGCAACATCCGGCTGCGCATGGCGTGTTGCGCCTGGTGCTGGAGATGGATGGCGAGGTGATCGAGCGCGCCGACCCGCACATCGGCCTGCTGCATCGTGGCACCGAGAAGCTGGCCGAGAACAAGCCGTTCAACCAGAGCATCGGCTACATGGACCGGCTCGATTACGTTTCCATGATGTGCAACGAGCACGGTTACGTGCTGGCGATGGAAAAACTGCTCGGCGTCGAGGCACCGGTCCGCGCGCAATACATCCGCGTCATGTTCGACGAGATTACCCGCCTCCTCAATCACCTGTTGTGGCTGGGTGCGCACGGTCTCGACATCGGTGCGATGACGGTATTCCTGTATGCCTTCCGCGAGCGCGAAGACCTGATGGACTGCTACGAGGCGGTATCCGGCGCGCGCCTGCATGCGACCTATTACCGCCCTGGTGGCGTCTATCGCGACCTGCCGGACGTGATGCCGCAATACGAGGCGTCCAAGTGGCACAGCCAGAAGGACGTCGATAAAAAGAATGCCGATCGCCAGGGTTCGCTGCTCGACTTTATTGAAGCCTTTACCGAACGTTTTCCGGGGTGTGTGGATGAATACGAAACCCTGCTGACCGATAACCGCATCTGGAAACAGCGCACCGTCGGCATCGGCGTGGTGTCGCCGGAGCGCGCCATGCAACTGGGCTTTACCGGCCCGATGCTGCGTGGTTCCGGTGTGGAGTGGGACCTGCGCAAGAAGCAGCCCTACGAAGTCTACGACCGCATGCAGTTCGACATCCCGATTGGCGTGACCGGCGACTGCTATGACCGTTACCTGGTGCGCATCGAGGAGATGCGCCAGTCAAACCGCATCATCAAGCAATGCATCAAGTGGCTGCGCAACAACCCCGGCCCGGTGATGCTGGAAGACAACAAGCTGGCGCCGCCGCGACGTGAAGAAATGAAGGCCGACATGGAATCACTGATTCACCACTTCAAGCTGTTTACGGAGGGGTTCTGTGTGCCGGCCGGTGAGGCCTATGCCGCCATCGAGCACCCCAAGGGTGAATTCGGTGTGTACCTGGTCTCCGATGGTGCCAACAAGCCGTATCGCCTGAAGGTGCGTGCGCCCGGTTTTGCCCACCTGGCGGGCATTGACGAAATGACACGCGGCCACATGCTGGCCGACGTGGTGGCCGTGATCGGCACCCAGGATATCGTGTTCGGAGAGATTGACCGCTGATGAGTACCCAGACCCGCAAGTCCGACCTGCTGACCGATGAGTCGCGCGCAACCATCGATGCCTGGATTGCAAAGTATCCCGCAGACCAGAAGAAGTCAGCCGTGCTGAGCGCCTTGCAGGCCGCTCAGGAACAGAACGGTGGCTGGGTCACGCGTGAATTGATGGATGCCGTGGCGGATTATCTCGATATGCCCACGGTGCTGGTCTACGAGGTCGGCAGTTTTTATTCCATGGTCGAACTGGAACCGGTCGGGCGCAACATGGTGGCCATTTGCACCAACATTTCCTGCATGCTGTGCGGGGCGGAAAGCCTCGTTGAGCACGTGGAGAAAAAGCTTGGTATTGCGCTGGGTGAGACCACGCCGGACGGCCGCATCACGCTCAAGATGGAAGAGGAATGCCTGGCCGCTTGTTCAGCCGGGCCGATGATGACCGTGAACGGTCATTACCATGAAAAGCTGACACCGGAAAAGGTCGACGCCATCCTGGACGGGCTGGAGTAGGGTATGAGCGTACAAGTCTGTTTTGATACCTTGCAGTTCGATCAGCCATGGACGCTTGAGAATTACCTCAAGGTCGGTGGTTACCAGGCGTGGAAGAAAATCCTTGCGGAAAAGATCCCGCAGGAAGACGTCATCGAGACGGTCAAGGCATCCGGCCTGCGTGGTCGTGGTGGTGCGGGGTTCCCGACCGGGTTGAAGTGGAGTTTCATGCCACGCAACGCGCCGGTCCAGAAGTATGTGGTCTGTAACTCGGACGAATCCGAGCCGGGCACCTGCAAGGACCGCGACATCCTGCGCTTCAATCCGCATGCGCTGGTCGAGGGCATGGCCATCGCCGGCTATGCCATGGGCGCAACCGTTGGTTACAACTACATGCGTGGCGAGTTTCACCACGAGCCGTTCGAGCGTTTCGAACAGGCACTCGCTGAAGCGCGAGCAGCCGGTTTTCTCGGCGAGAACATTCTTGGTTCCGGCGTGGATTTCCAGTGTTACAGCCACCTGGGTGCCGGTGCCTATATCTGCGGTGAGGAAACTGCGCTGCTGGAATCACTGGAAGGCAAGAAGGGCCAGCCGCGCTTCAAGCCGCCGTTCCCGGCCAACTTCGGCCTGTATGGCAAGCCGACCACCATCAATAACACGGAAACGCTGGCCTCGGTGCCGGCGATCATTCGCAATGGTGGCGACTGGTTCCTGAATCTCGGCAAGCCGAACAATGGCGGTGTAAAACTTTTTTCAGTGTCCGGGCACGTCAACAACCCGGGCAACTTCGAAATCCCGATGGGTACACCGTTTAAAGACCTGCTGGAGATGGCTGGTGGCGTGCGCGACGGTCACAAGCTGAAGGCGGTGATTCCCGGTGGTTCCTCCATGCCGGTGCTGCCTGCCGACATCATCATGGAAACCGACATGGACTATGACTCGTTGGCCAAGGCGGGTTCCGCACTCGGTTCCGGTGCCGTCATCGTGATGGATGATTCCACCTGCATGGTCAAGGCATCCATGCGCGTGTCACGGTTCTACTACGCGGAGTCCTGCGGCCAGTGTACGCCGTGCCGGGAGGGTACCGGCTGGATGTACCGCATTATCAAGCGCATCGAGGAAGGCCAGGGACGTCCCGAGGATCTCGACCTGCTGCTGAGTGCCGCGGACCAGATCGCCGGCAAGACCATTTGCGCCTTCGGCGAGGCGGCGGCGTGGCCGGTGCAGGGTTTCCTGCGTCACTTCCGTGATGAATTCGAATATCACATTACCCACAAGCGCTGCATGGTGGGTGGTGCATCTTCCGACGGGGTGGCGGCATGAGTGCGCGGCCCGAAATTCCTGCAGAAGACACGGTGAACATCGAGATCGATGGGCAGCCGTTCAAGGCGCGCAAGGGCGCAATGATTATCGAGGTAACGGATGCGGCCGGCATTTCCATTCCGCGCTTCTGTTACCACAAGAAACTTTCCGTCGCCGCCAACTGCCGCATGTGCATGGTCGAGGTTGAAAAGGTGCCGAAACCGTTGCCGGCCTGTGCGACGCCGGTTGCCGAGGGTATGAAGGTGTTTACCCGCTCGGATATTGCCACTGGCGCGCAAAAGGCCGTCATGGAATTCCTGCTCATCAACCACCCGCTGGATTGCCCGATCTGCGACCAGGGCGGTGAGTGTGAATTGCAGGACCTGGCGTTGGGCTATGGTGGTGACGTGTCACGCTTTGCCGAGAAGAAGCGGGTCGTCAAGGACAAGTTTATCGGGCCGCTGATAGCGACCGACATGACGCGATGCATCCACTGTACGCGCTGTATCCGCATGCTGCGCGAGGTCGCCGGCAAGATGGAGCTGGGTGCTACCGGCCGTGGTGAGAACGTGGAGATCGGTACCTATATCGAAACGTCTCTGGAATCGGAGCTGTCCGGTAACGTCATCGATGTCTGCCCGGTCGGTGCGCTGACCTCACGGCCGTTCCGTTTCACGGCGCGCGCCTGGGAGCTGCAGCAGCACGCCTCCGTGGCGCCGCACGATGCCATTGGCTCGAATATATTGGTACACACCCGGCGTGGCCAGGTGATGCGCGTGGTGCCACGCGAGAACGAGGACATCAACGAGGTCTGGCTGTCCGACCGCGACCGTTTCGGCTACGAAGGACTGTATGCAGAAGATCGTGTTAGTGCGCCGATGGTGAAGGTCGATGGCGAGTGGCAGGCGGTTGACTGGGAGACTGCACTGCAGGCCACTGTCGATGGCCTGCGCAATGTCATCAACAGCAGTGGTACCGAGCAGGTGGGTGTACTGGCATCACCGACTGCCACCCTGGAAGAGCTCTCATTATTGCAGGCACTGGCGCGTGGTCTGGGTGTCAGCAACATTGACCATCGTCTGCGTCAGGCCGATTTTACCGACCAGGCCGAGGCGCCGTTGTGTCCCACGTTGGGCCAGACCCTGGTGGAGCTGGAAGGTGCCGACGCAGTGCTGGTGGTCGGCTCCAATATTCGCAAGGATCAGCCGATTGCCGGGCATCGCCTGCGCAAGGCCGCGCTGGCCGGTGCGCGGGTCATGTTTGTTAATCCGTTGGATTACGAGTTCATGTTTGACGTGCACGCGAAGGCGATCGTGGCACCGTCGCAGATGACGAACACGCTGGCGGGTATTGCCGCCTGCTATCCGGATGCCGCCCGCAATGCATCCGATGCCGTCAAGGCAATGATTGCCGCGGCTGATCCGGATGACAGCCAGCGCACCATGGCCGCAACCCTGCAGGGTGCGGATCATGCCACGCTATTGCTGGGCGGCGTTGCTTCGTCACACCCGCAGTTCTCACTACTCAAGGCGCTGGCCGGCGTGATTTCCGAACACAGCGGCGCCGTGCTGGGCCTGTTGCCGGATGCCGCCAACAGTGTCGGCGGCTGGTTAGCCGGGGTATTGCCGCACCGCGGACCGGCCGGCAGCAGCGTTGCGACGACAGGCCTCGATGCCGGTGCCATGCTTGCCAATCCGCGCAAGGCCTACCTGTTATTCAATGTCGAACCGGAATGCGACTGTAATGACGCCGCCACTGCCTCGGCTGCCGTGAATGGCGCGGACTTTGTCGTATCGCTCAGCCCGTTTGCCAGTGACGCCATGAAGCAGGCGGCCGATGTTCTGCTGCCGATCGGCCCGTTCACGGAAACCTCCGGTACCTTCGTCAATGCCGAGGGGCGTTGGCAGAGTTTTAACGGCGTGGCCAGCCCGGTGGGAGACAGTCGCCCCGGCTGGAAGGTGCTGCGCGTGCTGGGTAACCAGTTCGAACTGGACGGCTTTGAACAAGACAGCAGCGAGCAAGTGCGTGATGCACTGCGTGCGCAAGTTGGCGCCATTTCACTTGATAACAGTCAATCTTCCGGGCCAACCGCGCAGGCGGCCGGCTCCAGCGGGCTGGAACGTGTCGGTGACGTGGCAATTTATGCCGTCGATGCACTGGTGCGGCGTGCAGGTTCCCTGCAGAAAACACCGGATGCCGGGGCCGCCGGTCTGATACATATCAACCCGGCCCAGGCGGAAAAGAGTGGTGTGCGTGACGGTTATACCGTAACGGCGCAGCAGGGCGGGGCCAGTGTGGTCATGGATGTGTGCATCGATGAACGCGTGGCGGATGGGTGCGTCTGGATCCAGGCGGGTACCGTGGCATCCGGCAAGCTGGGTGCGGTGTTCGGGCCGGTTACCCTGGACCGGGTGTGAGGATCGCGCCATGACCGATACCGTGATACGTAAATCCTACATGATGCACTGGATCATCATCCTGCTGGCACTGACGGTCGGGTCGGTTGCGGCGGTCATGCTGGGCGTGCATTTCTGGGAAGACATCAAGGCCAACGTGCTGGTCTATACGCTGATCAAGATCGTGTTGATCGTGGGGCCGCTGATGGGTGCAGTGGCCTACCTGACCTTTGCCGAGCGCAAGATTATCGGCTACATGCAGGTGCGTGTGGGGCCGAACCGCGTTGGCCCGCGCGGCTGGCTGCAGCCGATTGCGGATGCACTCAAGCTGTTGATGAAAGAAATCGTCATCCCGACCAACGCCAACCGTTTTCTGTTCCTGATTGCGCCCATGCTGTCGATTGCACCGGCGCTGGCCGCCTGGGCAGTGCTGCCGTTTACCGACACGCTGGTGCTGGCCAATATCGATGCCAGTCTTCTGTATATCCTCGCGCTGACCTCCATCGGCGTGTACGGCGTGATCATCGCCGGCTGGGCATCCAACTCCAAGTATGCGTTCCTCGGTGCGATGCGCTCGGCGGCGCAGATCGTATCCTATGAAATCGCCATGGGCTTTGCGCTGGTCGGTGTGCTGATTGCCGGTGGCAGTCTTAACCTGGTCGAGATCGTGCAGGCACAGCAGGGCAGTTTCCTGCACTGGTTCTGGTTGCCGCTGTTCCCGCTGTTCCTGGTGTACTTCATCTCCGGGGTCGCGGAAACCAACCGTGCCCCGTTCGACGTATCGGAAGGTGAGTCGGAAATCGTTGCCGGTTTCCATGTCGAGTATTCCGGCATGGCATTCGCGGTGTTCTTCCTGGCTGAATACGCCAACATGATCCTGATTGCGGCACTGGCCGCGCTGATGTTCCTGGGCGGCTGGTTGTCACCGTTCGAGGGAACATGGTTCGAGCCGTGGTTTGACTGGGTGCCGGGAATTTTCTGGCTGTTCGGCAAGACCTCGCTGATGCTGCTGTTCTTCCTGTGGTTCCGTGCCACCTTCCCGCGTTACCGCTATGACCAGATCATGCGGCTCGGCTGGAAGGTGTTTATCCCGATCACCATCGTGTGGCTGGTCGTGGAGGGTGCCGCAGTGGTGCTTGATATTGGCCCATGGTTCGACTGACCGGAGTTTGAGGATGGAAGGTTTCACCAACTTCATGAAAAGCCTGTTTCTCTGGGAGCTGATCCAGGGTATGCGGCTGACCGGCCGGCGGCTGTTCTCGGACAAGATCACGGTGCAGTACCCGGATGAAAAGACCCCGCAGTCGAATCGTTTCCGTGGCCTGCACGCGCTGCGCCGTTATCCGAACGGAGAGGAGCGTTGTATTGCCTGCAAGCTGTGCGAGGCGGTGTGTCCGGCACTGGCGATTACCATCGAGGCGGAAGAGCGTGAGGACGGCACGCGGCGTACCACGCGTTATGACATTGATCTTTTCAAGTGTATCTATTGCGGCTTCTGCGAGGAGTCCTGCCCGGTGGATTCCATTGTCGAGACACGCGAGTTTGAGTATGCCTTCGAGAACCGCGGCGAGAACGTCATGACCAAGGACATGCTGCTGGCCGTGGGCGACAAGCACGAGGCGCAGATAGCCGCTGATCGTCAACAGGATGCGAGGTATCGTTGATGGACTACGAACGCATACTATTTTTCCTCTTCGCGACCATCCTGGTGTTTGCTGCGGCGCGCGTGATTACCGTGCGCAACCCGGTGCACGCTGCGCTGCACCTGGTGCTGGCCTTCTTTACCAGCGCCGCGCTGTGGCTGCTGCTGGAGGCCGAGTTCCTCGCCATCACGCTGGTGCTGGTCTATGTCGGCGCGGTTATGGTGCTGTTCCTGTTCGTGGTGATGATGCTGGATATCAATAGCTCGCCGCTGCGTGAAGGGTTTGTGAAATACCTGCCGCTGGGTGTAGTCGTGGCGCTGATTATTTTTGCCGAGATGTTCGCGGTGGTCGGCAAGAAGCATTTTGGTAGCGAAGTGGTCGCCATTCCCGCGCGTCATGCGGAGGGCTACAGTAACGTACGCGAACTGGGTGGCGTGCTGTATACCGAATACGTGTACCCGTTCGAGATTGCCTCGGTGATCCTGCTGGTGGCGATCATTGCGGCGATTGCGCTGACCATGCGCAAGCGACCGGAAACGAAATACCAGGACCCGTCACAACAGGTGTCGGTAAAGCCTGCCGACCGCGTGCGGATTGTCCGCATGAAGGCAGAAGAGAAGAACCCATGATTGCACTGTCCGACTACCTGATCCTGGGGGCGATCCTGTTTGGCCTGAGTGTCGCGGGCATCTTCCTCAATCGCAAGAATGTCATCATCCTGCTGATGGCGATCGAGCTGATGCTGCTTGCCGTGAACATGAACTTTGTCGCCTTCTCCTATTTTCTTGGCGACACGGCCGGTCAGGTGTTCGTGTTCTTCATCCTCACGGTGGCGGCAGCCGAGGCGGCCATTGGCCTGGCGATCCTGGTGGTGCTGTTCCGTAACCGCCAGACCATCAATGTCGAAGACCTCGATACATTAAAGGGCTAGCGCAATGAGTATGGAACAGATTTACCTTGCCATTCCGCTTGCACCGCTGCTGGGCGCCATTATTGCCGGCCTGTTTGGTCGCGTGATCGGGCGTGTTGGAGCACATACCGTCACCATTCTCGGTGTGGGTGCCTCCTGCGTCCTGTCCTTGTATGTGCTGAAACAGTTTGTCTGGGGCGGGGCGGAAACGTATAACGCCACGGTCTATACCTGGATGGTCTCTGAAGGCATCCACTTTGAAGTCGGTTTCCTGGTCGACAAGCTTACCGTGCTGATGATGTCCGTGGTGACCTTCGTGTCCCTGATGGTGCACATCTACACCATCGGTTACATGCATGATGACCCGGGCTACCAGCGCTTCTTCAGTTATATCGCGCTGTTCACCTTCTCCATGCTGATGCTGGTGATGTCGAACAACTTCCTGCAGCTGTTTTTCGGCTGGGAGGCTGTCGGCCTGGTCTCCTATTTGCTGATCGGCTTCTGGTACACGAAACCGACTGCAATCTACGCCAACCTGAAGGCATTCCTGGTGAACCGGGTCGGCGACTTCGGTTTCCTGCTTGGTATTGCCGCCATCTACATGACCTTCAACAGTATGGACTACGCGACCGTGTTCGCCGCGGCCCCGGCCCAGGCGCAGGCCGTGTTCCAGGTCATTCCGGGTACCGACTGGTCGTTGATGTCGGTAATTTGCATCCTGTTGTTCATCGGTGCGATGGGTAAGTCGGCACAGGTGCCGCTGCACGTGTGGCTGCCGGATTCCATGGAAGGCCCGACACCGATCTCTGCCCTGATCCACGCGGCCACCATGGTGACCGCCGGTATCTTCATGGTGGCACGCATGTCGCCGCTGTTCGAGTTGTCCGAGACCGCGCTGGTGTTCGTGATGGTTATCGGCGCCATTACCGCGCTGTTCATGGGCTTCCTCGGCATCGTGCAGAATGACATCAAGCGCGTGGTGGCCTATTCCACGCTGTCGCAGCTCGGTTACATGACCGTGGCGCTGGGGGCATCGGCCTACGCCGCCGGCATATTCCACCTGATGACGCATGCCTTCTTCAAGGCGCTGCTGTTCCTGGGTGCCGGTTCGGTGATTATCGCCATGCACCACGACCAGGATATCCGCAACATGGGCGGGTTGCGCAAGTACATGCCGATCACCTGGATAACCGCCCTGATCGGTTCGCTGGCGCTGATCGGTACGCCGTTCTTCTCCGGTTTCTACTCCAAGGACACCATTATCGAGGCGGTGCGCCACTCGCATCTGCCGGGCGCAGGGCTGGTGTATATCGCCGTGCTGGCCGGTGTATTCATTACCGCGCTGTACAGCTTCCGCATGTATTTTCTGGTGTTCCACGGCGAGCCGCGCATGGATGACCATACCCGCGAGCACCTGCACGAGACACCGTGGGTGGTGACCTTCCCGCTGATCATGCTGGCGATTCCCTCGGTGCTGGCCGGTTACCTGATCGACCCGGTGGTGTTTGGCGACTGGTTCAACGGCGTGATACATGTCGCGGCAAGCCATGATGTGCTGACGGAAATCGGCGAGCATTACCACGGCCCGGTCAGTTTCGTGCTGCATGCCTTTGGTGGTCCGGCCATCTATCTTGCCATCGCCGGTGTCGTGACCGCCTGGTACATTTACATAAAGAACCCGCAGATTGCCGACAACATCCGCCAGCGTTTCAACGGCATCTACCAGTTGCTGGTCAACAAGTATTACGCCGATGACTTCAACGAGGTTGTGTTTGCCGGTGGTGCGCGTGGCATGGGGCAATTGCTGTGGAGGGTCGGCGACGTGATGCTGATCGACGGCCTGCTTGTCAACGGCAGTGCACGTGTGGTGGGCTGGGTCTCGGGCGTACTGCGCAAGATCCAGACCGGTCACCTCTATACCTATGCCTTTAGCATGATCATCGGTCTGATGCTGATGCTGTTCTGGTTTGTATTCCGTTCACCGGGAGCCGGCGCATGATCGATTATCCTCTGCTTTCCCTGCTGGTCTGGCTGCCGATTGCCGGAGGCGCCGCGCTGCTGGCGATGGACGCACTGGGCAACCCGGGTTGCCGTATCACCGCGCTGCTGGTGTCGCTTGCGACCTTTATTCTCAGCCTGTCGCTGTATACGCATTTTGACTTCAGCACGGCTGCCATGCAGTTCCAGGAGAATGTGCCCTGGATCGATGCCTTCAGTGCCAACTACCACCTCGGCGTGGACGGTATCTCCATGCCGCTGATCATCCTGACCACCTTTACCACTGTGCTGGTGGTGCTGGCCGGCTGGCAGGTAATCCAGAACAAGACCGCACAGTACATGGCGGCGTTCCTGATCATGGAAGGACTCATGAACGGCGTGTTCGCCGCGCTGGACGGCGTGTTGTTCTACGTGTTCTGGGAGGCCATGCTGATCCCGATGTTCCTGATCATCGGTGTGTGGGGCGGCCCGAACCGCGTGTACGCGACCATCAAGTTCTTCCTGTACACCTTCTTCGGTTCGGTGTTCATGCTGGTTGCGCTGATCTACATGTACCTGAAGTCGGGCAGTTTTAGCATCCTCGATTTCCACATGCTGCCGCTGTCCATGACCGAGCAGATACTGATTTTCATTGCCTTCCTGATGGCGTTTGCCGTCAAGGTGCCGATGTGGCCGGTGCATACCTGGCTGCCGGATGCACACGTGGAGGCGCCGACCGGCGGCTCGGTGATCCTGGCCGCGATCATGCTCAAGATCGGCGGTTACGGTTTCCTGCGTTTCAGCCTGCCGATTACCCCGGACGCCAGCCATGCACTGGACTGGCTGATCATCCTGATGTCACTGGTGGCGGTGGTGTATATCGGTTTCGTCGCGCTGGTGCAGGAGGATATGAAGAAACTGATTGCCTATTCCTCCATCGCGCACATGGGCTTTGTCACGCTGGGTATCTTCCTGGTGTTCACGCTGCTGGATAACAGCGGCTCGGTGGACGGCGCCGCGCTCGGTATGGAAGGCGGCATCGTGCAGATGATCTCGCACGGCTTTATTTCCGGTGCGCTGTTCCTGTGCGTGGGGGTGCTGTATGACCGTATGCACAGTCGCCAGATCAGCGATTACGGCGGCGTGGTCAATACCATGCCGGTGTTCGCCGCCTTCATGGTGCTGTTTGCCATGGCCAACGCGGGTCTGCCGGGTACCTCCGGTTTCGTCGGCGAATTCATGGTGATCCTGGCCAGCTTCAAGGCGAACTTCTGGTTTGCGCTGCTGGCCGCAACGACACTGATCCTGGGTGCGGCCTACAGCCTGTGGATGGTCAAGCGCGTGGTGTTCGGCGACGTGGCCAACGACAACGTCGGTAAACTGCAGGACATCAACGGCCGCGAGTTTGTCATCCTGGCCAGCCTTGCCGCAGTAGTGCTGCTGTTCGGCCTGTGGCCGGCGCCGCTGGTCGAGATTATGCATGCCAGTGTCGACAACCTGCTGGCACACGTGTCGGTGTCGAAGCTGCCGGCGCCGGAAACCGGTTTCGCACTGATGAGCACGGTACAGCCCTGAGACGATTGCCATGACGATTTCACCTGCTGAATTCCTGCTGCTGTCACCGGAGATATTCATGCTCTCCATGGCCTGCCTCATCCTGGTGGTGGAGGCCTTCGTCGGTAGCCGGATGACACAGATAAGTTACGTGCTGGCTCAGCTCACGCTGCTGGTCGCGGCGCTGATCTCCGGCAACATGATTGATGTTTCACAGGCTGTCATGCTGGGTGGCACCTTTGTGCATGACCCGATGGCGGCACTGCTCAAGACCAGTATTTTCCTGGTCACTGTGGGTGCGTTTGCCTATGCACGCAGTTACCTGACCACGCAGGGCAGCCTGCGCGGTGAGTTCTATGTGCTCGGGCTGTTTGCCGTGCTTGGTATGCAGGTCATGGTCTCCGCGCACAGCCTGTTGACGGTCTACCTTGGTCTGGAACTGCTGTCACTGTCACTGTATGCCATGGTGGCGTTTGACCGTGACTCATCGCCGGCTTCCGAGGCGGCCATGAAGTATTTCGTGCTGGGTGCACTGGCCTCCGGCATGCTGCTGTATGGCATGTCGATGCTCTACGGTGCCACCGGCAGCCTGGACATTGCCGAGATTGCCAGTGCGGTGTCCGCTGCAGACGACAACAGCCTGATCCTGGTATTCGGCCTGTGCTTTATCGTGGTCGGGCTGGCCTTCAAGTTCGGTGCCGTGCCGTTCCACATGTGGGTGCCGGACGTTTATCATGGTGCACCCACGGCAGTGACCTTGTTCATCGGCAGCGCGCCGAAGATTGCCGCGTTCGCCATGGCGATGCGGCTGCTGGCCGAGCCGCTCGGTGGCCTGGTGGTGGACTGGCAGGGCATGTTGACGATACTTGCCGTGCTGTCACTGGCGATCGGCAACGTCATCGCGATTGCCCAGACCAACATGAAACGCATGCTGGCGTATTCAACGATTTCACATGTCGGCTTCCTGCTGCTGGGCATCCTGTCCGGTACCGTGGAGGGGTATTCCGCCGCCATGTTCTACGCCATCACCTACGCGCTGATGGCGATTGGTGGTTTTGGCGTGATCATCCTGCTGAGCCGTGCCGGTTACGAGGCCGACAGCCTGGATGACTTCAAGGGACTGAACAGTCGCAGTCCGTGGTTTGCGCTGATGATGCTGATCCTGATGTTTTCCATGGCCGGCGTGCCGCCGACCGTGGGCTTCTACGCCAAGCTGGCCGTGCTGCAGGCGGTGGTCGATGTCGACATGCTGTGGCTGGCGCTGGTCGCGGTGTTCTTCTCCATTATCGGCGCGTTCTACTATATCCGTGTCATCAAGCTGATGTATTTCGATGAGCCGGAATCCGATGCGCCGCTGGTCGTTAACACGGACTTGCAGATCGCGGTCAGCGTGAATGGTCTCGCGGTGCTGGCACTCGGCCTGTTCCCGGGCGGCCTGCTGGCACTGTGTGCCGGCGTTCTGAACTGAGCCGCCAAACATGAGTGACCAGTACGCCGTATGGCTGTTGCTGGGCCTGGCGTTTGTAGCCGCCAATCTTCCCTGGTTGAGTGACCGCGTATTGTTCGTGCGCCAGCCGGCGTCTGGTCAGAAAAGCCCGTGGATGCGCCTGCTGGAATGGTTGCTGCTGTATTTCCTGCTGGGTGGTATCGCGCTTGGCATCGAACAAAAGATCACTGGCGGCACCCATGCCCAGGACTGGGAATTCTATGCCGTTACGCTGTGCCTGTTCCTCATTTTCGCACTGCCCGGGTTCATCTACCATGTGGAGCTGAAGCCCCGGCTTGCGCGGGTGCGACGGCGGAAATAACAATGGCATTGCCATGCCATTGTTGTAACAATCTGCATATATACAGGGTGTGCGCCACACCCTGAACTGACCGGGAACTGACATGACCAACGGCACATCCGAAAAATACAGCCTGGAGAAGACTCTCGACCTGCCCCTGATCGAATCTGCCGGTGGTCTGGTATGCAATGATGACAACTGCATCCTGATGATCTTCAAGCGCGGCAAGTGGGACCTGCCCAAGGGGCGTGTCGAAAATGACGGCTACGAAAAGGCCGCGCTGCGCGAGGTGCATGAAGAGACCGGTCTGACAGAGAAGAAACTGACTATTAACGGCCTGCTGGTGCCAACCTGGCACAGCACCCGGCACGGGAAGCAGAAGTACCTGAAGAAGACGCACTGGTACATGATGCACTACCGCGGCCACAATGATGATGTGGCCCCGCAGGTCGAGGAGGGCATCATCGAGTGTCGCTGGGTACACCTGTGCGACCTTGGCCAGTACCGCGAGAAAACCCACCCGCGTATCAATTATGTCATTGAATTCTGGCACAAGAACCTCGCCTACGTGCCACGGAAATAGGCTATTTCCGGGCCGCCCCGGGCCGCTTGCCCGTCCCTTCAGTAGCGTTCCCGACAGCCGCCAGCACGGTGTTTGTGCTGATTCATATTGGTTTTTTACCCCCCGGGCTTGAAAAGGAGCAGTGCAGTCGCTACACTCCTCGGCCGTTGATGCGGGGTGGAGCAGTCTGGCAGCTCGTCGGGCTCATAACCCGAAGGTCGTAGGTTCAAATCCTACCCCCGCTACCAATTCCAACAGGGCCCTGACCGGGCAACTGTGGCCCGGAATGGATTCCGCGAGGCTGGTGTGTAGGCTGAAATGCAGGTATTTGCTATACTTTCAGCGAGAACAATTTCGGAGTTCATGGAGTGGGCCTTTGGCCCATTTTTTGTTTCCGGAGAGTGGTATGAAGCAGGATCCGTTACAAATTGGTGAGATGCTGGAGCCGGGTATCCGCTCCATGGGTTATGAGCTGGTCGGGGTCGAGTACCAGGGCGGCGACACGGGCGGTGGCCTGTTGCGCGTCTATATCGACAGTGAACAGGGCATTTCGGCAGAGGATTGCCAGAAAGTGAGTTACCAGGTCAGCGGGGTGCTCGATGTGAAGGACCCGATACCGGGCCATTACACACTGGAGATTTCCTCGCCCGGGCTGGACCGGCCATTGTTCAGGCCGCAGGATTTTGAACGCTTTGCCGGGCAGCTGGTGCGGGTGCATGCGAGATACCCGATCGACGGGCAACGCAAGTTCAAGGGCCGCTTACGGGGCCTTGCAGGTGACAACGTGGTAATTGAGCAGGAAGGCCAGGAGATTAGCCTGGCGTTTGATGAGATCGAGAAGGCGCGTTTGGTGCCGGAATTCTAGCGCGGTACGTGGAGAGTCGCAGTGATGGACAGTAAAGAGATCCTGATGGTCGTGGACACGGTATCCAATGAAAAGGGTATCGACAAGGAAGTGATCTTCGAGGCCATAGAAAGCGCGCTCGCTACCGCGACCCGCAAACGTGCATCCGCAGACATCGACGCGCGTGTCGCCATTGATCGCGAGACCGGCGAGTATGAAACCTTCCGTCGCTGGCAGGTGATCGACGAAAGCCTGGCCGAGGCTGCCGGTGAAGACGAGGAGGATGTGCTGGCTTTTGATGCGCCGGGCCGCCAGTTCACGCTTGCAGCGGCCCAGGAACTTGACCCGGCACTGGAGCACGGTTCCTTCATCGAGGAGCCGATGGAAAATATCGAGTTTGGCCGTATCGGCGCCCAGACTGCCAAGCAGGTGATTGTGCAGAAGGTGCGCGAGGCGGAGCGCGGCATGGTCGTGGAGGCCTATCGTGACCGTGTTGGCGAACTGCTTACCGGTGTGGTCAAGCGCGTGGAGCGCGGCAATGTTTACCTGGACCTGGGCAGTAATGCCGAGGCCATTATCCTGCGCGAGGAAATGATTCCGCGCGAGGCCGTGCGTCCGGGCGATCGCCTGCGCGGTTACCTGCGCGAGGTCAGTGCCGAGCAGCGCGGCCCGCAGTTGTTTGTCAGTCGCGTCGCGCCGGAATTTCTGCTCGAACTGTTCAAGCTGGAGGTGCCGGAGGTCGGTCAGGATCTGATCGATATACTCAAGGCCGCGCGTGACCCGGGCCTGCGTGCCAAGATCGCGGTGAAAAGCAACGATCCGCGCATCGACCCGGTCGGTGCCTGCGTCGGCATGCGCGGTTCGCGGGTGCAGACCGTGTCGACCGAACTGTCCGGCGAGCGTGTTGACATCATCCTGTGGGACGATAATCCGGCACAGTTCGTAATCAATGCCATGTCGCCGGCCGAGGTGGCTTCCATCGTGGTCGACGAGGAAACCCACACCATGGAAATCGCTGTCAGCGAGGACCAGCTGTCACAGGCCATCGGCCGCGCCGGCCAGAACGTGCGGCTGGCCAGCCAGTTGACCGGCTGGGTGCTGAATGTCATGAGCGAGGTGGAGGCGGAGGAAAAGAGCGAGGAAGAGGCGCAGAAGCTGCAGGGGCTGTTTGCCGAGCAGCTTGATGTCGACCAGGAGATCGCCGTTATCCTGGTACAGGAGGGTTTCTCCACTATCGAGGAAATCGTCTACGTACCGAACAGCGAGCTGCTTGCCATCGAGGAATTTGATGAGGACATGGTCGACGAGTTGCGCGGGCGTGCACGTGATGTGCTGTTGACACAGGCCATCATGAAAGAGGAAAAACTCGGTGACGTTGAGCCGGCCGAGGATCTGCTGGGAATGGAAGGCATGGATACCGCATTGGCCTACGAGCTTGCCGGGCGTGGTGTGATCACCATGGAAGACCTGGCCGAACAGGCGGTTGACGAGTTGATGGACATTGATGGTATGGAAGAAGAGCGAGCCGGCGCACTGATCATGACAGCGCGTGCACCGTGGTTTGCCGAAGAGGCAGCTGACTGAGTCTTTTCAGAGGAGCGAGACAGGTAATGACAGATGTCACGGTAAAACAATTCTCGGAAGTCGTCGGCGTGCCGACCGACCGGTTGCTGGTGCAACTTGGTGAGGCGGGCCTGTCGGTCAGTGACGAGAACGCGGTTATCACCGACAGCGAAAAGACCCAGCTGCTGGACTTCCTGCGCCAGAGTCATGGCAAGCGAGCCTCGCTGTCGGCCTCGGGGCCGAGCAAGATCTCGCTGAAGCGCAAGAGCCAGACTGAGTTGCGTGCCACGGTACCCGCGGGGCGTGGCCCGGCCAGCCGTGGTGCACTGCGCACGCCGCGTGCGGAAGCGCGCACCGTGACGGTCGAGGTGCGCAAGAAGCGGACCTATGTGAAACGTGCCGATCTGGTTGCGGAAGAACAGGAGCGTCTGGACCTCGAGGCCGAGGAAAAGGCAAAACAACAGGCCGAGATTGATGCGCGTGACGAGGCCGAGCGCCAGCGGCGTGACGAGGCAAAACGCAAGCTAGAGGAAGAGCGCGAGGCAGAGGAAAAACGCCTGCAGGCCGAACGTGATGCACGTAAGGCCGCAGAAGAAGCCCGCAAACAGTCACAGGCCACGACGGAAGCGCGTGCGCGCAGCGAGGCGGATGATGCGCGCAGCAAGAAAGCCCCTGAGAGTGACCGCGGCAAGAAAGCCCCCGAAGGTGACCGCAAGTCACGGCGCGGTGGTGGCGACGGTGCGGATCGCCATACCAAGTATGGTCGCAAGGAACTGCATGTAACGGCCGGCAAGGGCGGGCGCCGCAAGAAGAAGGCCAGGCCATCGCGTCGGGTCAGTATCGAGTCGAGCGGCGAACACGGTTTTGAAATGCCGACCGCCAGCGTCGTGCACGAAGTCGATATTCCGGAAAATATTGCTATTTCCGAACTGGCGCGCAAGATGTCGGTCAAGTCCGCCGAGGTGATCAAGATCTTAATGAAGATGGGCGTTATGGCGACCATCAATCAGGTGCTTGACCAGGATACCGCGACACTGGTGGTCGAGGAGATGGGTCATGTTGCCAGGGCAACACAGGAAGATGCGCTGGAGCAGGAGCTCAAGCAGCAGATCGAGGAAATCAGCGGTGAGCAACTGCCGCGCCCGCCGGTTGTGACCATCATGGGTCACGTCGATCACGGCAAGACCTCGTTGCTCGACTATATCCGCCGTACCAAGGTGGCCGAGGGTGAGGCCGGTGGCATTACCCAGCATATCGGCGCCTACCACGTGGAAACCGACAAGGGCATGATCAGTTTCCTGGATACGCCAGGCCATGCCGCGTTTACCGCGATGCGTGCACGTGGTGCCGGGGTGACGGATATCGTAATCCTGGTGGTGGCCGCCGATGATGGCGTCAAGCCGCAGACCAGGGAAGCGGTCCAGCATGCCCGTGCCGCCAACGTGCCGATAGTGATTGCGGTCAACAAGATCGACAAGACGGGTGCAGACCCGGAGCGCGTGAAGAATGAAATGTCCGCACTGGAAGTCGTGCCGGAGGACTGGGGTGGTGACACCATGTTTATACCGGTCTCCGCCAAGACCGGCGAAGGCGTCGATGCGCTGCTCGATGCGGTGCTGCTGCAGGCCGAGCTGCTGGAACTGACCGCGGTGCACGATTGCCCGGCTACCGGCATCGTGGTTGAGTCCAGTCTCGACAAGGGACGTGGCACGGTAGCCACCATACTGGTGCAGAACGGTGTATTGAAGAAGGGCGACCTGATCCTGACCGGCAACGAATACGGCCGCGTACGTGCCATGTTCGATGAAAGTGGTCGGCAGATCAGCGAGGCCGGGCCATCCATGCCGGCACAGGTGCTGGGACTCTCCGCGGTACCGAGTGCCGGAGAAGAAGTCATGGTGGTCGCAGATGAGCGCAAGGCGCGTGAACTGGCACAACAGCGTCAGGAACGCTCGCGTGACCAGCGCCTGGCACAGCAGCAACAGTCACGTATGGAAGACGTGTTTTCTGCCGCTGCCGAAGGGCAACGTCCGACTGTCAACATCGTACTCAAGGCCGATGTGCAGGGTAGTGCCGAGGCACTCAAGGATGCCCTGACCAACATTACCTCGGAGGCCGAGGACGTGAAGGTCAAGGTGGTCTCCAGCGGAGTCGGTGGCATCAACGAATCCGATATCAACCTGGCGATGGCATCCAGCGCCATGATCATCGGTTTCAATGTGCGCGCGGATACATCTGCGAAGCGCATGGTCGAAGAGAACAGCATAGACCTGAAGTACTACAGCGTGATCTATAACGCCATCGATGATGTCAAGGCCGTTGCCAGTGGCATGCTGCCTCCCGAGGTGCGCGAGGACATTATCGGACTGGCCGAGGTCAAGGAAGTGTTCAAGTCACGCAAGCTGGGCGATATTGCCGGCAGTATCGTGCTCGATGGCGTGGTGAGGCGCAGTTCGCCGATTCGCGTGCTGCGTGACAACGTGGTGATTTTCGAGGGTGAACTGGAGTCACTGCGTCGCTTCAAGGACGATGTCAACGAGGTCAAGGCGGGTACCGAGTGCGGTATCGGCGTGAAGAACTACAGTGTGAGGAGTGGTGACCAGATCGAGGTGTTCGAGCGCGTCGAGGTGGCCCGTACCTTGTGACGGGTGGAGTTGTCCAAGAGCTTTCCTTTCTGTCCTGAACTGTAGTGCAACCCGGCTGGTTGGCCGGGTTGAGTGTACAGGCAAGGTTATTACTGATGCCGAAAGAATATCCCCGAACACGCCGCGTCGGCGATCAAATCCAGCGAGAACTCGCCGAGCTCATTCGCAATGAAATGAAAGACCCGCGCCTGGGCATGATCAGCATTTCAGCGGTGATAGTGTCGCGTGACATGGGACATGCGAAGGTATATGTCTCGGTGCTGGGTAATGATGAGCAGACCGAGGCGTCCATGGAGGTGCTCCTCCGCGCGGCCGGATTCCTGCGCCACAAGCTGGGCAAGATTCTGCACATGCGCGTGATTCCCGAACTGCATTTCTTTTATGACCATTCTCTGGAAGAGGGTGCACGTATCGGTGCGCTGATCAACGAGGCGATTGCCAGTGACAAAGGCAATCATGAGGATGAATAGAACCTTTCCCCCGGGAAGGGAGACAATCTCCAGATAACTGATTCCAGGTTATGAGATTGCGCGCTACGTTCGCAATGACGGGAACATTGGATTTACATGGGTTTCCCTGATATTTCAGAGTGATTATGGGTAGACATCGAAAACGAAACGCCAACCTGCGTACGGTCAACGGCATCCTGTTGCTGGACAAGCCAGTCGGGTTGAGCTCAAACGCCGCCCTGCAGGAGGTGAAGAGACTCTACCGTGCGCGCAAGGCCGGCCATACCGGCAGCCTCGATCCGCTCGCCACCGGCCTGTTGCCGATCTGTTTCGGTGAGGCGACCAAGATTTCCGGTTTTCTGCTGGATGCCGACAAGCACTACCATGTCCAGTGCCAGCTGGGTGTGCGTACCAGCACCGGCGATTCCGAGGGCGAGGTGCTGGAACAGCGCCCGGTGGAGGGCATCACCGAGGCCGCGTTGCGCGAGGCTATTGACGGGTTCATGGGCGATATTGAGCAGATACCGCCGATGTACTCGGCACTCAAGCACAAGGGGGAGCGCCTCTACAACCTGGCGCGCAAGGGGGTCGAGGTGGAGCGTGAACCGCGCACTGTCACCATTCATGCCCTGGAACTGCTGGATTTCAGCGGCGACAGCGCCGAGCTGCGGGTGCATTGCTCCAAGGGCACCTATGTACGCACACTGGTTGAAGATATTGGCGCTGTGCTGGGCTGCGGGGCGCACGTTTCCGGCCTGCGTCGCCTCGGTGTGGGGCCGTTTGACGACAGTGGCATGTATGACATGGAGGCCCTCGAGGGGTTCGCCAGCGATGGCTACCCGGCGCTGGATCGGCTGTTGTTGCCGGTCGAGGCGGGCCTGGCCCAATGGCCCGGCGTGAGCCTGTCCGGAGATGCCGCCTTCTACCTGCGCCAGGGCCAGCCGGTGCTGGTCCCGCAGGCCCCCACCGAGGGCTGGGTACGCCTGTACGAGGGGGATCAGCGCTTCATCGGCATGGGGGAGATCCTCGATGACGGGCGCGTGGCGCCGCGCCGGCTGATGGCAGGGGCGCGTTAGGCCCGGAATACCACCTTGGGGTGCTTGTGGCTGGCCGAAACGGCGGTTAGAATACGCAGCTCGCTCAATTTAGAAGAAATTTTAGTAATTTCGTGGAGTTTGATAGATGGCTTTAAGTGCCGAACAGAAAGAACAGATCGTCCAGTCGCACCAGCGCGGTGATGCCGATACCGGTTCGCCGGAAGTGCAGGTTGCACTGCTGACTGCCAACATCACCGATCTGACCGATCACTTCAACAAACACAAGGGTGATCATCATTCACGCCAGGGGTTGCTGCGCATGGTCAACAAGCGTCGCAAGCTGCTTGATTACCTGAAGGGCAAAGACAGCAAACGTTACCAGGCTCTGATCGAGAACCTGGGCCTGCGCCGCTAGTCGTTGCAGTGCTGTCGCACTGCGCCTGAACGAAACCCTTTTCAACAAAGGAACCAAATCCGTGAGCTCAATTAAAAAATCTTTCCAGTTCGGTGACCAGACAGTCACACTGGAAACCGGGGAGATCGCCCGTCAGTGTAGTGCGGTCATTGTCAGCATGGGTGATACACAGGTGCTCGCAACCGTAGTCGGTGACAAAAAGGCTGCTGAAGGCCGCGACTTTTTCCCGCTCACGGTGGATTACCAGGAAAAGGGCTACGCCGCCGGCCAGATCCCTGGTAACTTCTTCCGCCGCGAAGGCCGTCCGAGTGAAGCCGAAACATTGATGTGCCGACTCGTTGATCGCCCGCTGCGTCCGCTGTTCCCGAAAGGTTTCTACCATGAAGTCCAGGTCATACTGACCGTCATCTCCTACGACCCGCTGGTCCCGCCGGATATTCCGGCCATGATCGGTGCCTCTGCCGCCATGTCGATATCCGGCCTGCCGTTTGCCGGCCCGATCGGTGCGGCTCGCGTCGCTTATATTGATGGTAACTACGTGCTTAATCCGACGACCGAGCAGATGGAGGCTTCCGAGCTTGACCTCATAGTGTCCGGCACCGAGAGCGCGGTGCTGATGGTGGAGTCCGAGGCGAAACAGTTGTCGGAAGACATCATGCTGGGTTCGGTAGTGTATGGCCACGAGCAGCAGCAGGCCGTCATCAAGGCCGTTAACGAGCTTGCCGCGGAAGTGAATACACCGGCCATGGAATGGAACGCACCGGAAGAGAACACGGCACTGATGGACGCCGTGGCATCCGCCGGTACCGACCGCATCACCGAGGCCTACAAGATCGCCGACAAGCTGGAGCGTTACGGTGCCATGGGTAACGTACGTTCCGCACTGGTCGAGGAACTGGCCAGCGAAGACGGCTACAGCGCCGATGAAGTGAAGGGCGCGGTTGGCAAGCTCGAGAAAAAGACCGTGCGTGGACGTATCCTGTCCGGTGAGCCCCGTATCGATGGCCGTGATACCTCGACGGTACGCCCGATCACGGTTCGTACCGGCGTACTGCCGCGTGCACACGGTTCCGCACTGTTTACCCGCGGCGAGACCCAGGCACTGGTAGTGACCACGCTGGGTACCGAGCGCGATGCGCAGCTGATTGATTCACTGTCCGGTAACAGCAAGGAACAGTTCATGCTGCACTACAACTTCCCGCCCTATTGCGTAGGCGAGACCGGCCGTGTCGGCGGCACCAAGCGCCGTGAAGTCGGTCATGGCAAGCTGGCCAAGCGCGGCGTCAGCGCCGTGATGCCGGCAAAGGAAGGCTTCCCGTACACCATCCGCATAGTTTCCGAGATTACGGAATCCAACGGTTCCAGTTCCATGGCCAGTGTCTGCGGCAGCAGCCTGTCGATGATGGATGCCGGTGTGCCCATCAGTGCACCGGTCGCCGGTGTTGCCATGGGTCTGATCAAGGAAGGCGATGATTATGCCGTGCTGACTGATATCCTCGGTGACGAAGATCACCTTGGTGACATGGACTTCAAGGTTGCCGGTACCAGTAATGGTGTGACCGCGCTGCAGATGGACATCAAGATCCAGGGTATTACGAAAGAGATTATGGAAAAGGCACTGGCGCAGGCCAATGCCGGGCGTATGCACATCCTCGGTGAGATGAACAAGGCGATTGAAGCGCCGCGCGCTGACGTTTCCGAGTTCGCGCCGCGTTACATCACCATAAAAATCAACCCGGACAAGATCCGCGACGTGATCGGCAAGGGCGGCGCAACGATTCGCTCCATACAGGATGAAACGGGCGCAAATATCGATATCGACGATACCGGTACTATCAAGATTGCTTCAGTTGACCTGGATGCGGGTAACGAGGCGCGTCGTCGCATCGAACAGATCACCGCCGATGTCGAGGTCGGTACCATCTACGACGGCAAGGTTGCCAAGCTGATGGACTTCGGTGCGTTTGTCACCATCCTGCCCGGCAAGGATGGCCTGGTGCACATCTCGCAGATCTGCGAGGAGCGCGTGCAGAATGTCAGCGACAAGCTGTCCGAGGGTGACGTGGTCAAGGTCAAGGTGCTGGAGGTCGACAAGCAGGGCCGCATTCGCCTGAGCATGAAGGCAGTCGGTCAGGACTAGTTACCGGCACTGCTAAACAGCATGTAATCAGAAAGGGGCCGTAAGGCCCCTTTTGTTTGTCTGTATCCAGGAAATCCCGGTGTGTCGTCATTGCGAGTCGCGAGGCGACGAAGCAATCTCCTGACATTTGCACTCTGGTTACGAGATTGCTTTGCTGGCCGCTCCCGGCTTCCTGCCTCCCGCGGATGTAATTACATGGCCGCTTCGCAGCCATGTCCCTGTACATCGCGCTCGCAATGACGGGAATTTTTTAGTTAATCAGAGTGTGAATTCTGTGATAGCGTAGATTAACTAAACCACTGGCAGCAGGAACGAACGGCCGTATGCAAAAAAGACTGACACCACGGTTCCTCGTCGCTATTTTCCTGCTCGTTCCCGTGGTTGTGTTTGCTGATGCAGAAACATTTACCTTCAAGCCTGGCGGCCGCCTGATGTTCGATGTTGCCAGCTATTCCGAGGACAGGAATTCACTGGACGATGACCATGAACTGCGGCGTATCCGGCTTGAGGCGGAAGGTGTGTTGTTCAGCAACTGGGAATATGATTTCAGCGTTGAGTTTGCAGGCAAGGGGTCCGAAATCAAGGATGCCTGGCTGGCCTATGATCCCACAACAGGGAGCCGTCTGATCCTGGGCCAGTATCGCGAACCTTTCGGTCTGGAGGAATTGACCAGTTCCAATCGCATTACCTTCATGGAAAGGGCATTGCCGGGCGAGTTTGCCCCGGGCCGCAAGCTGGGTGCGGGGTTCCGTCATTCGACAGGCCGCTGGACAGCCGCGGCCGGGGTGTTTGGCGAGAGCCATGAGGACTATACAAACGATGACGACGACGGTCGCTGGGATGTTACCGGGCGCGTGACCTATGCCTTGCCGCTAAATACCGAGGGTATCCTGCACCTCGGGCTGGCACTATCCCGCCATGACACGGGGTCCGCGGGCGAGGTGAAATACAGTGCCCGGCCGGAGTCACATCTCTCCATTATCAAGTATGCCAATACCGGAAAAATAAAAAATACACAGGCTGTCTGGCTGTACGGGACAGAACTGCTGGCAATCAGGAACAACCTGTCCTTCCAGGCCGAGTACGTACAGGCGAATCTGCAGCGTGATGGTGGAAATGACGACCTGAATTTCCAGGGCTGGTATGGCTATGCAAGCTGGGTTGTAACCGGGGAGTCACGTGCCTACAAGGCGCGCAAGGCCGCGCCGGGCCGCATCAAGCCGAAACACCAATGGGGTGCCTGGGAACTGGCGCTTCGCTACAGTCAGCTGGACCTGAATGATACCCACGCTGTTTCGGGGGGCAGGGAGCAGAACGTCACGCTCGGGCTGAACTGGTATATCAATCGCCATGCCCGGCTGATGCTGAACCATGTCCGGGTCTCGAACGACCGCCTGGCCGATGACGACGGGGATGTCCTTGGTTCCGACAAGCCCCATATCACCCAGGCCCGCCTGCAGTTCACCTTCTGATCCCGTTTGGCCGCCTGTACCTTCGGGCAGCTTTCCTTTGTTACAGAAATATGACATTATCTATTCCTGTTATGTGGAATGTCACGTAGCTGATTGATAGTTAAAAACAACAATAATCAATATAAACCAAACATTTCCCATGGAAATGTACAGGAATTATAAGAAATGAGTGCCCGGATCAAGCCGGAACTGACCCCTGTCATCAGTAGTGCAGCTGCACCACAGCGCGAGTTCCTGCGTTTCGAATTCAAATACATTCTCAACCAGCCGCTGCGTGATGCGATTGAGGGTGAGCTCGGTCATTTCCTGCAGCCGGACCCGGTTGTGGTGGACAAGCCGGAGCGGAAATACGTGGTGCGCAGTCTCTATTTCGATGACCCGTCCTATTCCTGCTACTACGACAAGATCGACGGGCTGACCCATCGTGCCAAGTTCCGCCTGCGGACCTATACCAATGATCCACAGGAGGCTTGCGATGCCTTTCTGGAGATCAAGGGGCGCCACAACCAGAAGGTATTCAAGAAGCGTGTGCCGATGCTTCCGGGCGAGGACGGCCTGTTTACCAGACACGAATCCGATATCACACGCAAGTTGCTCAGGCAGGCCGAGCCCGGGCACGTGCGGGACCGCTTCCACTACGATTACCTGCGCAAGTCCATCAGGCCGGTGATGCTCATCGATTACCTGCGTCGGCCTTACGTGAGCCGCTTCAGTCCCGATTTTCGTCTCACCTTCGATGACAACCTGCATGGTATGCACACGGACAACCTTTATCCCGATGACCGAAGCAGGCGGCGTGCGCTGCTGCGTGGGTACACGGTGATGGAAGTGAAGTTCAGTTCGCAGATACCACCGTGGTTCCATCGCATTATCCGTAGCTACCAGTTGAAACGGGTTTCGGTATCCAAGGTCTGCAAGGGTATCGATGCATGGAACCTGGTGCCCCGGCTTGATTAACGTGTGCCGCATCTTTATATACTTTCCGTTGCTCCCGACCAGGACTGACAGCAATGGATGATTTGTTCTCGCTTTCTGCCGGTGCCGGTACCTATGCGCCGGCTGAAATGTTGCTCAACATGGTGCTGGCGCTGGTATTGGGCGTGGTGGTTGCCTATGTGTACCGCTATACCCACAAGGGGCTTTCCTACTCGCAGTCATTTACCCTGACGCTGGTATTCGTGGCAGCCATTGTCGCGGTGGTGATGATGGTGATTGGCTCCAGTCTCGCCCGTGCCTTCGCAATGGTCGGCGCTTTATCAATTATCCGCTTCAGAACGGTGGTAAAGGACACCAAGGACACCGCATTTGTATTTGCGGCGCTGGCAGAGGGTATGGCCGCCGGTACCAGCAGCTATTTCCTGGCCGTCAGCAGTTGTGTGTTTATCAGCCTGATCGCGCTGGTCATGTACAAGACCAATTTCGGTTCGACCTACAAGAGCGAGTTCGTGCTGCGTTTCCTGTTCGACCAGGAAGCCGATTCCGGTTCCTACCTTGAAAAGATCAATGAGTTTGCAAAGCGCTCCAGCGTGTTGCACCTGGAGCCCTCGGGGGATGGTAGGCACCTGACACTGACGTTTGATATCGCCCTGAAGAAAGGTGCTGATACGGCAGCATTTGCCACCGCCATCGGCAAGACGGATGGCGTCTCGGATGTGACCCTGATCGCCGCAAAACAAGATGTGGACTATTAGTACACGGCGTCTGCGACCCTGTAATTACCCCGGTTTGTCCTGTATCCGAAATTCAATCTGCCTCCTGCGATGTGCCTGGCTGGGGCTTGCCTGGCTGTCGTTGCCGGCCGGCGCGGCAGGGCTTGCGGTCAGCGGCGAGGAATGTGTCGCGCAGCCGCTGGTCGAGGTGCGCGCCACGCAGCAAACAGCAGACGGTTCCACGCGCACCATCAACGAGGTATCCGGGCTGGCACGCGCCGGGCTGGACGATGGCAGTGGCTATCCGCTGTTATGGGCTCACGAGGAAGACAAGGCGCGCCTGTCGCTGCTGACCACAAAGCCCGGTGACACCATCCTGCTGGCCGACATTTCCCTGCACGGCCGGCATCCGCGTGATGCAGAGGACATGGCCACGGCCATCGATGCCAAAGGCAGGCACATGATCTACCTGGCCGACACCGGCATGAATCTCAAGGGGCGCAATGCCTGCGTGCGCTTCGAGCGCTATGGATCGAACAAGCAGCAGTGTCGTCTTGGCGAGGGCAGCCTGCAGGATGTCACGAAGAAGGTCTCGCCCGCGGATAACCGCCAGGCCTGCCTGGCCCGCGGCCCGAACTGGCTGTGGCTGGACCAGGTTTCCGACCCGGACCCAAAACGCCTGCCGGCCATCTGGCGCATGCCCGAGCCGGACTCGATGGGAGAGGCACGCAAGCGCGGCATTACCGGAACGGAAATCATCCGCTACCGCTATCCCGAGCGTTGCGGGGACAGGCCGTGTGGTGAATTTGCCCTGTCCGGGCTGGAATCCCTCGAGGGTCGTTACGATGCCGAGGCACTCGCCGTGGTGCGTGAGCCGGATGCCAGCCACAGTGCCTACATCTTCACCAAGCCGCACAAGAACCTGGCCAACCTGCTGAATACGCAGCATCCGGGAGCGGAGGCCTGCAACTTTGACAGTGACGGGATCACAGAGGTATTCCGGCTTGACGAGATCGATACACGCTCGCCGGATCAGGTTGCTACGGCTGTTCACATCGCCTCGCTGGATTTCTCCCCGGACGGGGCATTCCCCGGCAACAGGAAAATGCGCGTCACCGCTGCCGATTATCTGTCGGTCACCGAGGAGTCCGGTCTGCTGCTGGTCAAGACCAAGTTCTTTGGTTACAAGTGGCCGGTCACGGCTGCCGATATCGTGCAGCGCGAGTACCGGCCCAGCCGGCGCTTTGACCTGGCACGCGTGTTCAGGGAAAACACGCCTTGCAGGATCACCGCGCCTGACCGGATCAAGGAGAAAAACCCGGACTACAAGCCCGGGGGAAAACGTTTCGCCGGAGAGAAGCACGAGGCAGTAACCCAGATGCCGGACGGCGGTGCCTTCCACATGGGCGAATGCAACGGTCTTTCAAAGTGCCGGCTGATCTACATTCGTGATGACTTCCAGTCCCTGGCGGGGGATGTGGATGGTGATGGCCGTATCGACAAGCGCGATGGCGAGCTAATCCGGCACCATATTGATACCGGTCACGGGTTGTTCTGTCCGGCCGCGGCCGATCTCAATCATGACGGGCAGGTCGATCGCGAAGATCTTGACCTGCTGGGATGTCCTCCCGGGGCCGGGGGGGAGGCGCGCTCGGCTGCCGCCTCAAAGGCAGCCGCCTGTCCGTACTACAGTGGCCGCCTGTAAGCACATGATAACTTCTTAAAATGTAGGGTTTCTGCATGGCTGTACCTTGGTACAATTGCCGGGTATTTGGAAGTTTCCTATTCTCAATACCGCCAACCTGCTGTTTAACAATAATTAATAAACAATAAACATAAATAACTGGAGAAAAATATCATGAAGAATCAACCCGCCCGATTGGGCAGGCTGCTGGCGATCACCCTGATTGCCTTCACAGCCAACCCTGCCAGCGCCTATGACTGGCCGGAGATATATAACCCGCTGCAAATGATCACGCTCAACCTCGATATGGACAACGGGGACTGGAGCAAGGTCAGGGGCGACAAGACCTTTAGCATCGAGGTGCCGGCCCTGTTCTGGGCAGACGGCGACGTGGATGAACCGGACCCGGTCCTGGTGTCGGTACGCCGCAAGTCGGCGGATCCACTCGGCAACAAGGTCAGCCTGAAAATCGACATCAATGAGTACGCAGACACGGACCCCCGCGCTGTTTCCAAGTGGAACGGGGTGAAGAAGCTCAGCCTGGAAAACGGCGATGACGTCGACGTGGTGGCCGAAGGCTTTGCCTGGTACCTGAACCGCGTGGCCGCAGCCGCTTCCAGCAGCGGCTACAACCCGGGGCTGGCTGCCTGGGTCAAGCTGTACGTCAATGGCGAATACCTCGGCGTGTATATCAACGTCGAACAGCCCGACAAGCAGTTTCTGAAAAACCGCGGCCTCTACACCAAGGAC
>Ga0224514_10000061_pt1 | contig 42228 bp, 37 predicted proteins | sample SF_May12_sed_USG_3_FD_169107 | JGI IMG/M metagenome (GOLD analysis project Ga0224514, IMG submission 169107) | Sediment microbial communities from San Francisco Bay, California, United States - SF_May12_sed_USGS_24 | ecosystem: Environmental > Aquatic > Marine > Sediment | place: USA... | reverse complement strand
CGAAAGGATCAAATGCAGGCGTTGCGCGGGCCGCCGCTCCCAATCCGAAAGGATCAAATGCAGGCGTTGCGCGGGCCGCCGCTCCCAATCCGAAAGGATCAAATGCAGGCGTTGCACGGGCCGCCGCTCCCAATCCGAAAGGATCAAATGCAGGCGTTGCGCGGGCCGCCGCTCCCAATCCGAAAGGATCAAATGCAGGTGTGGCGCGGGCCGCCGCTCCCAATCCGAAAGGATCAAATGCAGGTGTGGCGCGGGCCGCCGCTCCCAATCCAAAAGGATCAAATGCAGGTGTGGCGCGGGCCGCCGCTCCCAATCCAAAAGGATCAAATGCAGGCGTTGCACGGGCCGCCGCTCTGAGTGTTTCACTTGCCTGGTTGCCGATAGGTGCAGTGGATAGAACCGGTGAACCGATAATCGGCCCTGCCCAACCTGGCACACTTTGAGGCCAGGGAAAATAGGCCCCTCCATAAAAAGGATTATAATACATTTTTCACACCTCCCTTTATATTTGAAAAGGCATCCCCCGGCATTTCTCCCCTGCTAACAGACTCAGTTTATTGATAGGAAGGCAAGGTAACGAAATGAGATAGCACCTTCTCATGAATTCCTTTAAAAACATCACAAAAAAACGGATCCAATTGGTATATGTCGTTGGATTTCTCCTCCAGGTTGCCGGGACAGGGCCCCTGGCAGAATCCCTCAATAGAACAACCATGACAAGCCTTTACATTGTTGTAGGTTCGCATAGCCACATGTTTATATGCATCTGTTTTAAGCATTTTTTTAAAATCATCGATGTGTCCCAGATGCATTGACATGGAACGGCATGGGAATATGTCACCTGAAGGTTCTACACTAATTTGATACCCTGTAGCGGCACAGCTGTCTGGAGCCGTGCGCACCACTTCTCCTGTGGAACGAAATCTATGTGTGGAAAGGGAACTAATCACCGGATTGAGCCAGTAACCACTTACGGCAATTCCTTTCCTGCGCCCGTAAACAAAAATATTATAAAGTTTTTCGATTACTTTTTCCGGTCCCATACGACCAAGAAAATCTCCCTGTACTCCCGGGAGTATCTGGACCTCCTTTACGCCATGCTTTTCAGCCAAATCGACGAGACGGTTATCGAATTCATCAAAATTCTCCTCAGTAACTACCGCTGATAATGCCTGAAGCGCTCCTGCCTTTTTAAGGCAGTCAATACCCTGTTGGATAACATCAAAGGTATTTGATCCTGTATTTTTCGTTCTTCGTAATCTGTCGTTAGATGCTGCCGGGCCGTCAATACTTACTATTGTACCTACCTTATAGTGAGCAAGGGTTTGCGCAATTTCAGGGGTAAGTTGAGACGCATTGGTTGTAATAGCATATGCAATCCGAGCGCCGTGATGTTCTCCATGATTGTAATGGTTGAGGATTTTTTCTATAACTTTCCAATTGAGCAGAGGTTCCCGCCCGTAGAATTTTATCACCAGCCCCGGCTTTCCGGTATTTTTCACCTTTGCCAGGAGTGTGTCTATAGCCTTGGCGGCAATTTCAAAAGGCATGAGTTTCTCATTGCTATCGGCAAGCTCAGTCCGTCTTTGTCCCCGCTCATCAACAATATCACAAAAGCAATAGGAACAGGCAAAATTGCAGGCATCCGAAATATTGAGCTGCAAACCGCCGATGAGGTTTCCGTCAACAAGTGACCGGGCCCTCTCCTCAAGGTCCAGATTTTGTTCTTCTCTTTCATCGCTACTTTCTTCAACAAGATAATACATATCGTAAAATGTATTAAGATATGTTCCGTATTGTTGAAAGAGAAGCGCCAGGTCGTCCCCGCCCACAGGATCATCAAAGAGGTCCAGTAGCATTGCGGCCTTGTCATCGAGCACAGTAAGATTACCAAAAAGTCTGTGATACACAACGTGGGTTCCCCACGAGCGCTTTATAATATGGATATGTTTTGATTTTTTAAGAGATTTTGACATGCCCCACCCCTGGAGCGATCAGTTCACAAGCATTCTATCAGACCAACCTGACGGCAGTTGATAAATCCAGGTGAAGCCTCGCTCTACCCCGATATTTTTATTCCGATCAAAAGATCAAATATAATTAAAGTGGAAATTTACATAAATCTACTCATAAAAAAATACGATGTCAAGGGTTTTTATTGGTTTTTGAAAAAGAGCATAAAAAGCGGATCTTTTTCCCCTTTTGCCCTTAATTATCCTCCCCCCATCGTTATGGTAATCTCCCGCCCCATCTTGTATAAGAAATCCAGTTAAATATCATTAATATGCAGCTAAAGACAGCGTAATACAAATAATGACAGATAAATCCTGCAAAGCACATATTTTTCCTGTAGACAGGGATATTTGGCCGTAATATTGTGAGGTCGCAATGGTGAAACAAGCTGAGAAATAATTAATAAAAATGTGAAATTTGGATTAAGTGGCGATAGGGGGGGCGGACGCATCGACACGATGATGATTCTTGTAGACGGTGTTAATGGTGAACCTGTATACGTTGACGGTGACGACGGTAGAGGGATTGTTTTTAACGAGCAGATCAAGGCATGACTTTTCCGTGGTCGGACCTGATTATCTCAGGGTGCGCTTGTATTATACCGGTGCTTCGGGGCAGGGACTGGAAGTCCGGGCATTTTAGAAAAAGAAAGGGGCTGAAAAAAACAGCCCCTTTTTTTATAAATATCTGACAATACTCACTTCATCTCATGCCGGAACCCACCATGATGCTTATGGTCTTTAACCTTAAAGAGCGTCATCACCTGATACTTTCCTTTGACCGTCATGTCAAACTCGGCTCCAAAACTCCCCATCATGGGGAAACCGATTTTTTCAGAGGCTTTTCCGGCAGGGTCAATGGTTTTTATTTTTACCTTGGCCCTTTTAATTTTTTTTCCGTTCTTGTCGACAATATCGATCATAATGTAATGTGTCATTCCCGCTTTCATCTTGTGGGTTTTGTGACCCATGTTATCCATATAGGTACGGAAGGCCTTTTGGTCCATAATATGGAAAGTCACTTTGTGGCCGTCAATGTCCATGTTGTGCATGTGCATTCCTTCGGGCATTTTCATCTCGGATTTATGCTCCATCTGGTGTGCGCTGTGGTTGTGATTGTGTTCCATGGCGGCATGGGTAGAAGCTGCCATCATTAAAATAGTTGAGAATAGTATTGATGTTAGGTTTTTCATTTGCTTCTCCTTTTGGTTTACCCTAAAAAAAGTATGTAATCTGCCTGGTTTATAATCCTGCTTTTATTTTGTAGAGACGTTTCGGTGGAACGTCTCAGGGGAGACGACTCGGTGAGTCGTCTCTACAATTTCATCGAAATAAAAGATCTCCTTTGCACTTAACCATAAAGATCACCATTATAATGCCTGCGGCTAAATGTGCAACTGTAATTGTCTGGGAAAAGTCTCTTTTTCCACTTTCTAATAAATAAAAACTACAACCTGACTTTTCTTAATCTCAATGCATTGGTTACAACAGAGATGGAAGAAAAGGCCATAGCCGCTGCGGCAATGGCGGGGCTTAGTAGAAAACCTGAAAAGGGATAGAGTATTCCTGCCGCAATGGGGATACCGATGGTGTTGTAACCGAAGGCCCAAAAGAGGTTCTGCTTAATGTTCCGAACTGTTGCGGCACTTAGTTTATAGGCCCTTACCACATCGAGCAGGTCGCTTTTCATGAGGACGATCTTGGCCGATTCCATGGCCACGTCGGTGCCTGCCCCGATGGCTACTCCTACATCGGACTGGGTCAGTGCCGGTGCATCGTTAATGCCGTCGCCTACCATGGCTACGGTGTAGCCCTCGGCCTGGAGCTTTTTTACTTCATTCGATTTGTCTTCAGGGAGCACTTCGGCCAGGACGCGGTCTATTCCGGCCAACCTTGCAATGGCTTCTGCCGTCTGGCGATTGTCCCCGGTGAGCATGGCCACTTTGATCCCGAGCCTGTGGAGCTCTTTTATGGCCTGCACGCTGCTTTCTTTTAACACATCGGCAACGGCAATGATTCCCGCCAGCTTGCCCTCTTTGGCGATAAACATGGGCGTTTTCCCTTCATCGGCAAGGCGGCTCGCATCGTTATCTGCGGCCTCCATTTCAATCTTCTTATCATCCATGAGCTTCCTGTTTCCAAGGAAGAGGGTCGAGTTATTAACATGGATTTCAATGCCCTGACCGGGGATGGCATTGAAGTGATGTACGTCGAAGAGTTCCAGATTTCGGCGGGCAGCCTCATTGACGATGGCCTCGGCAAGGGGATGTTCCGACTTCTTTTCACCGCTGGCGGTGATCTTTAAAATCTCCTCTTCATCGTAGTTATTATAGGTAAGGATGTCCGTAACGCGGGGCTTGCCTTCTGTCAGTGTCCCTGTTTTATCGAAGACGATAAAGTTGATCTTTCTGAAATGTTCAAGGGCTGCGGCGTCCTTAATCAGTACACCCAGTTCGGCGCCCTTGCCCGTACCGACCATAATAGATGTGGGTGTGGCAAGCCCCAGGGCGCAGGGGCAGGCGATAATGAGCACCGCTATCATCACTGTCAGGGCAAAGACGAAGGTTCCGCCCGGAAGGCTAACACCGAAGACCGTCCCTGCAATAGTCCATAGGAGTCCTGCAATTGCAGCAGCCCCAATGACTCCCCAGGTAAAATACCCTGCAACAATATCGGCCATTCGGGCGATGGGCGCTTTTGAGCCCTGGGCATCTTCAACAAGCTTAATGATCTGCGCAAGGGCCGTATCCTTTCCCACCTTCTCTGCCCGGAATTTTATAGAACCCGTCTTGTTCAGTGTGGCTGCCGCTACCTTTGAACCCTCGACTTTTTCAACGGGCATGCTTTCTCCCGTGAGCATCGATTCATCGATGGCCGTTCTCCCATGGATAACTTCACCATCAACAGGGATCTTTTCCCCCGGCTTTACAATCACCACGTGACCGACATGCACTTGGGAGACAGGGATCTCCTCTTCCACTCCATCCACTTCAATGATGGCCGTCTTCGGTGCAAGGCCCATGAGCTTCTTTATGGCCTCGGAGGTCTTCCCCTTGCTCACCGTTTCCAGGTATTTCCCGAAGAGGATAAGAGTAATGATGACGGCTGCCGTCTCAAAATAGAGACTTTTTACATACTTTCCCGAAGGGTCCAGCCCCAGCAGCACCTGGGAGGCGGCATAAAAGCTGTAACCATAGGCGGCTGATGTTCCCATGGCGATGAGGGAGTCCATATTAGGCGTTCCACGAAAAAGAGCGGGGAAGCCCTTTTTGTAAAAATTCCACCCTATAATAATGATCGGTATGGAGAGGATGATCTGGAAAAGGGCAAAACCTGCAGGGGAATGTGAAGGGGATATGAAACCCGGTATGAGGCTTTCGCTTATCATCTCCACCATGGCCACGTAGAAAATGGGCACAGTGAAAAGGGCCGCCAGGGTAAATCTCTTTTTCAGCGACGAGATCTCTTTTTCCCTTGCCTCCTTCTCCCTATCGGTACCTTCTTCATCGGACTTGAGTACTTCGTAGCCCGCATCGGTGATGGCCTTTTCCAACTCTTCCGGTCTTGCCAGCTCAGGTGCGTATTTTACAGTGGCCTTTCCGGCGGCAAAGTTAACGGCTGCATTGGCAACACCGTCGAGTGTGGAAAGGGCTTTTTCAATGGTAGAGGCACATGAGGCGCAGGTCATCCCTCCAATGGGAAGGGTGACCGTCTCAATTTTAGAGGAAGACTTCTTCCCCACAACTTCTCCCTCTCCCCTGGTGGGAGAGGGTTGGGGTGAGGGGGATATAAATGACTCCTCAGTCTGCTTTCCCTCTTCCCCCGGAACAGTATACCCCAGTCCTTCAATGATTTTAACGAGCTTTCCCCTGTTCGTTCGATAAGGATAAAAACTGATGACGGCATTTTTCTTTTCATGATCGGCGCAGGCCTCTATGACGCCTTCCGCTTCACTAAGGGCCTTTGTTACTTTGGAGGAACAGTTTCCGCAGCGCATCCCTTCAACGGGAAGCGTAATTGTTTCGCCCTTTTGGGGTGCCAGATAATTTCCAGGCGCTTCATCAAACTTCTTTTTGCAGTTAACATTACAAAAATAAAAAGTTTCGCCCTTATATTCCGATTTGCCGGCGGCTTTTTCCGGGTCGACAGTCATGCCGCATACGGGATCTTTAGTCATTTTGATTACCTCCTGTTTAGTGGCACTTGGGTGGCTTGCCGCCTGTTGCTTTCTGTGTTCCTTCTGCAAGCTTTTCTAAAAACCCTTTTTTTGAAACCGGCTTTTTTAAGCCTATCTGCTGTTCGTAGCTCTCCTTGCATTTTTCCGAGCAGAAATAGTAGGTTTCATGTCCAAAATGGACCATAAATTTGGCCCCCTCCTCGTTAACTTCCATACCGCATAGCGGATCTTTAGCCATGACTATGTCCCCTCTTCTTTTTTAGCTTACCTGGAAAAATGATTACACCCCATGTTCACAATGCCCGCATACATTCCTTCTTTTTTCGGGTTTTAAAAAAAGCAGCATCACACCGGCAATAATCATAGGCAAGCTCAGCCACTGACCAACACTAAATGGCAACTCGATTCCATAGGCTGCCTGCCGGATCTTTAAAAGTTCGATAAAAAAACGTGCCGTGAATATAGTGACCAGATACAATCCCAGCAATAGTCCGGGCTTAACTTTACATTCCTGATGACGGTAAATATGGATCAGCAGCAGGAATACAAAGACGTAGGCAGTCGCCTCATAGAGCTGCACCGGATGTCTTGGCAGCAAGTCGACTTTTGCAAAGACAATCGCCCATGCCACATCAGCAGGCACCCCGATTATTTCGGAATTAAAAAAATTACCTATGCGAATCAATGCCCCGCCCAGTGCTGCCGGAATTACCATCCTGTCCAGTAACCAAAGGTAAGGCTGGTCAGGGCGGTTTCTGGAGTACAGGTAGAGAGCGACGAAGACGCCAATGGCTCCGCCATGGCTGGCAAGTCCCCCTTTCCAGACCTTGATGATCTCAAGCGGATTGCTGAGGTAATATAAAGGATCATAAAAGAAACAGTGCCCCAGGCGTGCACCGATGAGTGTGCCGAACAGCATATAAAACAAGAGAGGCTCCAGGTCTCTCTCCGCCTTGCTTTCACACCTGAAAATCCAGCGTACAATGCCAAAGCCTAAGAGAAATGCCAGAGCAAAGAACAGCCCGTACCAACGAATGGCTATAGGACCAAGGCTTAATATTTCAGGATTGACATTCCAATACATTTAATTCCACCTCATATCAGATCATATCAGGAGCCTATGGTTTTACCTTCATGCACTTTGAGAAGAGTTTCAAAAGAAAAGGATCAAAATGAGCACCTTCATCCTTATACAACTTTTCCAAAGCGTTTTTCTTGTCTATGGCCTTTCTGTAAGGCCTGTCGGTGGTAAGAGCATCAAAGGTGTCGGCAATCGCTATTATCCTGGCATAAAGAGGGATATCTTCACCCCTGAGCCCCTCCGGATAGCCACCTCCATCAAACTTTTCATGGTGGTGCCGAACACCTGGAATAACACCTTGCATCTCCTTGATAAAGCTCAAAATCCTTGCTCCTATCTCGGGATGTTTCCTCATCAAGCTTTCTTCTTCATCTGACAAAGCCCCACTCTTTCTCAATATGGCGTCATCGATGCCGATTTTCCCGATATCATGAAGAATAGCGGCAAGCTGAAGGTTTGCTTTTTCCTCTGCCGGCAGTCCCAGAGCATGGGCAAGGCTGAGGGAATAATTAACAACCCGCCTTACATGGCCGCCTGTATATGGGTCCCGGCTGTTGACAGCTTCGGCAAGTGCCTCTGCGGTATGGAGAAAGGTATCTTTCAACCGTCTGTACAGGTTGGCATTCTCCATGGCTACCGCCGCCTGGCTGGCGAGAGAGCAGAAAATCTCAAGTTCTGTTTGCGAGAACTCATGCTTTTTGTTAGATACGCCGAGCAGGCCGACGGCCTCCCCCTTGATCTCCATCGGGGCAAAAACCATCTCGGCGAGGAAAGGCATTGTCTTCAGGTATTCCTTGTAATCCCCAGGGGGAAGAATTTCTTCCAGCCTGATTACCTTCCCCTTATGAAGAAGACAGTGATCGAAGGAACCGATGTTTTGAAATTGTTCGATTTCCATCTCACCTTTTGCAAAACCGTAGGCGTCATGAACATTGAGGATGTTTTTATCCCTTTCAAGGCAAAGGATAAGGACCTTCTCGGCCTTCATAAGCCGCGATGTATTCTCCAGAACCATATCCACCACCTCACCGATATCGAGGGTGGAGTTAATCGCCTTGGAGAGATCGTGCAGACTTCTCAGTGAATCTATGATCTTTGGTTCATCCATATCAGTTATCCTTCAGGATAGTCATTACCTCTTGTCTATTTAGATGATCCGCTTTTTCATGAGATGCCTTCTTTATGCTTAAAGTAATAGGGCCTCTTGTACATTCTCGGGCCTTTTATCCTTTTTTCCCGAGGAGTTTCATTATCTCCCCGATTTTATTGTTAATTTCAAGGGAGTCATTCGATTGGGCGGCCTCCTTCAGGCAGCTCCCCACATGGGTTTCGAGGATATTGAGTTCCACCTGCCTGAGCGCAGAATGGGCCGCCTTGATCTGGGAGAGTATGTCGATGCAGTAGCGCCCCTCCTCTATCATCTTCTTAATCCCCTTCACCTGCCCTTCGATACGATTGAGCCTGCCGATTTCCTTACCATGGTTTGGATGCATAAAAAGTCTCCTCTTTTTCTTAGTCCTGTTTATACCATACCCCCCTATGGTATAATTGTCAAGTGCGCACAAGAGAGATCATGGTGCAGGGAGGAAGATAGATTTGACAGGATTAACAGGATCTACAGGATTTGATCTTTCCTTTGCGTTCCCTGTACCCACAGGGCATAAACTATTTTGCGCGAGATAAAGGGTTTTCCCGTGCAGTTTTTGCCCGGTATGGTATCAGGATGTCCAACTTAGCTCTATAATTGACAAGGTGTACTGAACTACAGTACAATTAAATAACTTTAACAGGGAGGTAAAAACCATGTATGAAACAACTGTTAATCAGTTCAGGGCGCATTTAAAAGAAGAGGTTGAAAAGGTAATAAAAGACCATGAACCGCTGCGGGTAACACGTCGAAACGGTGAGGATTTTGTGGTTGTAAGCCTTGAGGATTACCAACAGGAACAGGAAACGCTTTTAGTGCTTCAAAATGATTCCTTAATGAAACAGATAGGCGAATCTCTCAAGACCCATAGCAAAGGAAAGGGCTATCAACCGACCCAAGAGGAACTGGATGAGATCAATCGTATTTGAGGGGAAAACATGGGGCAAATATGAGGAACTGCGAAAAGAAAACAAGGTATTACATAAAAACCTCTGTAAACTCATCCAGGAATTACAGCGCTCGGACCCAACCAAAGGTACGGGAAAGCCGGAACCCTTAAAACATAATCTCTCGGGCCTCTGGTCCCGCCGCATCTCTCAAAAAGACCGTTTAATATATAAGTTTGATGACCACTATATCTATATCTTTGCCATTGGTGGACATTATGACGACAGGTAATTTAAACTCCCCTCTAAATAATTCTTTTCTTTGCGTTCCCTGTACTCACAGGGCATAAACTATTTGGCGCGAGACAAAAGACTTTGCTTTTGCCCCTTTTCCGGCCCTTTCCGTCTTTTTCCGTGGTCAAGTGGTTTTGCTCTTCCCTGCGAAGCAGATAGAAAGCTTTTTTTCTTAATCCGCCCTTATCCCGTAAATCCCGTCTAAATATTTCTTTTTTTTGACAGGATTAACAGGATCTAGAGGACTTGATCTTTTCAACTGCGTCAACGCCCTCCGGTATTCCTGTGCATCCGGGCAGCAAGACCAGCAGCAACAAAAGCTTTGTTAATATCCCTTTATTCACTCTTTATCCAGCTTTTCAAGTTCTTTCAAAAAAAGCTCATTATCAGGCACCCCTTTCTGCATGAAGCGGACAATTCCCTTTTTGTCGATGAGATAGGTCTGTCTCCCCCAACCGTAGGCCTTTCTCGCCTTTCTTGCGTCATCGGCTATCAGGGGGAAGGTAATCCCGTGCTCATCCCTGAACTTTTCCAGCGTCTCAAGATCGTCGTCGCTTACGCCCAGGACCTGGGCGTTCAGCTTTTCAAATTTTTCAAGGTCCTTTTGAAAAGCTTTCAACTCCTCTTGTCAGACAGGTGTAAAGGCCCTGAAGAAGAGGGCCAGCACCACGTTCTTCTTTCCCAGGTAGTGGGAAAGTTTTATTTCCCCCGCAGTGGAGGCCCCGGAAAAATCGACGGCTCTTTCTCCCACATCAGCGGCCATGGCTGCAGTGGAGCTGAAGAAAAAGCATAGAGCCATTACATACATTATCAGTCTTCGCATATTGCACCACCTCCTTATCCCTTTTTTATTAAAGTATAACCCCATGATTCAGCTTTGCAAGCCAGGCAGGATGGGCTGTGGCTTTCCTGCGAAGCAGATATAAAGCTCTTTTTTCTTAATCCGCCCTTATCCCGTAAATCCCGTCTAAAGATTTCTTTTTCTTTGACAGGATTAATCCCGTTGAATCTCTCACGGGGCAGGCATGATCTACAGGATTCAATCTTTTCTTTGCGCTCCCTGTACCCACAGGGCATAAACTATTTTGCGCGAGATAAAAGATTTTGCCTTTAATCCGCTCTTATCCGCCAAATCCGTGTCATCCGCGTTCTATATATCTATAGTTGACAAACCTGTCATTTATTCTTTGCAAAAAGGAATTCATGATTATAGAATAGTCAACAAAATGAGGGGGTAAGGACCGTCCCCTGGCGGTGGGGCAGTTCAAACGGGGAATCAACAACAGCGATGATATTTCAAAAGCCCGCATCGGCAAAACGGTGACGGGCTTTTTTGTTTGGGAAATTATTAACGGGATTTGGAGCCTGTTAACTAAGGAATTAATAGGATTGAGATTTTACTCTATCTCTAATTAATACAGGGGATTAAATTTGATTAACTTTGTGAGGGAAACGTTTTCTATCTCTAACGGGTTGAATTTAAGCAGGGAAGAAGATAAACGGTAGAGATAGAATTATATGGCAAACGGATGTATTGTTCTCATTACAAAAGATAGACCAGACACGCTAGCTAAATCTCTCGTGAAGTTAGAAAAGACAGACATCAATACGGTTATTGTTGATGACTCTACCTTACCTGAAACGTATAACTTTATTAGAGATAAGTACAAAGGTTCAAACATTGTATATCATGGTAAAAATGAACAAGATGCATTATTGAAGAGCTTTAAGGATCTAGAGTTTAAAAAATTTATAAAGCCTTTAGGGACAAAAGGTTGGAACCTTGGATTTGTTAGAAATTATGCACTAATTGTGGCAAAATCAATCATTCATGGTGGCTCAAAAATACTATTTATGGATGATGATATAATTATCGGTGAACCAGACCAAGTCTATCAAGTTTTCAACCAAATAGGTAAATTTGACTTTGTAGGTGCGAAAATTACGGGGATGATTGATGATTCAGTTGTTGGTCATTTAAATAGAGCCTGTGGTGGTGAATGTTATGAGTTCCTAGCTGGTGGTTTTTTGGCGTTTGATATTAACACTGTTACCGAGTACTTTCTTAATCATTACAATGAAGATCAAATATGGCTTTTTCTTCATTCACCGGAGACAAGATTTAAGAGTTTTCATTCAGTTGAACAACAGGAATATAGTACTTTTGAAAATGCAATAACCAAGGCTTATAGTCAAGAATTTGGGGAAATTCTACAAGAGGGTTCAGAAGAAGCTTTCAGACAAAAAAGCCATAGTCTATTGCTAAAGGAAAATTTCTGGAAAGAAATTTGTGACGCGCGTGTAAATTTTTTAAATCAATTGCCTAAATTAACAAATAGAACAAATCTTGAGCATGTTGGCTTAAATATATATAAAAACTTAAGAGATTATCACTCAAAAACTTCTCACGTATTATTTGTTAATGTTTTTCAGAGGTATTTTGAAAGTAGAACCCAATGGCGCACTGTATTTGACTTAATTTAGAGTTGTAATTGGAGGCAGTATGTATAAGGAAGAGAAGTTATTTTACAATAGCAAAGATGGCACAAAATTATGTGGTATTTTTTTAATTCCTGAACATATAAAGGGCTTTGTCCTTTTAGCACATGGCATTAATGTTAACAAGAATGAATATGATAATTTCTTTACGAATATTGCAATGGAATTATACAAAAAAGGATTTGCCTCCTTGAGATTTGATTTTAGGGGTCACGGTGAAAGTGGAGGAACTCAAAGAGATATGACAATCATAGGAGAAAATATTGATGTAGCCTCAAGTGTGGAACAGATATCTAACCGATGGGCTGGCGATATTTCAATCATTGGTATGAGCTTCGGTGCTGGACCAACATTAATGTATTCGGCACAAAATATGAGTAATATCAACTGTCTTGTATTGCTCTGTCCGGTTTTGGATTATGTCTCTACTTTCTTAAAACCAATCGTTCCTTGGGCAAAGGATAGTTTTAACAAGAAGGGTTTTGAGCATTTAAAGAAAGAAGGTTTTTTAATGCTAGATGGTGAGTTCGAGCTCGGTGCAAATTTAATCGAAGAATTTAAGGTAATTAAGCCATATGAAATTCTAAAAGAGACCAAGTTGCCTGTATTGACAATACATGGGGACAATGACTCAATGGTTCCCTTTAAAGTCTCAAGGACATACAGTGAACCAAATAAAAAATCTGAATTTATGACAATACAAAACTCAGACCATGGCTTTATTGATATTGATGATGAAGTTGGTAATTCAAACAGAACTATCCAAAATAAAAAAGTGGTAATAGAAGCCGTCGTTACATGGATAGAGAAATGGTGCAAGTCGTGATCAGGATACCTGATAGTGTAAAGCAATATGGAAATGTTTGTTTTGGTAGTGAGTGCATAATTGGTGAATATTCTATTATAGGTTATCCGTATGTCGAATCTGAGGAGTCTTTTAAAAAAACAGAGAAAACAATAATAGGAAATAAGTGCATCATTGGTTCGCATGTAATTATTCATGAGGAAACGGCAATAGGCGATGGAACAATGGTTGATGATTATTGTCGAATTGGGTCAGCTGTAAAAATTGGGAATAATTGTAAAATACTGTATGGGGCAAATATAAGTGACGAAACTGTAGTTGGAAATAATTCTATAATAACTGGATTTTGCTGCGAAAGAGCCGTAGTTGGAAATAATGCAAGGATATTTGGAGAATTAATACATTCCCAGAGAGAACCCCATTTAGGATGGGACGATGTAATAGAACCATCTCCAAAGATAGATGACAATGTTTTTATCGGATTTGGTGCAAAGGTTGTCGGCGGAGTGAAGATTGGAACAAAAGCATATATAACTGCAGGAGCAATCTTAACTAAAGACGTTCCATCATCATATATTGTAGTAGGTAATAATGTAATGATTCATCATAAAGAATGGAGGGGAAAGCTAGGTGCTTCAGATTTTTTCACAGACCGTGATGAGTAACGCTACCTCCACGCATAGCAGTCCTTATTCTATTGAGAGCTTTACACACGGGTTTGATTATCTCCATTTAGTATTGGTGTTAGTCGCAGTAGTATATGGTTTCATGCATCTCATACATAATCGTAAGGCATATATTAAATTATTTGAAACCCGGAATCTCCGAAAAGTATGGGGAATAAAAGATGGTGATTACGTTAATATTGTTTGCTCTGAACTAGATAATCCAGAAGAAAGACAAACTGAAGAGCCACGTGAATTTATATATACGTTGAAATACGGCGATATAGATGCTTATTTTGAAGTTATAGTAACCCTTTTCTACCTTTATCCTAATATAAAACTACGAATGCTTTCGGCGGGTGAGGCTGAAAGCACCCGTATTGATATGTCCCAGCATTTAATTTTAATAGGTGGCCCGGATTATAATTTTTTAACGGCAAAAATATTAGAAAAACAAATTGCACAATATAACTATAGCAGTTTAGGCAAAGAAACCGCTTTATACAATAAGCAAAACAAAAAGAATTATTATGAAGACACAGACCAAAGAGATTATGGCTATTTGGAAAGAATTGAGAATCCCGACAATCCAAAGAAGCACATTATACTTGTCGGTGGTTGCCACACGATTGGTGTTACAGGTGCAGCAAAAGCTTTTTCAATAGCTGGTTACGAACAGGAAAAAATCTCTAGCGTTGTTCTCGAAAATGCAAAGAAGGTGGCAAAGAAAATATCTAATAAACAACAATTTTCGGTTCTTGTTAACGTTGAACGAACAGGACAGACAATTAGCGTTCCCATAGTAAGTATCGAAAATGTTTTGATTAGAAATCAGGAAGTATAAAAATAGGTCAGGGCCTATTTTTTTATACTTCATCTCTTCCTTAAGCCCTCAAGAAAAGACTCCAGCAGTATTTAACTGGAAATTGAAAGTTCCACAGTTTCTAAAAGGGGTTGGGTCGGTTCAATATTAGGCATCCAATTTTCCAAATTTATTATTGCACCTCTTGACACTACAATAGATAGTGCTTATATTGTAGTGTGTCTACTACATCTTGTGATATTTTGTAGCTGCGGGCCTGTGAGTTGCAAGTAACTCATAAAGCCAGACAAAAGATGTTTGATATATGATTGTGTCCTCCGTGATTCGCGGAGTTGTTCTTTTAAAACTGAATTACATATTAGGACAGGCGGTTTTTTAGCTCCTTTCGATGCTAAATCGCTCAAGCTTCCCAGGATTTACCATTTAAACCCAGACCGAAGATCATAGGTCTGCAATGGCTTATCTGGTTTAGCCTGCCTTCGTCATGATGATGAAGATTACTGTGGCAATTTAATGGCCATAGTTTAACTGTTTATCGTTATTTTTAAACAGTAATGGCAATAAGAATGTTTATTGCCAGAAAATCAGATTAACGACAAGGCCGGGAGAACGACACAATGAAGTATGGGCTTGGGTGATATTAACATCAGTATTTTATGTTACCCTTTTCGTTAACTGATAATTTACAACGAAAGGAGGTGAGGTCATGAAAACATGGGAGCTTAAAATTCTTATTGCTGTTTCATTAGTACAAAGGGACCTGTCTGATATAAGTAATTCAGTGAGGCCCGATTGTAAGAAGGAAATTGTTCTTAGACAACCTGAAAGACTGCACCAGAGTAAATATGTTCACCTTTTTGCTCTTGTAGCATTGCTTATGCCATTTGCAAGGCTCCTGAATTCGCTTTTGGCTAAAGCAGCTAGGGTACTAGACTATATCTTCAAACAATCTAGTTAATCTTTTTTTTGATTATTCTATGGATATTGCATTCATATTTTGAAAAGGCGTTAATTTGAAACAAACAGATTCTGCGTTCAATAACATTTTAGACTTGGCCAATACCTTGGAGGTGCCAGAAGCGTACTTAAGACACATGGCCAACATAGCTTGTAAATCGTACAAGTGCCGTCAAGAACCAAAACCGTCCGGTGGCACCAGAAAAATTTCATCACCAAACAAACCTCTAAAAAAGCTACAAAAAACTCTTCACAAGAAATTATTTTCAAAGCTAATTCACAGCATGCACTCGCATTATGGTCTTAAAGGCAAATCCAATATTACAAATGCCTTGGTTCATCGAGATAACAGAGTGACATTCTCATGCGATTTGAAATCTTTTTTCCCTTCAGTAAGCCCAAAGCGGGTTATGAATGCCTTCATCGAAGAAATAAAAATTCCAAGTGAAGTAGCAAAACTTCTAACGAGACTTGTTACTCATGATTATCAATTGCCGCAAGGGGCGCCGACCAGTACTGATATTGCAAATCTGGTGACGCTTCGTTTGCAGCGACGTTTATATGGTTTGACAAAAAGCTGGGGATTGAAAGACTTTTCGATTCTAGCAGATGATATAACCTTTTCCGGGGATAGAATATCCGACGGCTTTGAGGAAATGGTATACAGGATAATAAAAGAGGAAGGCTTTACAATTCATCCGGATAAGAGCCAAAAGGCTGACAAATCTAAAAGCCAGATTATAACAGGGTTGAATGTGGCGCATGGTGTAACAGTTGGCAATAAGAAGAAAAATTGGAGAGCTGAACTTCATAACAATGCGGTTTGTTTCAGAAATGGTGAGATTTCAAACGATGAATATATCGCTTCATTACAAAAATATAATAGCCGCCTAATTTACGCGAAATCAGTAAGAAAAATAGCAGCGTCAAGGTAAATTCACGAAATACACCAGGGGTGTTCCGGGGACATAATACCTATCCCCCTCAAAAAAACTACCAGATAAAAGTCCTTATAAATAAATTCTTAATGCGAATGATCATGTCCCTCATGGTTGTGAGAACCTGAGGTGCTCCCACTCTCATCAAGGGTCATCCCTCCCATATCCACACCCCTATGTGTCAGAATACCTTTCGCCTCATTTAAAGTAAAGATATGAGGGGCGAATGGAGAGTAAATAATGCAAAAAAGGTATTCAGAAGAATTTAAGGAATCGGTAATCAAAAAGATGCTGCCACCCAATGCGGTATCAGTATCCAAATTATGTAAAGAAACAGGTGTTTCAGATGTTACCCTCTATAAATGGAGAAACAATTATAAAAATAGAGGGATAGCCGTGCCATCAGATAAAAGTAAACCGAATAACTGGACAGCAGAAGACAAACTCGCTGCAGTCATTGAAACTGCTTCATTTAATGAAATGCAGTTGAGTGAGTATTGTCGTAACAAAGGATTGTATTCAGAACAAATAGAAGAATGGAAACTATCGGCCTTATCAGGTTATCAAAAGAGAGAAAAAGACAAGAAAGAGAAGCTTCGCAGTCGTCAGGAAGATAAGAAGAAAATCAAGCGTCTGGAATCAGAATTAAAACGCAAGGAAAAGGCATTGGCTGAGACAGCTGCACTGTTGGTTCTATCAAAAAAGTGCGAAGCCATCTGGGGGGTAAAGGAGGAAGATTAATTTCTTCCGAGAATCGTCAGATGGCTATAGGATCAATAAGAGAAGCAATGAATAAAGGATCTCGTCAGAAACAGGCCTGTGAGGTTATTGGCATAAGTGCCCGTACCTTACAAAACTGGCGTATAGCTGGATACAATGATGGTCGTCAACAAGTAAAGAAAGTACCTGCCAATAAACTTAGCCAACAGGAACGAGATGCGATTCTTGATATTTGTAATAGCCGCGAATTTAAGAACCATGCACCGAAACAGATTGTACCTGTATTAGCTGATAGAGGTGTGTTTATGGCTTCAGAGAGTAGTTTTTATCGTATTCTGCGTGGTGCCAATCAACTGAAGCACCGTGGACGAGCAAAAAGTCCGGCCACAACAAATAAGCCCCGGACTTATACAGCAGATAGCCCTAATCAGGTGTGGTCTTGGGATATAACGTACCTGGCAAGGAATATTAAAGGCACATTTTTTTACCTGTACCTTTTTATGGATATTTATAGCCGGAAAATTGTGGGCTGGGAAGTTTATGAGAATGAATCATCAGAACAGGCTGCAGATATTCTGAGAAAGACACGGCTTTCTGAAGGCTTGCCAATCAATCATAAACTGGTTTTACACTCGGATAATGGTAGTCCAATGAAAGGAGCAAGCATGCTGGCAACGATGCAAAAGCTTGGGATTATGCCATCATTTAGCCGACCATCGGTGAGTAATGATAATCCTTTTTCAGAATCATTATTTAAAACACTGAAATATACACCCTCTTATCCATCAAAGCCTTTTGAAAGTATTGATGAAGCTCGCAAGTGGGTGGCCATTTTCACAAAGTGGTATAACCATTGTCATCACCATAGTGGATTGAAATTTGTAACCCCGGTGCAACGTCATAATGGCGACGATGTGATTATCCTGAAACGACGAAAAGAGGTTTATGAGAAGGCAAAAATGCAGTACCCAGAGCGTTGGGCAGGCAAAACCAGAAACTGGGATCATGAACCAGTGGTGATGCTCAATCCTGTTAATGAACAACCGCTGCATTTTGATATGAAAAAAGCGGCTTAAATGGTGAGGTCAGGCGAAAGGTATGTTGACACCTACCGACACCCTGCGAGTATAAGTTTCACTAATCCTCATAAATTCGGAAAGTGAAGCATTATATCATCTATGAATTCCAGGGACGCAAGGCTTAACACCCGCCTTCATTCTCTCCCTTCCCTCTTAAAGCAATCCAAGCACATATAGAAGTACAAAAAACTTGACACTCTACCAAAACCCATTGTATGCTATTCGCGAATCGCAAATAGTAAACAAGAAAGGTTTTCCATGGTATTAAAGCCGCAGGACATTGTCGTAGCGCTCAAGATCGTCGCCATGCCCGAGGATAAGAGGGATTCGTGGTCCTATGCCTCCCTTGCCATAGAGATAGGGATGAGCCCCGCCGAGGTCCATGCCGGGATAAAAAGACTTGTGGCGGCAAGACTGGGGGGACGGATCAATGACAGGTTCTCACCTTCCGTGCAGGCGCTGAAGGAGTTCCTTCTTCACGGTATCCGCTATGTTTTTGTTCCCGACCTGGGCGAGGTGACCAGGGGAATGGTGACAGGCTTTTCCGCTCCGCCCCTTTCCTCTATTATATCGCAGGGGGATGAACTCCCTTATGTATGGCCCGATCCCGAAGGCGAGGTGAGGGGCGTGTCCTTTTCACCCCTTTATAAATGCGTACCCGTAGCCGCGAGGAAGGATATGGCCCTCTACGAGCTTCTCGTCCTTGTCGATGCCATAAGAGGCGGCAGGGCCAGGGAGAGAGAGGTCGCTGTGAAAGAACTTGAAAAGCGGCTGGCCGACAGATGATTAAAGGGCGAAATCCAAACATGGAAATCCTGTCGGCAGCCGTCAGACAACTCGGTTCGCTGGCTGATGAGATGGTGTTCCTGGGCGGCTGTGCAACCCCTTTGCTTATGACAGACCCGGCGGCTCCTGAGGCGAGAGTTACCATGGACGTGGATGTTATTACGGAGGTTGCCTCCAGGAGTGATTATTACCGCTTATCGGAAAGATTGCGTGAAAGGGGCTTTGAGGAGGACCAATCAGAAGGCGCACCTCTTTGCAGGTGGATTTCGGGGGAGATCTTGCTTGACGTTATGCCCACGGAGCCGGACATTCTCGGATTCAGCAACCGGTGGTACGATACTGCTATGGAAACCGCAGAAAAAGTTACTCTTCCCTCGGGTCATGTTATAAGACTGGTTACGGCGCCATACTTTATCGCCACAAAAATTGAGGCTTTCATCGGAAGGGGAGACAGTGATTACATGAGCAGCCACGATATGGAGGACATTATTGCACTTATCGATGGACGGAAAGAGCTTGTCGCTGAAGTTGTAAACGGTGATGAAGCGTTAAAGAAATACCTGATGGAGAAATTTTTTTCGCTGCTTAAAGAATCGGATTTTATGCACAGTCTTCCCGGGCACCTGCCTCCCGATGAGGCAAGCCAGGCAAGGCTTGCCCTGTTAATTGAGCGAATCAGAAGTATCGCTAAAGGGTAGAGCAAAACTTTCAGGAGGACCCATAATGGGAATTTCAATACAATTTGGTCTTTATTTGTTGCTCATGTTGGGCATTGGTTACTACTCCATGAGGAGGACCAAAAATAATGAGGACTTTATTATTGGCGGTCGTACACTGGGTCCGGTGACAACGGCCATCAGTGCCGGAGCGTCGGATATGAGCAGTTGGTTGCTCCTGGGTTTACCCGGCGCTGTCTTTGCTGCCGGACTGGTTGATGGTGTCTGGATTTCTCTCGGATTGATTCTGGGTGCCTATGGTAATTGGTATATCGTCGCCCCAAGGCTAAGAGCCTATAGCAAAAAGTTGGATGCCGTTACCTTGCCCACTTATTTGTCTCGCCGTTTTGATGATACTACAGGCGTGCTTAAAACGGTATCAGCGGTGGTAATTCTTCTCTTTTTTACACTCTATGTTGCTTCGGGCCTCAAAGGCGGAACCTTGCTTTTTGCGCACAGCTTTGGTGCCACTGAACAAACAGCCCTCATAATCACGACATTAGTGGTCGTCTCTTATACTTTTCTCGGTGGGTATATGGCTGTTTGCTGGACAGACCTCATTCAGGGGCTTCTCATGCTGGGCGCTTTAATCTTCTGTTCACTTCTGGCTTTTTTCGCAATTGCCGGATCAGGTGCCGACATTGCAGCAGCAAAGCCGAAGGCTTTTAATTTTACGACAACATGGCTTACAGGCGCATCACTTATGGCCTGGGGCTTTGGTTATTTCGGGCAGCCTCACATCCTGGCCCGGTTTATTGGTATCAGAACCGTTGAAGACGTGCCCGGTGCAAGACGAATCGCCATGACCTGGATGATTTTATGTCTTCTTTTGGCTGTTTCAATCGGTATTTTGGGCATTGCTTACCATGATGTTACACCACTGGAAGGAGTTGCAGGCCCCGATGGTAATAAGGAGAGAATTTTCCTGGCCCTTGTAAGCGCTTTATTTCATCCTCTTTTCTCGGGTTTTATTCTGGCAGCCGTATTAGCAGCTGTTATGTCAACGGCAGATTCACAGCTTTTGGTTTTATCGTCGGCAATTACAGAAGATCTCCCTTTATTCAGTCGTTTCGATGACAAACAAAAGGCCTGGATAAGCAGGTTTGCTGTTGTTGGCTTTGCATTGATTGCTTATTTTATTACTTCCGCCACCGGTGGAACCATCCTGGCAATGGTGGGCTACGCATGGGGAGGGTTTGGGGCCGCTTTTGGACCCTTGATAATTCTCTCCTTAACATGGAGAGGCACTACCAAACAGGGTGCACTGGCCGGAATGATTGTGGGGGCCGTCACAATTTTTGTTGTGAAAAACTACGTTAAAATTAAGGGTGAGTATTTTTACGAACTGCTGCCGGGCTTCATTTTAGCCTTCATTGCAATTATCCTTGTCAGTTTGCTTACAGCCAAACCCTCTGAAGAAACACTCCAGAAGTTTGATGAATCGCAAAGGTAGTTTTTACCTGTCCTGCACTTGTGCTATAGAACGCGGATGACGCGGATTTATAGGATTTCCGCAGATTTTCATTTATAATCCTTAATGCTCCAATCCGTGTATATCCGCCAAACCAGCACCCTACGAGTATAAGTTTCACTAATCCTCATGAATGCGGAAAGTGAAGCTTTATGTCATCCGCGTTCTATAATTTTACTTCATCTCATGCCAGAATCCACCGTAATGCTTTGCTTTCTTTATCTTGAAAAGGGTCATAACCTGGTACTTGCCTTTGTCCATCATATGGAACTCGGCACCGAAATTCCCCATCATGGGGAAGGCAGCCTTTTCTTCTGATTTTTTGTCAGGGCCGATGACCTTGAGCTTTACCTTTGCTCTCTTGATCTTCTTTCCTTCTTTATCGGTGATATCCATCATGACATAATGGGTCATGCCTTCCTTCATCTTGTGAGTTTTATGGCCCATATTGTCCATATATTTTCTGAAGGCCTTCCGGTTCATAATGTGGAAGTTGATCTTGTGCCCGTCGATCTCCATGGTATGCATCTCCATTCCGTCAGGCATCTTCATTTCCGACTGATGCTCCATTGACTGTGAACCATGGTCATGGGCGGAATGATCATGTTCCATGGCGGCATAGGTTGAACCTCCCATTGTTATAATTACTCCTCCAATGATTGCTGCAATTTTCTTTTTCATTTTTTTCTCCTTAATTTTTTTTATGGAACGCGGATGACGCGGATTTAACGGATGAACACGGATTTTTAAAACCTTAATACTTTAACCTGTGTTAATCCGTACAATCTGTGTTATCTGTGTTCTATTGTTTTTTCCCCATTTTAATGATCATGTGCTCCATGATCATGATTGTCAGGGCTCTGCTTTCTATCTTTTTCCAAACTTTCAAGGGTCATCCCTCCCATATCCATATCATCCTCTTTATTTTCTCCCGTGCTGTGATCATGTCCACCCATGCTGTGATCATGGGATTCAGCCTGGGGAACAGCCTTTACTGCAACGCCGTATTTGTAAACCATAAGTCCCCCCAGATCTGCGCCGAAGGCCATGATTGTCACCATAATAAATCCAATGACAAGATGTACCGGAGAGCCTTTCTTAAACCCTGTCAGCCTCCAGGTAGTGAGGGAAAGACTAAGCAGAAACACAGTGAGCCCGAAGTACATGTGCCGGGTCATGATGGCGTGAACCTCTTCATTGTGCGGTACGGAAGAAGCGGCGGAAAAACCTGCCACCACCGTTGCAGCGGCTCCCATCGTTCCGAGGTAGAGCATCCATGTAGCGGCATTTTTCATCTCTTCTTTTTTGAGAAGGTAGGCAAGCAGTTCCATCAAAACAAAGGCGTTAAGCAGGGCGATGGGAAAATGAACCAGCATGGGATGAATGTTCATCATTTCCGAGATACCCGGTAAAACCTTTCCTATTAAATCCCACATTATGTTCTCTCCTTAAATTTATTTTATGGAACGCGGATGACGCGGATTGAGCGGATTTCCGCTGATTTTTTTCTTTGTTTCTGAATTTAAAAACTCTTAAATCGTTAATCTATGTAAATCCGCCAAATCCACGTTCTATTGCTTCTTCATCTCCCAGCCCTTCCAGATAATATAAATAGCCGGTATTACCAGCAGCGTCAAAATCGTCGATGACACCATGCCTCCTACCATGGGTGCGGCAATTCGTTTCATTACTTCCGAGCCTGTTCCTGTTCCCCAGAGAATGGGGATGAGGCCTGCCATGGTAGAGATGACCGTCATCAGTTTTGGCCTTACTCTATCGACGGCGCCTTTGGTAACGGCTTCCGTAAGTTGGGAGAAATCATTCATCCTTCCTTTTTCAATGGCTTCTTTATAAGCTTGGTCGAGGTAGATGAGCATAATGACGCCCGTTTCAGCAGCCACCCCTGCCAGGGCGATAAAACCGACGCCCACGGCTACACTCAGATTATAACCGAGGAGATAAATAAACCAAATGCTTCCCACAAGGGCAAAGGGGATGGAGAGCATGATAATCATACTTTCTGAAAAATTTCTGAAATTGAGGTAGAGGAGTAGAAAAATGATGACAACTGTTACGGGAACGACGAGCTGCAATTTTTTGATTGCCCTTTCCATATATTCATATTGTCCACTCCAGGTGATGGTGTAGCCGGGAGGCAGTTCGATCTTTTCATTGACGATAGCCATGGCCTCTTTCACGTAAGTTCCTACATCCGTGTCCTGGATATGCACACTGACCCAGGCATTTAACCGTGCATTTTCACTTTTTATTCCCGGTGGGCCTTTTCTGATCCTTATGTCTGCAACCTGCCCGATAGGAATATGTTCCCCCCTTGCTGTAGGGACCAGTATTCTCCTTAAGGATTCCATGTCATCTCTTAATTCCCGCTGGTATCTGAGATTTACGGGATAACGCTCCAGGCCTTCCACCGTTTCCGTTACATTCATTCCACCGATGGCCGTTATAATCACGTCCTGAATGTCACCGACGGTAAGACCATACCTGGCCGCTGCCGCACGATTGATATCGTAATCGATATAATTACCGCCAAGGGAACGGTCGGACTTAACACTGAGTGTTCCCGGCAGGTCTTTTAAAAGCGTTTCTATTTCCTTCCCTATCCTTTCCAGTTTGAAAAGATTATCGCCTGCGATCTTGATACCGATGGGAGCGTTTATTCCCGTCGATAACATATCTATCCTTGTTTTAATGGGCATGGTGCAGCATGCCTGCGACAGGCCGGGAAAATTGATGGCTTGATTAATCTCGTTTTTTAACTTGTCGACAGTTATTCCTTCCCGCCACTCGCTTTTAGGTTTAAGGGTAATCGTTGTTTCAATCATGGAAAGAGGTGCCGGATCGGTAGCTGTATCGGCCCGGCCGATTTTACCAAAGACCTGCTCTACTTCAGGGAAAGATTTTATGATTTTATCAGTCTGCTGCAGCAACTCTTTCGCCTTTCTTATGGAGATGCCGGGGTCTGTTACAGGCATGTAAAGAAGGTCCCCTTCATTCAGGGGGGGCATAAATTCAGACCCTATTTCTGTTAGCGGATAAGCTGTAATAGCGAGAATAGTAAGCGCTGCAACAATGACTGATTTTCTGAAACGGAGCACGATCCTGATAAGGGGCCGGTAAGCTGCAATGAGCAGGCGATTAAGTGGGTTTTTCTTTTCAGGCAGGATATGCCCACGGATAAAGTATCCCATGAGAACAGGGACAAGGGTAATTGCCAGGAATGCTGAAGCACCCATGGCATAGGTTTTGGTAAAAGCCAAAGGAGAAAAGAGTCTGCCTTCCTGCGCTTCAAGGGTAAAGACGGGGATGAAAGAGAGAGTAATAATAAGCAGTGAATAGAAGAGGGCCGGGCCGACTTCTTTGGAAGCAGTGAGGGCGAGGTTCCATCTCTCTTCGCTAGTGAGGTTTACCTTTTTATATATTTTATGAAGCTCGGTTTCAAATGCTTTCTCATCTAAAAGCCCATCTTTGCCCCCTCTTGTTACAGTGGGGGTTGATTGGCTTCCCCCTTTGGCAAAGGGGGATTGAGGGGGATTTCCCCCCATTAGATCAATCGCTTTTTTGCGTACTATCTTTTCATAATGCTTATGGGCATTTTCGATCATAACAATGGACGCATCCACCATGGCCCCGATAGCAATGGCAATACCGCCGAGAGACATGATATTTGAGTTGATTCCCTGCCAGTGCATAATAATAAAGGCAATGAGAATGCCCAGGGGGATGGTGATAATGGCAACGAGAGCACTTCTCACATGGAGAAGGAAGAGAACGCAAACGAGGGCCACAATGAGACTTTCCTCGATGAGCTTTTCCTTGAGAAAATCAATGGCCCGGTGGATAAGGCCCGAGCGGTCATAGGTGGTAATAATCTCCACACCTTGAGGGAGACCTTTTTTGAGCTTCTCCAGTTTTTCCTTAACCGCTTCAATCACCTGAAGGGTGTTTTCTCCCGACCGCATAACGACAATCCCCCCGGCCACCTCACCTTCACCATTTAGTTCGGCAATCCCGCGTCTCAGTTCCGGTCCCAAATGAACGTGAGCCACGTCTTTAACGAGAATGGGTGTCCCTTTTCCATCGACATGGACAGGGATGGTTTTTACATCATCAATGGATTGAATATAACCTCGTCCTCTGATCATGAATTCTGCTTCGGCAATTTCGAGGAGCTTTCCTCCCACGTCACGGTTGCTCCGTGCAATGGCATTTTTTACTTTCGACAGGGGAATGTTGTAGGCAACGAGCTTGTTGGGGTCTACTTCCACCTGGTACTGCTTCACATAGCCACCGATGCCTGCTACTTCGGAAACACCGGGGACGGTCTGTAGTTCGTAACGTAGGTACCAGTCCTGTATGGAGCGAAGCTGGGAAAGGTCATGCCTGCCGGTCTTATCTATTAAGGCATATTCATAGATCCAGCCTACGCCTGTGGCATCAGGACCGAGACTGGGTGTGACTCCCTGTGGCAGACGTTTGGAAACGAAGTTGAGATATTCAAGTACCCGGCTGCGTGCCCAGTACATGTCCGTCCCGTCTTCAAAAATGATGTAGACAAAAGAGTAGCCGAAGAAGGAATAGCCCCTCACCACTTTGGCAAAAGGGACGGAAAGCATGGCCGTTGTCAGTGGATAGGTGACCTGGTCTTCCACCACCTGCGGTGCCTGCCCGGGATATTCGGTGTAGACAATGACCTGTACATCGGACAAGTCCGGTATGGCATCGAGGGGCATGTTTTTCATGGAATAAATACCCCAGCCGGCGGCCAGTAAGGTCAGGAGGATAATGAGGAAACGATTTTTTATGGATGTTTCGATTATTTTTTCAATCATTATATATTACCTTGTTTTATGGAACGCGGATGACGCGGATTTAACGGATCACCGCTGATTTTTTATTTCTTGCTATTGGTAAAGACCTTTCGTTTGAATTCGGCTTTTTTACCAAAATTAAATAGGAGCCCAACCTCATATTCTGTTGCTTTTAAGTAGTTAATCAATTGGCACTCGTGTTCCTTACATAAATTTTCAGCAGCCTTTAGCTCCACAATCACCGAATTATCAATTAATAGATCCGCATAATAATCCCCTATTTCTTTGCCTTCGTAATACACTTTAATATTTTTCTGTGCTTCTACCTGACATCCCAGCTTTTTAAGCTCTATGATTAAGGCATTTTCATATATTTTCTCCAAAAAACCATAACCAAGAGTATTGTAAACATTATAAAAAGCCTTAATGACCTTATCTGTAATGTCTGAATTAATCATTCAATCTTCCTCTTTTATTTTCTCTTTATCCGTGAAAATCCGCTAAATCTGCGTCATCGGCGTTCTACTCCAGGGTCATTTCCGACATATCCATATCATCATCAAGACTCATATCACTCATGTCCATATCTGACATGTCATCGTCGTCCATGATGTCATGAGACATCTTGCTAATGGCCTCTTTGAGGCGGCTTTCGGAGTCTATAAGGAACTGAGCTGAAGTAACGACTGTTTCACCATCACTGAGGCCTTCAAGTACCTGGTAATAGCCGTCACCCGATTCAATGCCGATGGTTACATCTTTTGGAAGAAACTTCCCTTTTTCCACTGCCGTTATGACTACATTTCGTTCGCCACTTCGTATGAGCGCTTCCGTAGGGAGGGCAATGCTATTATCGGATATGACAGAATCGATTTCGATATTGGCGTACATATCGGGCTTGAGCTGCCAGTCGGTATTATCAAACTCAAGTCTGACTTTGATAGTCCTCGTCTTTGCCTCAAGGAATGGATAAATGTATGAGACCTTTCCTTCGAAAACCTTGCCCGGATAGTAGGCGAGGGTCATATTGACAGGTTGCCCGGTTTTGACCCAGGGGAGTTCAGATTCATAAATATCGGCATGGACCCAGACTTTCGATATGTCGGCAATGGTATAGATGGGCATGCCCGGTTTAACATAGCCTCCCTCCTGTATATGCTTTTTTGTAACAATGCCTTTCCCCGGTGAATGGATGTGAAGGGTCTTTAAAATACGGCGATTTTTTTCAAGTTCTTCAATCTGGTGATTGGGAACATCAAGATAGTCCAGACGTTTTCTGGCTGACTTTAAAAGGGAATCAGCCCCTCCTGCCACTTCCGAATAGGCACTTTTACCAAGCTTTTCCTTCAGTTCAAGTGCAACGAGATATTCTTCCTGGCTCGATACAAGCTGGGGTGAGTATATTTCAAGTAGCATTTCGTCTTTTTTAACGGACTTGCCTGTAAAGTCTACGTATAGTTTTTCAATCCATCCCTCTACCTTGCTGTGAACCTGTATAACACTCTTTTCGTCATATTCGACGACGCCCACAGTACGTATTTTTCTCGACAAGGGTCTTTTTTTAACCACAGCCATTCTGACGCCCATATTCTGGACCGTTATGGGATCAATTCGAATGAGCCCTTCACTGCTCTTTTCTTCTCCCTCGTCTTCGTAGACAGGAATAAGGTCCATTCCCATGGGAGATTTCCCCGGTTCATCTCTTATAAAAGTCGGGTCCATGGGTGCCACCCAGTATTTTATTTTCCTTTCTTTTGTTGTGACTTCAGCCTTTTTTTCGTTTTCGGGATGATTATTTTCAGCAGCTCCCTTACCAAAGTAATAGCCACCTGCACCGGCTCCGGTAATAAGCAGTAATATCAATGTGGACAGAATTATATTTTTCATTCCATTTCTCCATTATTTGGGGCCATAAAACTCCCGCCAAGGGCTTCTTCAAGCTCGGCCATCTTTATTTCATGGTCTGTCAACGATCGGTAGTATTGTATCTCGTAATTAAAAAGTGTCAGGTGATTGTTGAGAAGCGTCAGGAAGTCGACCTTGTTCACCTGGTATCCGGCAATGGCTGATTCAAGAGAGGCCTTTGCCTGGGGGATGATACCATCCCTGAAAAGGAGTGTTTTTTCCCAGGCGCTCTCCATCTCGCTTTTTGTTTTTTTGACCATAAAGGCTAGTCGATTTCTGGCTGATTCATATCTCAGCCTGGTTTCATTCAATCTGGCCCTCTTTTCCATAAGTTTTTTATCTTCCTTATTCTTTTGCCAGATGGGGAGCTGGACGCTCACCATAGTACTTATAAAGTCTGCCCTGTCCATGTTGCCGTCTTCACGTTGGCCGTATTGGAGAGTTACATTAAAATCGGGATAGTAGTTTTTTTCGGCAAGGAGCCTTGCCTTGTCGCCTTTTTTAATGAGGGACTTCATTCCTTTCAAAAGGGGGTGTTTTTCAAAAGAGCCCTTCATAAGTTCCATGTCGGACATTGTCCCATGGCTTAGTTCCAGTTCCTGCGGCATCTCAAAGGGAGAATCCGGTTCACGATTCATGTAATAGTTGAGTCTTGCCTTGAGGACAGCTTCTTTCTCCTCCAGCGATATGAGTTTTTCATTCATCTTTGAAAGCTCAACATAGGCCTTTAATACATCCTGCTGAATCCCTTTCCCAACGGAATATTTGGTCTCGGCAATACGTATGAAATCCTGAAGGAGCCGCTTATTCCGCTGAGTTACCTCTCTTGAACGGCTGACAAAGTAGAGGGTGTAATAATCTATTTTGAGATCACGGACAAGTTGCAGTTTAAGGGTTTCCAAATCTGTAAGGCTTTTCTCTAATTGCTTTTGGGCAATTTCTCTTTTGAGTCCCCGCTTGCCGGGATAGGGGAATTTTTGCATGAGGCCGATAGTTTTTTGCGTCATCGCTTCCTGTTTCAGATCGAAGCTGTCTGTAGGGATGTTGACGAGGCCAACTGTTAGAGAAGGATTGGGCAGTGATCCGGCCTGGTCGGGGAGGGTTGAAATGGCATTAATATGCTCCTTTAATGCAGCCAGATCCCTATTACTATTTATGACCTCATTGACAAGGTTGGTAAGGCTTATACTTTTATTCTCTGCCGGATAGCCATCCAGCGGAAGGCAAACCAGGAAAGCTAAAATAAGCCATCTTTTTTTGATAAACCACATAATAATACTCCACATGTTGAATTCCACTTTTTTTCATGTGCTCCAGGGGCACATGAAAGGATAGCTCATGCAAGACGCACCCGGGCGACTTGCCTTAGCCTGCATCAACTGCGGGGTATCAGATTATAAAAAGGGAATGAAGAATATGAATGGGGTGTTTTTGATTTCCCGGTGGTGGATCATCCTCGGGAAGTTCTAACTTGAGATTCGTTGAAAATGTATCAAATTGCCAGTGGGCAAGTTTAAGCGGCATCTCGGGAGAAAGATATTTGACCTTTGCTTCCTGTATAATGACAGGGATTTCGCTTTTGCAGTGGGGGCAGGAAGAAATTTTGTTTAAAGAAGTCTTGTCAACAGCAGACATGGCACTATCATGACAGTTGTGCCCCGCCATTTTATCCGCTTTCTTTGTATGGGGCATTTCATGTGCCGTCATTTGTTCATGAACAGAAGCGGCATGAGCTTCTTTCAGTATTCCGCAGGGAATAATGCAAAGGCCCACAAAAAAGAGGGTAATGGCCGACAATAATGAAAATCCTTTTTTTCTGAAAAACCTGATAAACATAATATTATCTCTATAATATGCAGTCATTCTTGTCAAGATATTATTTTCTATTATGTTTATTAGATACAGATAAAGTCTCCAGGTTCCAAAAAAAGAGTAGCTCTAAATTTAAAGAGTATAGAGGCAGAGGTGTATTTTATTTGTCAGCCTGAATTATTTCCTCTCCTTATCCTTTGGAAATTAATAAGGTATAATTGTTCCTATGGATATTTACAGTGACGCAAGAAGAGATATGGTGGCGCAGCAGTTGAAGAAAAGGGGAATCAAAGATCCTTTGATTTTAAAAGCCATGTTAACGGTTCCAAGGCACGAGTTTGTTCCGCATGAAAGTCAAAGAAGCGCCTATTACGATGGTCCTTTACTGATCGGTTGTTCCCAGACCATTTCCCAGCCTTATATGGTGGCGGTTATGACGGAGGCGCTCCTTCTAAAGGGTGGAGAAAAGGTCATGGAGGTTGGCACCGGCTCCGGTTACCAGGCGGCTGTTCTCGCTGAAATATGTAATAAGGTTTATTCTGTTGAACGTCATGCCGCGCTTGCAGAGAGGGCGGACAAAACCTTAAAAGAACAGGGCTATCATAATATCCATGTCCTGGTGGGTGATGGAACACTCGGCTTGCCTCATAAGGCTCCCTTTGACGGCATCATCGTAACGGCAGGGGCGCCTTACGTGCCTGAAAGCCTCAAGGAACAACTGGCTGAGGGAGGCCGGCTTGTCATCCCTGTTGGGGGAAGAATGATGCAGTCCCTCGTCAGGATTACCCGGCGGGGAGAGACTTTTGACGAAGAGAATCTTCTCGGATGTGTTTTTGTGCCGCTCATCGGGAAAAAGGGGTGGCAAAGTGGAGAGAATTACTAGTCCTCAATCAATGTGATAAATTGGGGTTCAGGGCATACCGCTTATCAGGAAGAGCAATTTCAACGAAAAAACTTAATTGAGTTTGCCCGAATTTTTCTCAATCTCATTCAGTTGCCGGAGTCTCCCCGGTGTTGTTCCTGTATATCGTTTAAATTGCTTGAAAAAATGCTGCTCTGTGGAAAAGCCCACACTATTCATGATTTCATTGATGGTCAGGCTTTTATCTTCAAGCAAGTCTTTTGCTTTTTCTACCCTTAGCCTGTTTATATACTGGGTAAAGCTTAAATTAAGGTTCTCCTTGAAAAGCCTGCTCAGGTGACTGCTTGATATACCGGCTTTTTTTGAAGTGCCATTGATGCTGACGGGGCTTGTATAGTTGTCTTCCAGATGTTCCATCACTTTTTTGAGTAAAGGATGTTTTGCTTTTTTCGGTAATAAGGATTTCTTATAAGAACCGGAGACGCTTTTTAGGAGAAAATTTAGCCTGTCCATGATCCTGTCGATGTCATAAGGTTTGCTGAAATAACCGCTAACCATGAGGTGAGCACTTTTTTCTGCATATTCGAGACAGCTTTTTCCGGTAACAATGATGACGGGAACCTTGTTCCCTTCCCCTCTTAGTCTTTTCAAAAAGTCAAGGCCATCCATGTCAGGCATAACGATGTCGAGGATAATGGCATCCATCACATTCTTTTTCATGAAGTTCCAGGCTTCCAGTCCATTTGTCGCTTTATAGGTTCTGTAGTCACTCTCCAAAAGCATGGAGAGGGACTCAAGCATCCTCGGTTCATCATCGACGAGAAGGACTTTTTTCTTATCATCAAAGCTGATCTGATAATAATCACTATTCATGTCAGTTTCCTTACGGTAAAAAGTTTGAAATTTTTTTCTGATAAGCGCCAAAATACTCTTTGTCAAATCAGTATTTTTACAAAACCGTTTTTATAAAACTAGCAGCCAAATGTTGCATTGTCAATCAACTGGTGCTGCATTATACTAAACAATTCTATCAATAGTTGCATTGATATGTTTTCCCCGATCTATAAGTTGTTGATACTATTAAGTAAAAAAAATTTCACCCTGACCGGGTGAGATGCTGTGATCTTGTCAAATAACTTGATTTTTTTGATCTGTTTCCGGGCTTTTTAAGGCAGGAAGAAAGGTTTTTGTGAAGCAGAGAGAGATTAAGCAGGGAGGGGCGGAATGGGGGAGCCCTCCCGAACCCCCCTTTTTTATTATCCCGGAGGCAGCAGCCGGATCATGGTCTCCGGCACAATATGTTACACTATAAATCTATGCCCAACTACCGTTTCCGGGATTATCAGAGCAGCACTTTTTCTATACCGTCCTCCCCAACTTTTGAGATGAAATGCGCTTTCCAGTTTTCGCCGAAATATTTTTTTGCAAGTTCAATAACGAGAAAGTCTGCTTTAACTCCTGTTTCGTTTTCATAGCGGGATAGCCCCTGAAGGCATGCAGGGCATGAGGTGAGAAGCTTGATGTCCTCTTTTCTTGTTTTTCCCCCCGGCGCCAGTTCTTTAATTCCCTGCTCCAGTTCCTCAACCTTGCGGTATCTGAGCTGGTTCGATATGTCCGGTCTCGATACAGCCAGCGTTCCCGCTTCCCCGCAGCAACGGTCGTTAAGCAGTACTTTATTGCCTGTCAGTTTAGAAGCAACTTCTACAGGAGAATATTGCTTTGAAGGGCTGTGGCAGGGGTCGTGGTAGAGGTATTTTGTTCCCTCTCTTTCAGGGACTGACATTCCCTTTTCCATCAAATATTCATGAATGTCGATGAGCCTGCAGCCGGGGAAGATCTTTTCAAACTGGTAGGTTTCCAGCTGGTCGAGGCAGGTCCCGCAGGAGACGACAACCGTTTTAATATCCATATAGTTGAGCGTATTGGCTACACGGTGAAAGAGGATACGGTTTTCCGTCGTTATGCTGTGTCCTCTGGCGTGTTGGCCCGTTGAAATCTGGGGGTAGCCGCAGCAAAGGTAGCCTGGAGGAAGTATGGCCTCTGCGCCGCTTTCAATGAGCATGGCAATAGTTGCCAGCGAAATGTCGCTATAGAGCCTCTCTGAACCACAGCCGGGGAAGTAAAATAGGGCTTCCGATTCTTCCGTTATTTTTTTCTGATCACGAAAAATGGGGATGGTGCGTGGATCCTCCAGGCCGAACAGGTCTCTCGTTGTTTGAGGTGGAACATCTACGCCAAGGGGTCTCTTAACCATATTAATACTTTGTTGCAGCATATTCGGCCTGCAGGTTGTTGCCGGTGGTATATCGCCTTTTCTGCCCGTCATCCCTGCCAGCCTGGCTACTTCATGGGCCATGTTGCCGGCCTTGAAACCCCACTTGGCCATACCCTTTCTTAATATTCGGATGCTTTTGGGTCTGGTTGTATTCAGAAAGGCAAAGGCGGCTCTTTCTCCGGGGCTTCTCCGCTTTTGTTTCCTGTCGGTAAGGATTTTTCTCATCCTGTTTGTTACATTACCGAAATCGATGTTTACGGGGCACGGGGTAAGGCATTTGTGGCAGACAGTGCAATGGTCGGCAATGTCACCCATGTCGTCAAAGTGCCTGAGAGATATTCCCCGGCGGGTCTGTTCTTCATAAAGGAAGGCTTCCAACACAAGTCCTGTACCGAGTATTTTATTTCTCGGTGAATAGAGCAGGTTGGCACGCGGCACGTGAGTCATGCATTTGGATTTACATTTACCGCATCTGAGACAATGCCTTACATCATCGTTTAATGCGCCAAGCTCGCTCTCTTCAAGGATAATGGCTTCCTGTTCAACGAGCTTGAGGGACGGTGTATAGGCCCCCTCCAGACCGGAGCCGGGCATGAGCTTACCTCTGTTAAAGCGCTCATGGGGATCGACTTTTTTCTTATACTTCACAAAGGCTTCCAGTTTTTCCGGCATAAGATATTTTATTTTTGTAATGCCGATGCCATGCTCACCGGAGATAACACCGTCAAGGGATCTGACCAGATCCATGATACGGTCAACTATACGCTCTGCTTCATGGAGCATTTCATAATTTTGTGAATGGACGGGAATGTTAGTGTGCACGTTACCGTCGCCTGCATGGGCATGAAGGGCAACAAAAAGCCTTTCATCCCTTATGGTCCCGTGAATTTCCTCGATACGCTTTCGTACTCCGGCAAGATCACGGCCGGAAAAAACATCAAAGAGGTCTTCTGCCACATCCCTTTTACAGGAAATTACCAGGTCACGCCGCAGGATAAGATCAACGAGCAGATCTCCCTTTGAAATACGAGCTTTCTCATCTTCACTTAAAAGATCGTGGCAGTGATCAGCTTTTTCATCAAGCCCGTTCAGGATAGACTGCCACCTGTCACGGCTCTTTTTAACGATTTTAAGAGACTGGACTTTCTTGGCATCGATGATTACCCTGTTTTCTTCACTGTCCTCGAATTCCTTCGCCTTTCGTATTTCAGGAAGGTCACCTTTAAGGTAATGAAGAACGGCATCGGCGATGCGGATCTTGTTCGAAATAGACTGCTCTATATTGATTCGCTCTATCTGGCGGCTGTATTCAGCCAGGTTTTCCAGGGGGATAACGACGTCTTCGTTAATCTTGAAGGCATTGGTATGTGCCGAGATCGCTGCCGTACGGGACCTGTCCTGCCAGAAGCGGCGTCTCGCTTCGGGACTCGATGCAACAAAGCCCTCACCCTGGCGTTTTTTTGTGAGCCGCACCATTTCTTTGGCCGCTCTGTTGACAGCGTGAGCCTCGTCACCGGCAATGTCGGCAATAAGCACCATTTTTGGCGCTTCCCTTCTGGCTGCCTTTGTTGAATACTTAACGGCCTTTATATATCTTTCATCGAGATGCTCCAGTCCGGAAAGGAGGACGTCCTTCTTTTTTTCAAAATAGTCTTTTATCTCGATAATGGCCGGGACGGCTTTTGAAAGGTCTGACCCGAAAAATTCCAAGCAGATAGTGCGTGCCTCGGGTGGCATGCGGTGGAGCACAAAGCGGGCAGAGGTAACAAGACCGTCACAGCCCTCTTTTTGTATGCCGGGAAGGCCGAAAAGGACCTTATTTGTTACATCTTTGCCGAGGCCCTTTTTGCGAAAGGAAGCGCCGGGGATCTCCAGCTTCTCCGGTTTCCCTATAACTGTCGTTTCGTCCGAATCATACCGGGTAATGGTAAATGTGACCTTTTTCTGGTCATGGATTTTTCCGAGATTATGATTGATTCTCTCAACTTCGAGCCATTTGGCATCGGGCATTACCATCCTCCAGGAGAGAAGGTTGTCGAGCGTTGTTCCCCAGAGTACGGCCTTTTTCCCTCCTGCATTCATGGCGATGTTGCCGCCTATGGTACAGGCGTCCTGAGAAGTGGGATCGACGGCAAAGGCAAGACCATGCTTTGAGGCAAGGTCTGACACGCGCCTCGTTACCACACCTGAACCGACGCTCACAACAGGGACCTTTTCTTCTACACCGGGTATGTTAAGGAACTCAACTTCACCGAGGCTGTCCAGTTTTTCCGTATTGACGACGGCAGAATGGGCGTGAAGGGGTACGGCGCTTCCTGTATATCCCGTACCTCCACCACGGGGGATGATAGTCAGTCCCGCATCGATGCATGCCTTGACGATCTTTCCTACCTCTTTTTCCCGGTCTGGTGTAACGACGACAAAGGGGTGTTCTACACGCCAATCGGTGGCGTCCGTTGCATGGGAAACTCTTGCCAGACCACCAAAATCGATGTTGTCTTTAGAGGTCACCTGTGAAAGGTGCTTTCGCACTTTTTTTCTAAGCTTTACATTTTCATCAAAACTGTTTGAAAAGCTATTAACGGCATTACGTGCTGCTGAGAGCAGCTGAAGGGCCTTTTCATTCCCTTCTGAGCGTTCTTCAATTTGTTTCAGACGATGGTAAAGGGCATCAACCAATGCCTGTCTGCGTTTTTCATTTTCCTCCAGGTCTTCCATGAGATAGGGATTACGGCTAAGCGCCCACATGTCTCCCAGTACTTCAAAAAGCATACGTGCCGAGCGGCCTGTCCGCCTTGTTCCACGCAGTTCTTCAATAAGGTCCCACATGTCTTTTCCAAGGTAGCGAATGGCTATTTCACGATCTGAATAGGAGGTATAGTTATAAGGAATTTCCCTGATTGGATGTATGATTTTTTTAGTCATAATAACAGTGCTTTTCTTTAACTTTCTTAAAAGATAAAAAAGGAGGGAAAATCCCTCCCGTGAGTTAATAAAAAAAGGTTATTTTAGCGGGTTTGGCACTTTTTTGCAATGAAGCATAGCGCTATGCGATTGTTTTTTTCTTCTTTTTGGGGGGAATTGTCAAGCGGGTTTTGCCGGTGACTTTTTGTTCTTTTACCCGGCCTGAAAGCAACAGGCAATCTTATGGAAGCAATGTGACGGGTTTATGCCTCCTGCTCAACATAGTAAGTCGCTATTCCTGTCAGGTCAATGTGGTCAATATTATTATGCTTGCCTTTTTCTATAAGGGAGAGGAGTACATCGATTACCCGGGGATCGAACTGGGTTCCTGAAGAGCGCCTGAATTCTTCAACGATGAATTTCATGTCTCTCCCTTTTCTGTAGGGCCTGTCGGCCTTCATGGCATCGAAGGTATCGGCCACGGCCAGTATTCTGGCAAGGAGGGGAATATTTTCTCTTTCCAGATTATCGGGATATCCTCTTCCGTTAAAATGTTCATGATGATGTCTCACAATGGGGATGAGGTGGTCGAGATGTTTTATGTGCTTCATCAGCTCTGCGCCTCTGACGGGGTGCCTTTTTATTGCCCTGTATTCATCATCGGTGAGTTTGTCCGGCTTGTCGAGGATTGACTCGTTGGTGGCTATTTTGCCGATATCATGTAATATCCCCGCAAATTCAAGTGATTTGATGTCTTCCCTGGAAAGCCCCATTCCCTCCCCAAGCAGCACGGCATATTTAGTAACCCGTTCCGAATGGCCGGCTGTCCATGGCGACTTGGCATCGACGGCAGAAGAGAGGGCCCTGATGGTTCCCATGAAAAGATCATCGAGATCAGAAATGAGCTGAACGTTTTTAAGGGCTACTGCGATCTGGCCGCACATGGTGATGAGGGTGGCACGGTCTCTGTCATCGAAATCCTTATCTCCCAGTTTGTTGATGACCTCGATTACACCGATAATTTCATCTTTGTCGTAAAGGGGGGCGGCAATGATTGACCTTGTAGTAAAACCTGTTTTCTTATCGGGCCCCTGGTAGAATCGCTTGTCCTTTTTAACACTGTTTACAATAGTGGCCTCACCATTACTTAGAACCCACCCGGCGATCCCCTGTCCCGGTTTTATCCTGAATTCCTTGACTTCCTCTCCCTTTTCCCCGAGAGCGACTTCAAAGGTCAGGTCCCCTGTCTCCTTGTCAAGGAGCAGAACAGAACATGCCTCAGCGCCAATGGTATCGGTTGTAATCTTCATGATTTTTTCAAGGAGAGACTTCATCTCAAACATAGAGGAAATAGCCGTAGAGACCTCCTTGAAAAGCTCCAGTTCGGAAACCCGCTTCGTCAGGCTTTCAATGAGCGCTGTGTTGTCATGAAGCAAGGCTGATCTGTCAAGAGCCATATTGACAGAGTGCAGAAGTTCATCTTCATGGAAGGGCTTCTTGAGATAGTCATAAGCCCCGACCCGGATAGCGCTGATTGCCGTTTCAACGGAAGCGTGTGAAGTTATAATAATGATAACGACGTTTTCATCAATGGCCTTTATTTCAGGGACAGCATCGAAACCACTTTTTACAGGCATGAAAATATCGATGAGCGCAACATCGATATCCTCTTTTTGGAGAACTTGAAGGCATTCATCGGCGCCGGCAGCCAGAAATACCCGGTGACCGGCATCGCGGAGCACCTTCCCCGCTGCCTCTCTTATCAGTCTGTCATCATCAACGACTAATATGTTATTCATAATAACCTGTTAATACAAAAAAGCCCGTTACCATTGTTAATCATGAACGGACATTGTTTGTAATGTAGCGCAATATTTTTTTACCCCTATAGTTTAGTCAGGTCATCAAATACTTTACAAAATCACAATATCAGGGGATTGCTGCTATGTCAAGGAAAGGGCTTGAAAGGTTATGGTGCGGAGCACCTGTGACCAGTTTGTAACAGCTATGCTTTGCTTGACAGAACAGGAAAATTCATTTGACAAGTGGCATGCTTATGTCTTTAATAAATGGATATCCGCAGGGTGCAAGTGATGAAAGCGTTTCTAAAATTGCAGTTTGAGTGGGCTGTCAGTGAAAAGCAGCGCTGCTGCTGAACCCAAATGGGCATGATTTTGAGTCTATTGACTATTTTACATTTTTTTGAAGCACATCATTGGATAAACAGTAGTGGAGTAATAAAGCCCTTAGCCTTTAAGAAGTCTTCTATTCGAATTTAATGGAAGGATTGAGGTGATGAAAATTCGTTTTGAAAGAGAAGAAGATTACGACAGCATAAGATCGCTGAATGATCTCGCATTCGGAGGAACTATTGAGAGCAGTCTGATAAATAAAGTTCGGGCTTCATGCAAAGAAACCTTGTCACTGGTGGCAGTCGAAGAAAATCGAATTGTCGGCCATATATTCTTTAGCCCCGTTACTGTATTGTCCGGAAAAAGCAAAATAAAGGGAATGGGTTTGGGGCCTATGGCCGTCTTGCCTGAATTTCAAAATCAAGGGATTGGATCAAAACTGGTTATGGAAGGTCTGAAAATCCTTTCAAAGAAGAACTATCCCTTTGTTGTTGTGCTGGGACACAAAGAATACTACCCCCGTTTCGGTTTTGAAAGGTCCTCAAAATATGGTTTGCGTTCCCAATGGGATGGCGTTCCCGATGAAGCATTTATGGTCCTTTTCCCAAATAAGTCGGTTGTAAACAAGGTCTCAGGCCTTGTAAGGTACAGGCCGGAATTTAATGAGGCAATGTAGGTGCCTGGCAAGTGCAGCCACGAGACTGCAGCCCCCCTGAATAGGGTGCTCTTTTGATTAAGATAAACTAAATAAAATAGATTCACCAGGGAGATTAATATGCCGAAGCATATGACTGTATTTATGACTGCGCCTAATGAAGAGGAAGGCGCTGCCATAGCAAAAAAGCTTGTTGAAGAAAGCCTTTGCGCCTGTGTGAATATTATCCCTAAAGTCAGGTCTGTTTACCGGTGGGAGGGGAAAGTATTCGACGAAAGTGAGGTTATGATGGTGGCAAAGACGGCTTCTTCTCTTGCTCCCATGCTGGTAAAAAGGGTAAAGGAACTGCACAGCTATGATGTGCCGGAAGTTATCTGCATACCCATTGCCACGGGAAGCGGTGATTACCTCGACTGGATAGATGCCTCTGTCGATGGGGGTGCTGCCGGTGAAAGGGATAGGGAAATTTAGAAATTAATATTGTTGAGGTTTTCAACGAGTGTGCCTTCGGGGGGAGTCAGCTGAAAGGCATTCATTCCTGTATATTCATTGAGGGCAACATCAAGATAGCGGATTCTCATTTCGTAGTTTTCGAGAGGAATGGAAAGATCTATTGATGTGGGGAATTCAATGCTCTTAACCTTTTTGTATTTGTTTAACCTGATAGAGAGCAAGACCTTGTCTTTATCACCATAAATAATCCCCTCCAGGGGATAAAGCCGCTTGCTTTCCAGGAGTATCTCCTGTTTTGCCTTGCCCTTTTTAACGGTGAGCCGGTAACCTTCTTTTTCCATGCTTACGGTAGATTTTGCTTCGTCAAAAGAGATAAGAGGAATGTCTCCGCTCAAAACCCTTGCCAGATCACTAATATTAAGTGACGATGAAAGGAGTCCCGACAGGCTGCGGTCATCGGCCTGGCCTGAAAAAAAGCGGTTTTCCGAATGATACTGGAGGTCAAGGAATTCCCCATCCGTGGCCATGGTAAGGGCGGGTGAGCCGAAGGGTGTTAGAATATCCATTCTGATAAAAGCCGGTTTTTTTAAAACGAGCAGTTGCCTTGAAGCATTTGAATCACCGTTAATAATAATTTTGCTGCTGATTCTTCCCTCAATCGATTCGATGATGTTGCTTCGTGAATCCAGGGCTTGCAGGAGTTCCTTGTATGAGTATTCCCTGGTGGGCGGTGACGTTATCGTTTGCCGGGGAAAAAGCGTACAGGAGGGGAGGAGAAATATGAAAAGAAGCAGGAAACATTTAAATTGATGGGGCATGTCTACCTCTTTTTCAAATCGTCAGCTTTTTTCCTGACCTTGCGTTTTTCATCATCCTTGTCGTAGATTTCAAATGCCTTCTGGTAGAGTTTTCTTGCCTTCCCTTTTTTGCCGCTCCCAAGATAGGCATCGCCAAGATGTTCTGTGATTACAGGGTCGTTGGGAGAGAGTTCTACCGCTTTTTTAAGGACGGAAATGGCTTTTTTGTAATCCTTTTTTTTGAAATAGACCCAGCCGAGCGTATCCATTATATATCCGTTATCGGGTTTGATCTCAAGCGCTCTTTTTGCAAGCTTTTCAGCCTCATCGAGGTTTTTGCCCATTTCGGCGTAGGTATAGCCCAGGTAGTTGAGGGCATTGGCATGGTCAGGATCGATTTCCAGTACTTTCTTCATTGCTTCTATTGATTGATCCGATTTTCCCCATTGTTCATAGATGGTGCCGAGGTTGAAATGAAGTTCCTTGTCTTCCGGCGCCCCTTTGATTCTTTCCATGAAAAAAGCGATTCCTTTTTCGTAGGCTTTCATATCGGTGTAGAGTGAAACGAGAAGGTTATAGAATTCTGCGGCGCCCATGCCTGCTTCGATGGCTTTTTCAAGGTAGGTGACGGCTTCCTCTGTTTTTTCCTCTTTTTTTAATATGTGAGCTATATTCAGGATCGCTTCCTGGTAGTAGCCCGATGATGAAGGTATTAGAGCGAATTTTTCCCTGGCCAGGCTGAAGTTATCTTTACCCATATAGGCAAAACCGAGGTAGTAGTTGGCCATATCATTATCGGGCTCTGCATCCAGAGTGAGCTGAAATTCCCTTATTGCTGCGTCTGTATTTCCCTTCTCCATATGGATGAGGCCGATTTTAAGGCGCACTGCCGAAATGTTTGAAGTCGTCTTTTTCATTTCCTGGAACTGCTCCAGCGCTTCGTCATAGCGATTCCCCTTGATGAGAAGGTTTCCCAGCCTGTTTCTTCCTCCATCGTCATTGGGGTGGAAATGAAGCAGCTTTCTGTAGGTTTTGATCGCTTTTTCCGTTTTGCCCTCCATTTCATAGATAAATGCCAGTTCATAAAGGGCGCCCCGGAAGCTCGGTTTGAGATTAATGGCTTTATTGTAGAATTCAATGGCCCTTGTAAAGAGCCTCATTTCGGAATAAACACGCCCCAAATAATAAAAAGCCATAATGGAGTCGGGCCTCATTTCCAGGAGATTATTCAGGCTGGTGACGGCATCTTCATAATCACCAAGAGAGGAATAGAGTATGCCGAGAAAGAGGTGAGCCTCTTCGTCTTCATTGTCGAGTTCAATGATTTTTTCGTATTCCTCAATAGCCATATCTATCCTGTTGGCAGAGGAGTAGAGGGCCGCCAGGAGCTTGTGTGCATCGAGGTAGCCCGGTTCGATGAAAAGCGCCTTTTCTGCATTGTCAATGGCAAGCCTGGTTTCGCCGCTTCGCAAATAGAGGGAGGCCAGCCTTGTATAAAGGTAGGGGGAGGAAGGATCGTATTCTATCGCTTTTAGCAGTTTGTCGATGGCTCCTGCCAGATCTCCTTCGATGAGAAGAAATTCGCTGCGCAGGTAATTGAAGGCTGCTTTTGAGTCGGCCGGGCTTTCATAGGAAGTTTTTTGGTTGTCCGGGATTAACTCATTGTTGACGGAGAAGCCTTTTTGAGAGGCGCATGCCGAGAAGAAAAGAGCAGTAGAAAGTGCCGATATTGTTATAAAAATGAATCTTTTCACTTTTTAAAGATAGCATTTAAAAGAGGAGCTAGTCAATTTATAATTGGTTGATCAGGGATTGAACGCCACCCCCCCGATATGTTATAAATGCCTCTTTTAAAATAAACGAGAGGGAGATGCAGATGTCCTTTAAAACGATTGAATGGACTAATGACAAAGTCGTCATGATTGATCAGCGATTGTTGCCCGCTGAAGAAGTTTATAATGAGTATGACGGTTATGAAGGTGTTGCCGTGGCTATAAAGGAGATGGTTGTCCGTGGAGCGCCGGCTATCGGTGTTGCTGCGGCTATGGGGATTGCCTTGGGAGCCCGTTCTTCAGACGCAAAAGAAATGGATGCCTTTGAAAGTGAGTTCAAAAAAATATGTGAGCATATTGGTGGAACACGACCGACGGCGGTAAACCTCTTTTGGGCCATTGAAAGGATGAAGAAGGTTTTCTCGGACAGCAGGGGAGAGGGAATTAGCGCACTTAAGGGAATATTGAAGGAGGAAGCGCTCAAGGTTTGCCATGAAGATATAGAGATTAACAGGCGTATCGGTAGAAATGGGGGCGCATTACTCGGAGATGGTGACAGGGTGCTTACTCACTGCAATGCCGGAGCGCTTGCAACGGCCGGTTATGGAACAGCGCTCGGTGTGATAAGAGGGGCGCTGGAAGGTGGCAAAAAAATATCTGTTTACGCCGATGAAACGAGGCCCTTTCTCCAGGGAGCAAGACTCACTGCCTGGGAACTGATGAAAGACGGCATTGATGTAACGGTTATTACCGATAATATGTCGGGATACCTTAT
>Ga0224514_10000060_pt1 | contig 42614 bp, 35 predicted proteins | sample SF_May12_sed_USG_3_FD_169107 | JGI IMG/M metagenome (GOLD analysis project Ga0224514, IMG submission 169107) | Sediment microbial communities from San Francisco Bay, California, United States - SF_May12_sed_USGS_24 | ecosystem: Environmental > Aquatic > Marine > Sediment | place: USA... | reverse complement strand
TTAAGAAAGAAGAACATCGGAAAGCCGTATGCGGGAGAACCGCTAGTACGGTTTGATGAGGGGAGGCTGTGAACCATGTCTTATTATCGGCAGGTTCGCTGCCTTCTACTCTAAAAGTTAACTAGTTGATATTAAAGAGTAAAACCTTTGGAGTGCCCCTTTTTTGCCCTTAAAAGGCCCTTTTTAGGGGTGAAATGAGTGCTCTAAGAAATGGCAGAGGGGCCTCAGATATCCAGCCAGAGCCCAAGGGAGATGTAGCTCTCTTCGTCCTGGAAGAATTCCCCCATATTGGGACGCCCCTTGTAGTATTCAATCCCGAGCCGCCAAGTGCGGTCTCCCTGGTCCATGAGGAGGCCAAGGTGGAGCGAGGTGTCGACACGCCAATCCCTCTCCTCGGTAGCTGAAAGGTCAAGAGCGGTATACCACCCCATGCGTTCTTTCCAGAGACAACGGGCATTTTCAAACTCCAGGCCTAGCTGAAAGCGTCCGGGCTCCTGAAGCTCCTCATTTCGCAGACTAAAGCCCCAACCTCCTTCGGCGTAGGTCCGCCACTTTTCATCGATGGCCAGGCTAAGGCCGGCTAACAGTTCCTGACGTGTATAGCCGATACGCTTTCTTCCTGTTGACTCTACCGGAGTATCTACAACCGTCCCCTTCCCTTTAGATTTGATTTGACCCCATTGACTTTCAAAAAAAGGCAGAGCCGAAGCCCTGCCTTTTTTATTTACCCTATGCCAGGTAATAGCTGTTCGTTTTCTTCCTCGTTACGCATTATATGCCGTAATCAGGATTACATGTCTCTCCCATAATGGTTTGGTTAGGGCACGCATTGGACACTCCGGGACATCGCATCAGATGGCACAATGGGTGATATATTCGGATCGAAGCCTCCCACTGTCGCAATATTTCCATTGATCGTTGCACCGTATGACTTCCTCGAATTGATGGGTTCGTCAAAATGCCATAGCCCTATCAGCTCTGCCTTATCACCGCGCATCGGGCTGCACATGTTTGCCTGTATCTCTGCCTGTGTACGTGCTGTGTTCCACACACGGACTTCATCGATTTTTCCTTTAAAATGCCGTGAAGCCTCCTTGGCGCTCCGTTCCTGCCCGATACTGAAAAATGCCGTCTTTTTTGGTCTGCTGGTAGTGGAGAAAGATGCCTCCTGCACCCCATCAACCCACAAGATACCTTCACCCTTTATGTTAATCGTCACGGCCACATGGTACCATTTATCGAAAGCAAATGTGCCGGCACTACAAATCATACCGTTATCGCGATCATGATAACAAAAAGTCCCATTTGCGCCATCATAATACATCACGTGATGGCCATTCCCACCGTCCGATGCATTGAGTGCAAGAATAGCGGTCAGATATGGATGGTATTCAGGATAGACCCAGGCCTCAAGGGTCAGTGCCGAATCAGGAGCCCCGCTTATGTCACCGGAAAGCGTATCTGCCGCAACATACTGGTAATATCCTTCCAGACTCAATGCGTTTCCGGCTCCTATTACCGGCGTTACGCTTGTTTGATTGCTTTCATCATGAAACACACCAGTAACTTCCTTGATTTGGTAATAATAGATTGGTCCGAAGGTTATCTCCGTGTCTGTGAAAAATACTTTCGAATCGCTATAGAGGCCGTCATCAACATACCTTACAAGGCCAATTTGTTCCCACAGCGACTTATTTCTTTTTCTATATACATAATAATCATGACCACTACTGCCATATTTGCCTGGATGCTTTTTGGATATATCTGCAGGCTGCCAATGCAAATCTACTTTTCCATCCGATGCCCAGGCCGTTAATTCAGAAACGTGATATTTCCATACGGACAACAAAGTATCTTTATGGGTCTTTCCTCTTCCACCGAACCTTATTACGTCAAAATCCGTTTGGGCAAATGTTTTGTTTCTACCATCCTCAACCATGATCATATAGATCATCATGTCCGCAATGAGCCGATTCATGAATCCGGGATCATTAAAACCAAGTCCAGCATGATCGTTAGAAAGATAGTTCATGCGCATCAAATCATAAATTGCGTCATGAACAGCCGAACAGCGGACATAAAACGCACGGTTATCTTCAATGTTAAATGTATTCGCCGGCCTTGATGCGCCGTCCCATCGATAGCCCTTTTTTAGTGTCAAGATACCTTTTTCTAGTTCGATGAAGTCCCATTTTATGGGCTGATCAAAAACCACTCTTATATGATTCTGTATAGCAGTAAATTGCTTATCAGTTCCGAGCCATCTCCCGTAAAAAGCCGGTAGTTTACTTTTATCTGCAAAATATGCGTTTAAATCTATTGAATAGTCTTTAGCTACCTCATAGTAAAGAACCGTATCTAGAGCACCATGCCTGGGACCGATTTTATATTCCCACTTATTTATTTCATGGTAAGCCAAGTTGTCCACCGGCACTGGTTTTGTTGTCAACGCTGTAATGGTCACAGTATCCTCACTGCTGGCTTTGGCGCCGTCATTCACAGTCAGGCTTAAAACATATGCGCCATCAAGATCTGCGGTAAAGGTTGGATTGACCAGTGCAATATCCGACAACACAGCAGCACTGCCGTCAGGCAGCGAAACAAACTGCCACTGATAAGTGATGGGGTCAGCGTCTGCATCACTACTCAGCCTACCGTCAAGCGTTACCTCTGTGCCGGTTGCTACATTCTGGTCAGCCCCGGCATTGGCCATTGGTGTGGAATTGGATGATGATGCCGTAATTGTTACAACATCGGCTACACTGTCTACATCACCATCATTTACAATCAGACTCAAGGCATAAAGGCCGTCCAGGTCTGCCGTGAAGGTTGGACCATACGATGTGGCATCTGACAGCACGGCGGCACTGCCGTCAGGAAGGGAGGTAAATTGCCACTGATAAGTGATGAGGTCACCATCTGTATCACTGCTTAGGCTGGCATCCAGCTTTATTTTTGTGCCGGTTGCTACATTCTGGTCAGCCCCGGCAATTGCCATGGGTGCGGAATTGTTATCCCCTTCATTGTTTTCATTTTGTATATCACTGCCTGTTCCACCACCACAGGCGGTAACAAACACTGCGATAAAACATATAAGAGCAGCTTTACTGAATATGTTACTTAATCTTTTCATTTCAACATCCTCCAAAATTAAATTTAATTCTTGAGTTGTTATATTAAAAAGCGGACCTGACAGTCAATATTGTAAATCGTTAAAAAAATTGTTAAAAAAACTTGTATCTATAAGATTTTAAAGCATTATTTAGTTAGGCTTGCCACGATTGATTTTAAAATGAGGATAAAAAAGTGATCAGTTCTCCGAAAGTGTGGGTCAACTGGCAAGACTCATTAAAGCGACAGGACAAAGATAAATCGGGAACTCAGAGGATAGGTAAGAGAGAGATAAATTACGGTTTAATTGGAGTGTTGAAAATCATTAAGCGCTTTTTCCAGGCTTGTCCTAAGGGGGGATTCTTTTTCGCAGGCGTCGAGAATAAATTCAGCGCTGGCAGATACTTTATTCCAGCGAGGGTATTTTGGCAATTTTTTTATATCGAGGTATTTGTCGAGCGTCTGGGCACGTTCCCAGCCGTCAATGTTTGTGTAAATCTTCCATATATTTGACTCTTTGGCAAAATCGGTTTTCGTTAAACCAGTTGTCTCTATCCAATATTTAACAGCAAGGGTCATCACATTAACAGCATGTTTCTTTTTATTGGAATGGCTTCCTTCATTGAACAACTCCCGCCCAACCTTGTCAAGGACACCATCAATTGCCTTCATGTCTTCCTGAAGGTGTGGGAGATTCTCAAGCTTTTCCGGGAGCAAGCTCCCCATGGCTTCTTCAAGCTTGTGCATTCGCTCACGGTTACGGTTCAATTCATCGACAAGCGTCAGGGTATGAACGATTTCCTTTCCCTTCAGGTCCCCAGTTTTGAGATGGTCTGTTTTGCCAATGACCAGTAAAAAGAGTGTCTCCTCTTCAAGTTCAAGGGAAGTGCTCATCAGTTCAATTTCGATCTCTTTTCCGTGAGAGGTCTGTAATACAAAGGTGTGATTCCTTTGATAATTTTTATCAAATACCCAGTCTGATAATGAATTTACCTCATACTTTTGAGGAATTAGTTTATTGAAGTTTTTTCCAAGCAGGCTTTCGCTTGTATATTCCAGAAGTTTTTCACAATATTGATTGCAGAAGGTAATCTCCTCATTTTCATTGATAGCAATGATCCCTTCGTTAACATTATCTAGAAAAACAGACATTCGTTGTTGCATTATTCGAAGTTCCTGTTCTGTCTCTTTTCGACGTTGCAGTTCATCCTTGAGACGCTTGTTCTCTGCAAGTGTCGCGTAGGACTCCTTGATCTGCAGATGAGATTTTACACGAACCAGCAATTCCTCCCGGCTGAAAGGTTTGGTAATATAATCATTGGCGCCGACGTTAAAGCCTTCAACGAGATCTGATATGCCGTTTTTTGCAGTCAGCAGGATAACAGGAAGTTCCGAAACCGAATACTGTTGCCGTAGGTGGCGGCAGACCTCATAACCTGTCAATACGGGCATCATGATATCGAGTAAAACCAGGTCGGGGCTTTCTCCTTTTTCAATGTGATCCAACGCTGCCTTGCCATCTCTTGCAATTATCAGCTCCAGCCCTTCTTGTGACAGATGATTCATGACGACTTGAAGATTGATTGGCTCATCATCAACTATCATTACTTTAAAGGCACCTTCTTCGGGTTCTTGAATTTCAGTTAGATCAATTGTTTTATTTAATCCGGAAATGTGATCGAGATTAATATTAGTCCCACGATCTGCCAAAATGTTTTTTGTCATGTTGATCCCACTCCGATCATTCCCGCTGTAAATGGGAAGTGTTACAAAAAACACACTACCCTTTCCGGGCTCAGAGTTTACGTGAATCGAGCCGCCGTGCAACTCTATCAATTTTTTCGTAATTGAAAGACCAAGACCCGTTCCACCAAACTGCCGTGCCGTGCCTGAATCGAGTTGTTCAAATGAAAGGAAAATGTCCTTCAATTTGTTTTTCTCAATCCCAATACCCGTGTCAGAAACGGAAATTTCGATCATCTTCTCAACTTTTTTTGCTGATATTATGATGGAGCCTTCTGGAGTAAACTTGATGGCGTTTCCAATGAGGTTATAAAAAACCTGTTGAAGACGGTTCTCATCACCGGCGACATAGGGCAGATTTTCAGGAATGTTGTTTTTTATTGTAATCGCTTTACTTTGAGAAAGTATTTTGGTCACGTTGATCACCACCTTCGCGACTTCCCTGATTGAAATGGCTTTTTTTTGTATCTCAATCCCCCTTTCTTTGAGACGAGAGAAATCAAGAATGTCATTGACCAGGCCTGATAAGCGTCTTGCACTGTCAATTACAATGGTGAGGTTTTTTGCATTATTTTTTGACAAATCTTCTTTCCCGTCAACCAGGACAGACTCAGTGATACCGATGATCCCGCTCAGTGGTGTTCTCAGTTCATGAGAAGTGTTGCTTAAAAAATCATCTTTTAGTTTGTCCATTTTTGACAGGGTCATGTTTTTTTCTTTCAGTTCCACAGAAAGCTTTTCGACTGAAACAAAGGCTTTTGAAAAGCGCAATGAAAGAGCAAAAGACTGAAAAATAATGAAAAGCAAGAGTGCCAGAGGTGTCAGGTAAAGGGTCTGAATCACATAAGTATCATTAAGCATATCATTGGCACCGGAAAAAGCGACGATCATAAAACCAGTAAAGATGAGCACTGCGCCCTCCCGTCTATTTGAGATGGCCTTGATAAGAACAATGGCGCAATAAATGAGCAGTAAAAAAGTAAAAAAATGGTATATCTGAATGTAGCCTGTAAAAATTCTTACGGGCAACATTATTGCGGATAAAAAGAAACCCACACCCAGGGCCTGGTAAAAGTGAACAACCCTAACAGAACATTCCTTTGGATATAAAGAATGAATAAGCATCATAAGGACAGGACAGGATAGGTAATAAGCAGCAACAGCAACGGTGATTGAAAATTTCCACGGTAGATCGGGCCATACAAAGTTGATTGCCCATCCTGAGGGTGACCCAAATGTATTATTAAGTTCCCACAACAGACAGTAGATCGCAAGAAAGAGATGCGAAGGATCATTTCTTCTCATCATGAATTGAGCAAAATGATAAATCCCCATAAACAAAAGAGAAGATAAAACAAATATTACAAAAACATTGAAATTGTTTTCGTTATTTTGAATAATCGATTCAGGGCCGAAACTGATGGAAGTCGAAAGACCACCGGCATTGTAGTTATGATTAGAGACCTGCAGAATTAGTGTAAGATCAGTCCTCTCCGGTTTAAATGTGAAGAGTTCCCGAGATAGGAGTGGTACCTCCGAATTGTGGTCTTTTGCGACAATACCGCGTGAGACGATTTTTCGACCATTTATCCATAAGGTATAAGCGGATAAAATTTTCGATAAGCGCAGTGCATAAACGTCATTATATAAGTTATTTTTTATAATCAGACGAAAGGTTGCATAACCATTTTTATTCAGCTTTGTCCCATCAAAAATGTAGTCATTCCATACCATGGGATGATTAATGTAACCTGTCTTTTTCGGAGTCGCTTTGGCAAAATCCTCTGGAGCAAGAAGCTGATCCCAGTAAAACTCCCACTGGCCGTCAAGGTGGACAATGCCCTGTTTTTCAAAATCCCAGCCAGAGAGGTCCAGTACACCATTTATAGCTAGCGGACGTTTGTCACTTGCAGCACAACCTGATAAGAATAGAAATAGGAGTGCAATAAAAAAAAGACGACTTAAATGATTTTGTAAAATCATTCCCCACTCATCCTTCTCTTCAGTTTTTATCGATTTTTATGATCGTTCATTAGTTCGAAATATTGACAGAGTTTATCATATGGTGATGAAGTGTGTAAATTCAATCATCATCGACCAAAAACGGATTTGGTAATTCCGGGGATACAATACTTAATACTATTTTAAACCTTCCCCTCTCTACAAACTTGCCATAACCGATCCCTTATCGTAAAATCAAAACTATGAATAAAAGAAATCCGATAAAAAGCAGCACCCTTTTTTTTACCGTTCTTTTTTTCCTTTTCCCCCTTCCTGCCTCGGCAGGAATGCCTTTTTTCACCCTCACCGATGTTGCCCGCTTCCGGGTATCTACAATTTCTCTATTTCTAATTATTTATGTGTTGACCTCTTTCGGAGTTTACAAAATCTGGAATTTACTCCGTAAAGATTTTAGCCGCCTCCCCAAAATCTCCTTCAAAAGGGCTCTTGTCCTTGTCTTCATCTGGGGCATGGCATTTCACCTTATCCTGGTAATGATTTCAGGAACGAGAGAATTGATGACTCCCGACGCATGGAAAAAAACGGGTACAGTCTATAAGTTGTCGTCCGATACTATGCAGCAAGGGATGGATGCACGTCGCCTCAAACTGGAGCATTTAAAAAAAGTTCTCTGGCAGTATGCTGAAACGCATAAAGGCAGCTTTCCGCAGGATCAAAAAGGCGTTTCCATTCCCGCGACTTCCTGGTTCGATACTTCAGGACAGTTTGCCTATATATACCATAGTGGTTTATCGCCTGATTCTTCTGCCATCCTCCCCCTTGCCTATGAGCCTGACAGCTATGGAGAGGAAAGGTTTGTATTGCTGACAAACGGCCAGGTTGAGCTGCTCCCTCTGGATAGGATCTTCTCCCTGAAAGAAGGTAAATAATTATGGCCTTTTCGAAAGGATTTTCCAGATTTATTAAGCTTTTTTTATTCCTTGTTTTTGTCTTCATATCAGGTGCAATCGTTCTGCTTGAAATCCCTTTTTTCCTGGCCTTCGGATGGATTTATTACCTGTACAGGGTTTTTCCCAATATAGAGTTCAATATAGTTCCTATCCTTGAAGGGATCGGTGCGGCAATCATTTTGACAATAGCGGCCCACTACTTTCTGGCCTGGTTATACAAAAATTACGGAAGAGGCGATGTGGAGCTTGAGGGGGAAAGGTTGTGGAGTTTGAGATGGACCCTCATGGGGGTAGGCCTCTTCATCCTTATGTTTTCAACGAGCATCTCTATTACGGGACTTGTTCATCAGACAGGCTGGCTCCTGCGGGGGCCAATGATCAAGACAGCACAAAACTTTCGACCCCGTGCAACGGGAACGCAAATGAGAATAATCGGTGAAAGGCTTGACGCCTATTATGAAGAGTTTAAGCATTTCCCCCTTTCAGCGAGAAGTGTCAATCTCGAGGATGTGGGCATCCCTGCTTCATACTATGATGGGCCGGATAAAGATGCATGGGGTACGCCCTTTAAATACAAATCTGACGGCAGTTCCTATGTATTGAAAAGCCTGGGGAGAAACCGAGTTCCCGGCGGTGAAGAGGGTGATTTTGATGACCTTGTTTTTTCTGACGGTCTGTTTATTGTTTCTCCCTACTATAATGATTGATATATCTATATAACGCTTCTCTTTTAAGAGAAAGAATAAATTAAATTCTTAAATGTCAATAGCTTAGAGAGAGTACATAGATAAAAACAACCGTCCCCTTTTCTTCCTTTTACAGCGTATTTAAATATCTTTTTCAGACCAGACCCCGTATTCATTACCATTTGGATCTGTGAAATGGAAGCGACAGCCACCAGGGAATTCAAATGTAGGTTTTACTATTGAACCTCCAGCTTGCTCTACTTTTTGTTGTGTTTTCTTTAATTCCTTGCAGTAGATTACGATAAGTACACTTCCATTAGCTACGGAAGAATTTTGCTCTGACTTGAAAAATCCTGCATTCACGCCTGCATTCGCAACAACGGAATATTCATCGCCATAATCAGAGAATGACCATCCAAATACAGTTGAAAAGAATTTTTTAGTTGATTCAATGTCCTTTGTAGGAAACTCGATATAACTGATTTTTTCATTTTCATTCATTTATTTATCTCCATTTTAATTATTTTATTCGTCCTAATACTAATGGGGTAAGCTATCGATTACAAGAATTATCATCCCCCAAATGGCTATTTCCAGGAGTCTGTCGGACTTAGGGGCCATCATGGGCCATCGTGGGATCGGACCAAGTTAACTAGTCGATATTAAAGATTAAAGTTTCTAGAATACCCCTTTTTTACCCTTAAAAGCCCCTTTTTAGGGGTGAAATGTGTGCTCTAAGAAATGAAAGAGGAGCTTCACATATCCAGCCAGAGCCCAAGGGAGATATAGCTCTCGTCGTCCTGGAAGAATTCCCCCATATTGGGGCGCCCCTTGTAGTATTCGATCCCGAAGCGCCATTTGTGGACTCCCTGGTCCATGAGGAGGCCAAGGTGGAATGAAGTGTCGACACGCCAATCCTTCTCCTCGGTGGCGGAAAGGTCCAGAGCAGTATACCACCCTATATGTCCTTTCCAGAGACTGGGGGCACTTTCAAACTCCAGGCCTATCTGAACGCGTCCGGGCTCCTGAAGCTCCTCATTTCGCAGATCAAAGCCCCACCCTCCTTCGGCGTAGGTCCGCCACTTTGCATCGATGGCCAGGCTGATGCCGGCTAGCAGTTCCTGACGTGTATAGTTGATGCGCTTTCTTCCAGTTGTCTCTGCATATTCGTCGCCAATGTGACTCGATGTGTGAAGAAGGCCGAACTTAAGGGCCATGTGCCGGTTTTGGGCTCCCGTTAGAACCAGTCCGTAATTGCCGTCCCAGCCGATGTTGTCGTAGGCGTGGTCGGCGTCAAACTGTGCGTCATAACCGACTTCGAGACTCAGCTGCCATCCCCTGTCCGTTTGATCCGGTTGAAGTAATCTCATTAGGCCCAGCCTGCCCCCCGCCTTTAGGTTGTAGCGGCTGCTGCCTGATTCGGTTATTCCTGCGTGGGACATGTGAAGCCACTGGAGAGCAAAGCCTACCCTGTGCGGATCAGCGAGGTAGGGAGGATAGTAGATATCTCCCTGCGGAAAAATGATGAGCTTATGTTCTGAGGTAAGGTCAATGGCAGACTCTCTGTGAGCTTTTTCTTCCACTTGAGGATTGTCTTGGGCAGCTGCGCCATCTATAAAAAGGAAGAGCATGCTAAGGAGTAGAATGGGCAGCCAACGTTTCAGAATTATTTGCTGAGAATAGTGCATCAGCTACCTCCTTTGGTTAAGTTAAATATACCAAAAGTGTTACCTAATTACTAAGCATCTACAACAGCGACCATTTATTGTCTTTTTTTCCATATCTCACCTCATTTCCCCCCCCATTAGAGATAAAAAAAGAACCTCTAGCGGGGTAAAGTTCGCACAATCAGCCCCCCTCTGGTTGCCTGCCAAAGAATTAAGCAGCCCATTTTGATTAACCTATAAATTAATTTAATCTTGCAAAAATTAATTTTTATGTTAATATGATAGCTAGTTAAATTAACAAAGAGGTTAATTATGCTAAAGGATCGCAAGCGGCTTGTCCGTGAACAGCTTGAAAAAACGCTTTCGCAATTTGCCGGATTAAAATCTGTGTCTCTCCCACCGAAGGGTTGGATTCGTGCTATACGGGAAGCGCTTGGAATGTCGGGCGCGAACTTTGCCGACAGGCTCGGCGTTAAACCGCCGCGTATAACAAAGCTGGAAAAAGACGAACTGTCGGGCTCAGTTACAATCAAGAGCATGAGGCAGGCAGCGGAAGCACTTGATGCCGTCTTTGTTTATGCTTTGGTGCCGCGCGAAAGCCTGGAGTCAACAGTAAGGAGGCAGGCAGAGCGTGTGGCCGGAATGCGCCTGGACAGGGTCTCTCATTCAATGCGGCTTGAAGATCAGCAGCTGTCGGATGAAGAGATGAAAAAGGCCCTCAATGAGGCTGTGGAGGAACTGATACGCACCATGCCGAAGGATTTGTGGAGTAAGTCATGATGGATATGAACGGCGATGACGGGGCCACCCCGCTTACGCCGGAAGAGTCTGAGGGACTCCGTCTTACCCATATCACGACACGGGGTGAGCTAAACAGATGGGAACAGGACAATATAGCAGAGGGAGAGGCATGGGCTTTCGGTCGCAGACAAAAGGATATCCTTAGTGAAGGGTTTCTGCGGCGCCTGCATAAAAGGATGTTCGGGGATGTCTGGCGCTGGGCCGGGGAGTTTAGGATGAGTGACAAAAACATAGGCATTCACTGGCGTCATATCCCTGTTCAGTTAAGAGAACTCCTTGAAGACGTCAAGGCCTGGGTAGATCATGGCAGCTATTCGGCTGACGAGATAGCCGTCAGATTTCATCACAGGCTTGTTTTCATTCACCTATTCCCCAATGGCAACGGCCGCCATGCCCGTACGATTACGGATCTCTTGCTGGTCCAGGTTTTGGAGCGCCCCGGATTCAGCTGGGGAGGTGGTGATATTGTCGACGTCGGTAACTGCCGCAGGTTCTACATAGAAGCGCTTCGGGCTGCCGATGCGCACGAATATGGGCCTCTCCTCGAATTTGTCAGGTCCTGAATGTAATTCTGGGGACATAATACTTATCTTCCACCTTAATCGACTCTTTCAAAACAAAATACAACCCGACAAAAGATGAGAAAAAGGAAGAAACGTGGACGCAACCCGTTTTTTTCACCTGTCGCATAAATAGAGTCAACGACTCTTTAAACACCTCATTTCCCCCACAGATTTGCTTTTCACTGATTGGTCATGTTACACTGGCGTCAGCAAATCAGTAATTTACTGAAAATATTAACAGAAAAAAGAAGTTTTATTTAAGGTGTTAAAGAGCGCAGGGCCCTGAATATTGAGGGCCCTTTTTTTAAACTTAAACCAGGAGGATCATGCAGAATGCTGAAAGAGTAACCAATGAAGAAAGCTGCCATAGCTGGCAGGCAGAACTGAAGAACAATGTAACAACCATTGAAGAGTTGAAAGACTTTATAGAGCTTGGTTCCGAAGAGGAAGAAAAGCTTGAAAAGGTGGTCGGTAACCATCCCATGAACATACCCCGCTATTACCTTGGCCTTATCGATAAAGAGGACCCTCAAGACCCTATCCGAAAACTTGCAGTGCCCACAGAGGACGAACTGGTTCTGGCCGGCTCAATGGGCGAGACGACACCTGACCCTTACGGCGACGACAAGCACGACAAGGGAAATGGAATCCTGCACAAGTACCCCTATTCGGCACTCGTCGTTGCCACGGAATACTGCTCCATGTACTGCCGCCACTGCTTCAGAAAGCGGATGGTGGGCCTGCCTAACGACCAGACGGTAGAGAACTTTCAAAAGGCCGCCAAATATATAGCGGAGCATGACGAGATTACCAATGTAATCATCTCCGGCGGCGATCCCCTGTTCCTTCCCACATCGTCATTAAGGAAGATGCTCGAGTCGCTTGTTCATATCGACCATGTCAACTACGTGAGGATCGGCACCAGGGCGCCTGTCGTTTTTCCCCAGCGGCTCATGGATGACGAACTGATAGAGCTTTTCCGGGATTTCAATTTAAGGAAAACCCTTTATGTTCCCACACATTTCAACCATGCAAGAGAGATAACTCCCGAGTCGACTAAAGCCGTTGCCAGGATAAGAAGCGCAGCTGTGGCCGTCAACAACCAGGCCGTTTTGCTAAGAGGTGTAAACGACTCCGCCCTGGCCCTGGCAGAACTCATGAACAGCCTTGTCAGGATAGGTGTCAACCCCTACTACCTGTACCAGTGCATGCCCGTATCGAGGGTAAGGCACCACTTCCAGGTGCCCCTGGCCGAAGGAGTCGATATGGTGAGCGAGGCGAAGCGGCAGCTTGACGGTTATGCCAAAGGCTTCAAGTTTATCATGGGCCATGATATCGGCAAGATAGAGATCTGCGGCAGGGATGGCGACAAGCTTGTCATGAGCCAGATACACGCCAGGCCGGAATACCCCGAAGAGGCATCGAGGATACTTGTGCGGCAGTTGATGGAGAATGCCGGCTGGCTGGAAGATATGGCGACGGTTGAGCTATGAAAAGAAGAGAAAGGGGGAGCATTTTCCTCTTTCAAAGCCCTTTCTTTTACTCTTAAAAGCCCTGTTTTAGGGGTGAAATGAGTAGTTTTAAAAAAGTAGCTTTCTTGATTAATCTATAAGTTAATTTATTCTTGGAGTAATTAATCTTTAAAAATCCCCGTCCTTTGGGCGGGCTGAGAATTAAAAGACTATGCCATAACAAGTTTTACTTTTCTTTTGCGGACAAAGAAAAGTAACAAAAGAAAGGCCGCCCTAAAACTTGGTCCCACCAAGGCGGGACTTCCTTCGCTTCGGCTTTAGCTGTGGCGGGTTTATAAACTCGCTTTGCTCAGACAGTATAAACCCTTTTCTCCACAGATAAAGCCTTCACTCAGCTGCGTTTTAATGGGAAGGAAAAGCAAGCCCTTTTAGGGCTCAAACAAAGCTACGCCCTTTGGGCGTGGATTCTTTACTATCTCACCCCCGTTAGAGGGAAACCTCTAACGGGGTAAATCACAATCAGCCCCCGCATTTGCCTGCCAACGAATTATGAGATAACCTTTTAGTGAAAGCCACTTTATTAACTAGGTAATTAAAGGTGATGCAATTCACCCCTCCTTGGTAAGGAGGGGACAAAGGGGTGGTCAAAATCCAGCATGCCTATTCTAAGTGGCAGACGGCAATTCATACCCCCCTCACCCTAGACCTCTACCCTCAAGCACCCCTGCGGAGCATAAAGGGCATCGAGATCCCACCAGGGGAGAGGGGATTATAAGGTTCAGTTTAATGAAAAAGCGCTTCTCTGCAGCCATATTGGTAATGGGATTTAGCGGACTCGTTGCCCAGATACTTCTTTTAAGGGAGCTGCTCATTGTTTTTTCAGGCAATGAACTTTGCATCGGCATAATTCTGGCCAACTGGCTTATCCTGGAGGCGTTTGGATCATACATTCTTGGCAGGAGGGCCGAGCAATCCCAATATAAACTTGAAGCATTTACCCTTATTACCATTCTTTTTTCTCTATCGCTCCCCATCGCAATCTACCTGACTCGCATACTGAAAGGCGTCATGGGCATTTCCATTGGTGAAAGCATAGGATTTTTGCCCATGCTCTACTCCTCCTTTCTTGTCCTTTCTGTCGTCAGCATACTTCACGGCGCACTCTTTACTTACAGTTGCCGCATTTATTCCCTCTTTTCCAGCGTCAACGCATCCCCCGGCGCATCTTCTGTGGGCAGGGTTTATGTCTATGAGACGGTGGGCACCATTATGGGCGGCATTGCCTGCACCTATCTCCTGGTTCCCTATTTTAATAGTTTTCAGGCAGCTACAGGGCTCGCTCTGTTGAACTTTATAGTATGTCTTGTTTTACTGGCTCCTTCCCGGCTTAGCGGACTATTTCAAAAAACAGTCCTCGCTGTATTGAGTCTGCTTATCCTTTTTTCAGGCTATTTACTCTTTGCCGGCAAGGCGATTGAGCTGCATCATTATTCAATCAAGGCGCAATGGAAAAACCAGAATGTCGTTCATTACCAGAACTCGCCATACGGCAATATATGCGTTCTGGAAAATGAGGGCCAATACATTTTCTTTATCGACGGTATTCCCAATCTCATCACGCCCATTCCTGATATCCCAACAATGGAAGAGTTTGTTCATCTTCCGCTACTTGCCCATCCTTCTCCGGCAAAACTCCTCATCTTGAGCGGAGGAGCAGGGGGCATGATAAATGAGGCGCTAAAACATCCATCAGTAGAAGCCATTGAATATGCAGAACTTGATCCCTTGATTCTTGGTCTTGTAAGAAAATTCCCCACGCCCCTCACTGAATCGGAACTGAATGATAGTAGGGTAAAGATAAAACATATTGATGGCCGACTGTTACTTAAAACAACAGGTCATAAGTACGACGTCATTTTCGTAGGGATAGAGGAGCCCTCTAATTTGCAGGCAAACAGGTTCTTTACCAGTGAGTTCTTTTCCCTTGTAAAAGAAAGACTAAGTAGTGGGGGCATACTTGTCCTTCGATTGCCCGGTTCTATGACTTACTTAAATGAAGAACTGAGAAACCTGAACAGCTCTATTTTCAATACCCTGGAAAGTGTCTTTTCTCATATAAGAGTGATTCCCGGTGACGGCAGGAACCTTTTCCTTTCATCAGACTCCCGGGAAATCAGATCGATTGACAGGGACCTGATTATAGAAAGGCTGACTGAGCGGAATATTGCAGCCAATGTGATTGTTCCCTGGCATATTGAGAAAAAGCTGCACCGGGGATGGCAGGACTGGTTCTCCCGTTTTATTGAAGGGGGCAGTGAGAAGATCAATTCAGATTTCACTCCCCTGGGACTGTTTTACAGTATTTCTCACTGGAATGCCGTCTTTGCTCCTTCACTACGGGGGATGTTTAGTCAATTTGAAAAGATAAACCTGAAGGTTGTTGTTCTTCTCTTTGTCCTTTTACTTCTTGTCTATTTTTTTATCCGGCTTTTTTTTGGGCTTTTTCCCCCGTTCTTTTTCCGGCCCCAAAAGGGGCAATTCTTCCGGGGAGGCATTGCCTTAGCCATTATGACAACAGGCTTTGCCGGAATGATGTTTGACCTTATGATTATTTTTACCTTCCAGTCCATTTATGGCTATGTCTTTTCATGGATCGGCATTCTTGTGGCAGCCTTTATGGCAGGGGCAGCCTGTGGGGCAATGCTCATAACAACACTTCTGGAGCGAATAAAAAATTATTTTAAAGTTTTTATAAACATTGAATTGGCCATCATCGGTTTTTCTATTGCATTCCCTTTTCTATTTCTTGCCGTGCCGACATATAGGGGCAGCCCGGAGGTTTTCTTTTATTTCAAGATGCTCTTTTTGCTCATTTCCTTTATAAGCGGATTTTTAACGGGTTCGCAATTTCCCCTGGCAAATAAGTTATACTTAAAGTATAGGGGCAGTTTAAGTGAGACGGCAGGGCTGCTTTATGCTTCCGACCTGCTGGGCGGATGGTTTGGAGGCATTGCAGGGGCTGTCGTGCTTTTGCCTGTTCTTGGTCTAGGTGATACCTGCATAACCGTTGGGCTTCTTAAATTGACAAGCTTCACCGTGATAGCTACCCGGCGTGACCGGCATCTTGCGGAAGGGGAGAAATGAAGGATTTTTGCCCAAAAAAGATGACACGAAGATCTTTTCTGGAAAAGGCGGTCAAACTCTATTTCTCAATAGGGTTGCCTTCCCTTTTACTTGATTTCGGTAAGGCAGAAGCTTCCCTTAATGGGGGCACAGCTTTTGAACCGGCATACCTCAAACTTCACAAAACAGGGGAGCTTAAAAAGCGGGCGGAAAAACTCTGGGCCATTATGGAAAGCTGCCGGCTCTGTCCGAGAAGATGCAGAGTTAATCGCCATAAAGGGATGCGCGGAGTCTGCCGGGCACCCGGCACACAACTTGTTATTTCAGCCTCTCATCCCCACTTTGGCGAAGAACGACCCCTCGTGGGAAGGCGCGGTTCAGGGACAATCTTTTTAACCCATTGCAATTTACGGTGTGTATTTTGTCAAAACTGGGAAATAGCCCACCTTGGCAGGGGGGCTGAAAGAAGTATTGATGATTTCGCCACAATGATGCTTGAGCTGCAAAGAATCGGTTGTCACAATATAAATCTTGTGACGCCGACGCATTATTCGGCACATATCCTTAAGGCTATTGACATCGCTGCAGGGCGGGGTTTAAGGCTGCCCATTGTATACAACACCTCCGGATGGGAACGTCTTGAAATCGTCAAGCTTCTCGATGGAATCGTTGATATCTACCTTCCTGATTTCAAATACTGGGACAGTAAAATGTCGGCCAAATATTCCTATAAAGCAGAGAGTTATCCTGAAATTACGGCTAAAGCAATCCTTGAGATGCACCGTCAGGTGGGTGTGGCAAAACCTGCAAAAGACGGGATTATGCAAAGAGGCCTCATGATTCGGCACCTGGTTATGCCCAATAATACAGGTGGCTCGGAAAATGTGATGGAGTGGATAGCCCGAAATTTGCCGAAAGACACCTTTGTTAATATTATGGCACAGTATAATCCGCTCTATAAAGCCTATGATTATCCGAAGATATCAAGGAGAATTACGAGAAAAGAATATGTATCGGTTGTAAAAAAAGCAAAAGATTTGGGGCTTACCAATCTTGATATTCAGGGATACTGGTGGTTGAAAGGATGAGGGAGGTTATTTCATGCTACGATGCTAAAAATGCATATCCGCAAAAGTGCAATATAGTAACAGCTTATCTGCGAAAATAATAGGGAGTTGAATCATGTCAGAAAAAAAAGGACGACCGGTTCCTTATCAGATGGTATCCCCCGGTTTTGAGGCCGTATATACAGGCGAGAAGTCTTCATCTGAAGGCGAAAGAGTGGAAGTAAACACCACCCTTACTGCCGATGAAGCAGGTAATGAGATAATAAAGTGGTCCGTCTTTTCCTGGACATTTCCCGGCCGGGAAAAAGACTGGGATGAGGAAATCAAATACATCAACAACATGCAGAGCAAGTTAGGGGATCTCGAAGACGGCACTCGCCAGATTCGCACTCACATCGCAAGCCTCGTACCCTGTGATAGTGGATTCCCCGTTACCGTTGACGAATTGCTCAACGCCATTGGCCGGGGAAAACTGGATGAGCCCTCATTTCGCAACGGCTGCTGGTGTCCCGGTATGTGGTGGAAACAGAAAACCACCCAGCCCTTTCATATGAAGAGCATGAGGGCAATATATGCCGTATTAACCGGTTATCTTGCGGAAAAGAGCAGGGAAAGTCTTATCAAGGAATTTCCGGACGCTGTAGGATTCATCAGCCGCGCCTATGAATGGCTCGGCCCGGTATCACAGTTGACGGAAGCCCGGAAACTAATGATGGATCGGATGCTTCTTACCATTGATTTCTTTACAAAGATCAGCGATACAGTGCCCTGTTCTCTAATCTCCGATGTCTCACAAATGGAGCAGGGAGAGGCACTTGTAAAGGAGCTTTTTGAAGAAGGCGGGCAGGGAGCTCGTCTCGATCTGGAAATATCAAAGAAGGAAAACCTGCCGCCCATCTATCCGCTATGGAAACGGTCGTATTCTGAAAACCTTGAACGCCTCGAGGATTCCCGGAAAAAAGAGTTGTATAAGACCTGTTGTTCTATCGCCTCTGGTGTATGCACCTTATCCGATTGCCATCATAACACTTTTCGTTACATCGAAAGCTGGATTCATGGTATCGGCACCGGCCGGTCAGGCATTCCAACCCGGAGAGCGGGGACCGAGAGAGAAAGACTGGGGCATTTACTCTTCGGCTATGTGCTGGGGCTCGATAAATGGCTGTCAGGCGTGCCGATGCAGTTCTTGCTCCTTGATTTGGGCCATATAGACCTGGGCTTCGATCCAAGAAATGAGATACTTCGCGTATACGCTTATCTCGGTGAAGAAAAAACTCCTGTGAAAGAATGGCTCGCCGCTTGTTTGTGGCACAATCTCATGTACTGTCCTATAGACGCCGGCAACCCTGGTGGCCTTATCCGCCACAAGGTTCTGATCGACGGCGCTGCTCAGGCAGGGATCAGTCTGCGAGAGTGGATGGATTCCCGGCTCGCAATACCGTAGGGTACCTTGTATGATGCTATAGGCTGCAATTTTTGTCTTGAACCTGACTTTTTTGATTCCTTTATATACTCGCCCGGAATTATTAGAGGTTCCCTAAATAAATATGAAAAGAAAATTAGCCTATAGCCTTTACATTTTATCGGTGCTATTAATTACTTCATGCGGTACGACTAAATTGCCCGGTAAAGATATTTCTGATTTTGAGGCCGGCAGGAAAGCAATAGTAAGAGCAGATAATATGCCTCTATGGGCAGAGATCTTATTGTGGAAAAAACCTGTCGTAAGAATAAGAGCTGTAGACGGAAAGGATGTTGTTTCAGAGATATTTAGTTTAAATGACCAGATCGTGCTTGATGCAGGACTGCATAAAATAGAGTTCAGTTGTTCAGATCGCGCCGGTTATAATGAAAAAGATTTTACCGAAATACTTGAATTAGATCTTAAGTCTCACCACGAATATTTAGTCGACTGCTGGTTTGAATCCGGTTTTCGTGTTGAAGAAAAGAGTTTGGAGTAACCAGGGGCAGCCCGCTTGATTGCTTTTAAGCGATTCCTGATTCCTGTATAATATTTTAAGAGATATTTATTGAGAAACAACCCTATTGGCTCCGGTTATTTACAAGCTATGTACTATGGTGAAAAATTCAATAGCATTACTCATCTGGTAGGCGCCGTCTCGGCGCTTGTCGGGTTTGGCGCCTTGCTGGCTGTCAGCATCCAGCAGAGAGACCCCCTGTTAATCCTGAGTTTTACCATATTTGGGCTTACACTGGTCCTTCTCTACACCATGTCTACCCTCTATCACAGTTTTCATCCCCCTAATCTAAAAAAGTTATTTCAAAAATTTGATCATATTTCAATTTACCTGCTTATTGCCGGTACCTATACGCCCTATATGTTGATATCGCTCAGTAACGGCAATGGTCCCATTATGCTTGCCTTTGTCTGGGGACTTGCCCTTGTCGGTTTACTCTTCGACACCTTAATCCCGAGACGAATTGAAGTGCTGCAATTGCCCATTTATCTGGTCCTGGGCTGGGTGTGCATACTGGAGTATTCCAACCTTAAGGCGGTTATCCCCATGCCGGGCATGGTGTGGCTTACCATTGGCGGTGCGGCCTATACGGCAGGCGTCATATTTTATGTTTTAGACGATATGAACAAGCTGCCCCATGCCCATGGAATTTGGCACTTATTTGTCCTCCTGGGTTCTATGAGCCATTTCATCTCTATTGTTGGATATGTGAGATCGTAGAGCTTAAGCCTGAAAAAAAGAGACCTAAAAAAGTCAATTTCTTCGCTTCCTGCCAAATACCACTGGAAATGAAGGCTAATTTTGATGCTCCGGGAAGAACCTCGCAGTTGAGAATATCACTTTAATCTATATTTAGATTGTGCTTCCGTGACAATTCTAAAAGCGATAGGTTTGTAATCCCTAACAGGGTGCCCACTGCACCTCAACTCTGCCTCTGACCAGTTACTAGATAAGGGATTATCAGGAATGATTCTTTGGACAGAAACAAATTGCCAATATTTACATTCAGGGTGTTTTTTAAGTTCATCGTTAAGGATATTGAGAAGCTCAAATTCACAGATTGGTTTTTTATTAAGCAATACTACCTCCTGCTGAGTATTTATTATTATGAGTCTCCAATTCTAAAAGGCATGATTCTAAGTTCTTAATGCTAACTGACTGATTAAATTAGCAGCAATATTGTCTATTGGGGACGAACCAAGCCAACCACCCGATAATAAAGAATAATCCCCCCCGTCTTTTAGTCCCTGGAATTCAGCTGTATTTGTTAACTTTAAATTTGGGCAATTTTCAAGCCTTACAGTATTGCTTGCGTCTCCTTTGCCCTGTTGGTTTCTTCAAATTGACATTTATTTGCCAATACAGGGAACCTCTATTAATTCTTAAAAGCCATCCATCTTTTGTTCATTATCGACTCGGCGTCCATTAACCTGATTATTTCATCTGCAACATCTTCACTAAGCTCCAGATGAGTCGAAAAACCGACGCATGACGAATTTATTTCACCAAGTATATATTTGTCATCTCCTGATTTTTTACAAGTGTCGAGTATGAAATCGGCTGTCCAAATTAATGGCACATCAAAATCTCCCAGCCGTTCTCTTAACATGGGAATATTTCCCTCCATAAGTTTCACAAGTTCCGGCCACTTCTCAGGAGATTCATAAGTATACTTTGCACCAGAAAATAGTGTGGCGGAAAAGGCGTCAGGAGTCTCGGCAGGTTTTTTATGAACAATATTCACAACCTTGTTTCTTAACATGAAAAGCCTTATTTCTCCCTCCGTGATTCTCTCTAAAAAAGGCATATCCAGAAGCATTCCATTCTTTCCATCGAGATATTGGACGCAAAAATCGATAAATTCACCTAAGGGCATCTTTTCAACATGATTATCTGCAGCTTCAGTGCATTTGACTATTGTATCGAGAAGGCCTTTTTTTGATTTCTTGTTTGAGTTATTTAAAATCTCCACTCTCCATATTCCCTCACCGGCTGATCCCCGGTTTTGTTTCAGCACTCTAGTCCCTTTTTTTAATGCTTTGGGAAAGTTCTCTTTAAAGGTATCAAAGTCATAATATGTGTAGACATCATTTGGAACGATATCGGTGCCCTTAAATTTTTCAATAGCATTCTTTGCTCCATAATTTACCATTACATCAGGGTGTGGCAACCCTTGTATTCCCCTTTTTACCAGCTCTCTCAGCAATTGAAAATAGGCTGTCTCATCTTTAAGGTTACCCGGGTTAACGCGGCTAATATAGGCGCCGGCTTTTTCCACAGTGTACATAAAAATTTCACCTCTGCTTTCGTCATCGTAAAAAATTATTTCCGATGTCCAATCTCTTTTTTTCAGAGAGTCAATTATTGCTTTTGAATCCGGTCTGTAACCATATGCGCCTTTATCTGTGCCACCTCTTGCTTCAAATATTACAACATGCGTTTTCATTAAAAATAACCTCCCGGTAGAAATTTTTTACTCATTAATAATTGTCTGATAGGCAATTTCATAAATATACAGGAGAATATTATTGATGTAAGTCGGGGTACTACTTTTTTTTGTGTAGATGTTTTGGTGTTATCCTGTCAGGATTAAACTTACAAAAAGAAATGGTCCGGCGTCCGGCCACGTTAACTACTTGAAATCAAAGAGAATCATACTTATATTTTTGCCCCTTTTTCTGCCAATAATGGGGCAGGGGAGAGATCAGTATGTGCAATTGGCACAGCAATACGCAGCGACACATATGCCTGATGAAACCGGTAAATTTGCACTGCTTGAGGCGTCGGCAGTGGGTGGATCAATGACAGTACGTGATGATTTAATGGACAGGGTTTCCGAGTCAATAACAACCTGCGATCCGTGGCCAGGCAAAATCAGCGTGACATTCAATCTGGTCGAAGCTATACCGCATATTCCCGATTATAATAAGCAGGGAGGCAGCGCCTGGACTGAAACGCACGACCTGCGGTTGTTTGCCGATCCCTCTGCTGCGGTCGGTGACCCGCCGGTCTATACGGTGACCGGCGACGATACGGTAGATATTGCGATGCCGCTAACCACCTATCGAACGATACTGCTACATGCCGGTTGTCCGGATGGTTTTGATGAATAGCAACCTCTTTTCCACTCCGGAATCCAGTAATATCAATCTTGCCATCTATGGCACTTATTGTCCGCAGGGTTCCGGCTTTGCTTTTAGCAGCATTAAAAAGCGGTTTTGGGGGGCGGCTGTCCAGAGCGTTCGGATTGACCGGCGTTTTACGCATATCAAGCAACAATAGGACAACGCTCAGCTAACCATTGAGGAAATGCCTCGGTGTCCCGGTCACTGCCAGGAACCTGAAGACCACTGACAAACTTTCTGAAATGATGAAAAAAATGTGACAAGGAAAACCCGGGAAACTTCCCTGCCGCAGAAATGCAGAATTGGTTGTGTTGCCGGAACTATTATGAAAGGAACCAATAAATTCTAAAAAAAACTGCAATTTATTAATTACGCTTGTCAGGATAAAGCAATTGTGATAGAAGGTAGAAAAGATATAAATCAAAGGTGGTGGGGATGAATTACCAATCTATTGAGGAAACAATAAAAAGCTTGATACAGTTAAACACTGTAAAGAGCTTTTTTTGTTAAATGCAGGGTCCACCTTTGCAATTAATGGAAATCAAAATAAATTTAAAGGAGGGGGGGAAACTAATAAAGTATTTGATCAAATAACTATCGATTTTTTGTTAATTTATCAAAATATTCTATTTTAAGGAGGTTTGTCATGAAAAAGTTGCTTGCTTTATTTTTAATATCTGTATTTAGCATTACCGGTATCGCTGTGACGGACGCAAAAGCGGTAGGCCTGGGGTTTTTCCTGGAAAAAGGTACCGGCAGCGGTGAAAGCACAACCTATGATGTCTTTATCTCGGGCAACGATATTGATGATGATTATGATACGGATCACTTTGCCCTGGGCTTTCAGCTCGACACAAACCCTTTTGATGAAGGCACTTTCAATTACAGACTTAGTGTTGGCGTCGACTCTATTGAAGGAGATGCGGATTCAGGGAATGATGTCGAGTTGGATGGTCTCACCATAGAAAATGATTTCGGCTTTAGAGTAGGAGGAAATGACAAAATCAGAATATGGATAGGGCCTGAAGTAAGAGTCGGGTTTTATGAAGGGGACAACGATGCAGGCGGGGATTTAGATCTTGTTTCTTTAGGGGTAGGTCCTGTAGTGGGAGCGAACTTTGGTGTCTCTGACAGCGTGGCGATTACCGTAAAAGCCGGATACATATTCAGCGCTTTTTACGGTGAAGTAGATTACTCTTTTGATTCTTACGATTATACGGGGGAAGTAACAATGCTTTTCATCAGTGCAGGGATGCTTTTCATACCTTAAACCCTGCTTGTATTTATGAGGTTAACTTTCTTTATGAGTACGCTTTTATCATTACTATGGGGGGGGATCCCCTCCCATATTTTTGTTGATGATTAAAATATTTAGTGTTAGCCTGTTCATAATAGTATTTTCCATCCTGTTAACGAGGGATAATTATGAAGCGTTCCATTGCAGAAGGTATATTCCTTGTCTTTGCGCTTGTGCTCTTATTGCCTGTGCTCTCCTGTGACTGGCCTGATGACAGCGGTGAACGGACGGCGGCGCCTGCCTTTAGCGGGAGCAACTATCAAGTACACAAGGGGCCCCACAGGATCACAGCAAGCCCCCACTTCTGATAACACTGCAGGGATAGAATATAACCAGCCCCTCAGCATTGACGGTACGACGACTATCCACACGGTTTGCTTTAAACCCGGTATGCTTGAGAGCGTAGCATCAGCAACCTATATCATTACCGGGTGCGACTGTCAAAACGATCTTTTTTGCTATGATTTTGAAACAAACGATCTTTTCGGGATCTGTCCCGGATACTGGCAGACCGACGGCAGCAATTATACGTCCAGGGAGGTCCTTCCCAATGCGGGCCAGAGCAGCAGTTTCGGCTTGACCCTTATCGGGTCTTCAAGCCGTGCGCGTGATGGTCTTTTTCACCACCTGAGCGACATTGCCCCTTCAGAGATCAGTTTCTATGTGGCGACAATGACGACGACCGGAAATACGGGATATTTCTCGCTCAGTCAGAGTATCGGCGGCACGGGCCATTACGGCATCGTTTTTCATTTCGCCGATGACGGCACAATGCATGTCAATGATGTTTCTTATGATAGTTATCAAATAAGCCGGTATTATTTTATTGAATTCAGGAACATTCAGTGGAATAACCTGGCTGCGTCTTCTACATTTGATTTTTATGTTGATGGAAGCCTGGTTGCGAGCACTATAAGTTTTATGGACCCGAACCTGACAGGCTTTGATTTTCTCATGATATACAGTCTGGATGCCACGCAGGTCTGGTACGACGATATTATAATGTTTTAATAGGAAATACAGGCGCAGGGTGGGCAAAGGTTGTCTCCGTGCTCATAGCCCCTTGCCTGGTTCATGAGAGACTTTTTCATAAACGTCAAAAAGCTGCCGGATTATTGGGTTTTTAAAAAATGTTTGACATTGCAGCAATTTGTGTTTTACTTTAGTATAAACATAATTTAGTAGTTGGGAAGAAACAATCGATCCGAAAGGTAGGCCAAATAAAGGTTGTAGGTTAGAGGATAGTTTTAATACAACGATTTCCGGGGTGGGCCGATGACGCTTTATGATGCAAAAGGGGAATGGGGAACCGGTGATTGAAGTGATTCCCATATTTACTGTTAATCAGCATTGCTGGACGAAGAGGGATTGTAAACCGAAGTTTTTTTGTCACCCTTAAGGGGTAAAAAAATAGTCTGCTCAGAGCAAACTCCGGGAAACCGAAGGACGCAGAGCCGCGGGACTAAGAATATCGCTGATGATAATGTTTGCAAGGTATACTGCCGGGCCATATAGTCATGCGGTCGTTCATGTCAGCCGGGCCGCCAGAAAAAAAATCTGGCGGCTTTTTTTGTTTATGGCTCTTATGTTAACGATAAATTAAATCCCTTGCGGGATAAGGCTGGAATCTAATCACCTTGCTCATAACTCCTTAGCCGGCCCGTGTTTGGACAGATTGATTTATACTTAATTAAGGACAGAAGGAGGAAAAGATGAAGATCAGAACTAAGTTATTATTACTGTTTACCGCTCTGCTGCTGGGGGCATGTTCACCCAAGATACACGGCACCATAAGTTTAGTTGATGCCGGTATGAATCCCGTTACCGATGAGAGTCCGGAAGGGACTGTCATCAATATGATTAACACTACCAGTAATCTGGAGAATGCTTCTTATTCAACAAAGGCAGATGAAAAAGGAAAGTATAAATCGGAAAAGAAGGCTATTTTCAAGGGTACCTATAAAGTGGAAGCCCGCAGATTAGGCTATGAAACGGCAACGGAAACCGTTGAAATAGGCGGCAGTACAAAAAAGAAGATCAACTTTAGCCTTAAAAAGATTGCCGAAGGGGATCGAAAATCCCTTGAGGGCGCTTCCTCGGATGAGGACAAGATCATTAATCCGGGCGAGGTAAACATACAGCCTCCATCCATGTAAAAAAACAGGATGCGCCTTTTGAGGTTTGTTCAAGGTTATGCAGTTCCAATTCTTTTCATGGATTCGCTGCAAAAAAATTTTGATACTAATTTAGAGGAGTGATTAGGATGCTTAAAAAAGATATTAAATGGCTGCTTCTTCTCATTATACCGGTAATGTTCCTTGCCTGTACATCTGATAAGAAGGCTGAACCGGAAAAGAAAGAGTTTCAGCTTGATTTGACCGTTAGGCTTGAAGGCAAGGCATTGGATGGCGCCAAAGTCACCGTTAACGGTATTGAAGAAGGGACGACTGATAAAAAGGGGAAGTTTTCAAAGGTATTAAAGGAAGCGCCCGGGAAAGAGGTTACTTTTTCTGTGAGCAAGGAAAAACCTGGCTACAAGATCAATTCCTGGACCCAATCTTTTGTAATGAAGGAACCTGGTGAAACTCCCCTCAAATACGTATTTGAGGCAACTCTGGAGTGGTCAAAGTATATAACGCTCTTTGTCTCCGAAGATGGGCGGCCTTTGGGGGGCGTATCGGTTACTATAGGCGGAAAAAAGAGCGGTGAGACTAATCAAAAGGGGGAGCTTGTCTATAAATACAGGAAGGCCCCGAAAAAAGGACTTGCCATTGCCGTCTCCCAAAAGGGGTACAGCAGTTGGAAGAAGAGAAAAAAGCTGAATGCCGGAGAGCGGGTAAACATTGAGCTTTATAAACAGAGCGTCGTTGCCGTCAAGGCCATGACCGATGAATATGGTTTCACAAAGGGCGTCCCCGGCATTACTGTGGCTATTGACGGTAAAACAATGGGCAAGACCAGGGCCAACGGCTCCTATCTTTATAAGTATAAGGGTAAACCCGGTAAAAAGGTTCTCCTGTCACTCTCCGCCCCCGGCTTTATTCCTGACAGATGGGAACAAAAGGTTGTTCTCGACGACGACCTGTATGTACAGAGGTATTTCTACCCCGCTACTCCCAAACCGATCAGGGTCGGTATTGTGGGATATGTGAACAACAGCCCTGAAGAACCTATGGATAATGTGATTTCCCGTATTGAAGAGGCTGTCGGAAACCGCCTTTTTAGCTATATGAGCTTTAAGGGGGTCCCCCGTGCCAAACTACTTCAAAAGATGAACAAGTCAAAGACGACCATTGAAAAAATGACAACCAGGGGATGGCAGAAAACAAAGCTTATGCGAACAGTCGATATGGTTATCCTGGGGAGTGTCGCGAAGAAAGAAAAGGGCTATATCTTTGAGACAAAGGTCTATACGTCGAGTGGAAAACTTTTACTCAGCCAGATCAGCACGGCTAAAAAGGCAAAACATATTAAGAAGGTGGCCAAGAAACTGGTTAATAACATTATGAGACAGTTCCCTTTTGAGGGAACGGTAGCGGCTGCTGAAGAAGATGAATATAAGATAAATCTCGGCAAGGTTGACTATGGGGTGAGAAAGGGGATGGAATTTTCCCTCATGGAGGCCCGCCTCGACAATCAAGGCAAGGTTAAGAGTTTCAGTGAAATTGGGACTTTCAAGGTAAAAAGCGCTAAAAGTGATGTGTCATGGGGTGAGGTGGAGTTTCTGAAAGCCAAGGGGGATGTCAAGGTTGGCAGCAAAGTGGTGAGGCGCTTGTTTAAAGAAGAAGAGCAAAAGGCAGCCCGGAACTTCTTTATCCTTAAGGTAAACGGAGGACTGCCGCCGGACGTAACGCCCCTTGCCGGAACAAATGTTTATCTCGATGGCAGATGGGTTGGAACGACGGACCGCAATGGTAAAGCCAAAGTACCGGTCAAGCTTGGTAAAGGGATGGATATTGTTTTATACAGGCATGGGTACAAGCAGTTGGTTGATGAGGTATGGATAGAAAAAGAGATGGAAGAGAAGGCCTTTGTTCTTAACGTAAACAACGCGCTCTTCAAGGTTGAATCGGCGCCGAGCAATGCCGCCGTCTTTATAGACGGCAAAAATGTGGGGACAACGCCTATCGTTGAGGGTAAATCGGTTACATTCGGTTTTCACAAAATAAAAATTTCAGCGCCCGGTAACTACCGCCATTGGGAAAAGATAATAGATTTTAAAGAAAAGGTGGTGGACCGTACGGGCAGCAAGAAAATCGTTCTATTTAAGGATACGCTCAAGATCGGCAGGGAAGCGGAAAGAAATGGAAATGTTGACGCCGCTATCAAGGCCTATGCCAATGCGGAAAAGAACCACCCTGACTATTCTGATATCCGTCACAGTCTGGCCCGGCTCTATATGGATGAAAAGAAAGATTACGTTGCAGCCATTCGGGAATTTGAAAATGTGCTCACGCTTCCTGAAAACAAGCAATTGGTCTATAAACAGTTTGCCGTTACCTATACCAATCTTGGACACGCCTATTATGAACATGGAAATAGTCTGCTAAAGTCCGACAAAAGGGAAGCCGCTAAAAATTTTGCGGCAGCCATAAAAAACCTGGAAAGAGCGAAACAAAATACAAGGTTCTTCCCCACAGCGCACTATGATGAAGCGGTGCATGACACTTATTATTATCGGGCCATTTCATTTCACAAGCTCTACATGGCAACGAGAAAAAATTCAATACTTAACAAGGCTGACCTTGCCTGGAGGGAATATTTTGACTTTTTCCCGAAAAAGCTGGAGAGCGATGGCAATTTTGCCGGCATACGCGAGGCGGCCCAAAAACGGTGGACCCAGATTAAAGACCTTATGTAAGGAGGGAAGATAGTGAGCAGAGGCACTGTGATTGCAGCTTTGGCCGTTTTTACTATCATTCTGTTCTATAGCAATGCTTCCTTCTCGGAGACCTGTTCCCCCGTCGAACCCTCCGCCGGCCGGGTTTCGGCAAAGGGGGAGACCTTTGAAGAAAGTGGCCCGGGGGAGGGCAAGGCATTGGATGAACCCGGCCGCCCCCCTGTATGTGAGGGAAGTGAAGGAACGGGCCAGTATGAGGAGGCCCTTCCGGAGAGCGCTGTAGAGAGAGAAACAATAGCCGGGGGAGTTCAGAAGGAGGGCAGTCCTCAAGAGGAAGAAAGCGGAGTTAAGGCTGTTAAAAGGGAAAAGGGCGCCGTGCCTGCACCCAGGTTCATAGAGCCGCTCTATGTCCGCCCTCTGACAAAGAGCAAATCGGGCAGCAATGATTCCAATCCCGTATGGTCCCCGTCGGGAGATCTGCTTGCTTTCGAGAGAAGCAGCGGCGGGAAGAAGGAAATTATTATATCGAATTTGTTTGGGTCTGTTATGGAGAAAGTATACTACCGCTCCTCAGATGAGGAAGGGGGAATGGATTTCTTTTTTTCAGGCGTTCTTGAAGAGATGAGCTACAACTCGGGAATAAGCTGGTCCCCCGGAGGAGACAGGTTCGCCTTTATGAGTAACGGCGGGAACGGCAACTATGATCTTTATCTTCGTAATATGGGGAATGAGACCATCAACAGGCTTACCGAAGATGAGGGAAAAGACGGCCATGTGCAGTGGTCGCCTCTTGGCGATACCCTGGTGTTTGTATCGAGCCGTTCGGGTAAAGCAGAGGTCTATTTTCGAAGCCTTGTAAAAACTGAAACAAGGAAGGTAACGAGTGGTGAAAAGTCTTATCTCTATCCCCGGTGGTCTCCTGACGGCAAAAAACTGGCCATGATTTACGGGAGTAATGAAAACCATGATATTTCTGTAATACATAACGTAAAAATTCCCCGTAAGTCGGTGGGGTTTCTAACAACATGGAAATATGACGACCTCCGGCCCAGCTGGTCTCCCGACGGAGAGAAGATCGCATTTTATTCCAACTATAATGATAAAGATGATCCCAAGGTCTGGGCGCTTGTCGTCGTTTCTTCGGACGGTTCCGATCCTGCCGGAGGAGAAGGGCTGGCAGCGAAGGTGGTGGCCAAAAATGTAATACCCGATGTTGAAACAGGGCCGGCCTGGATGCCTGATGGCAAAAGGATCGTCTATGTTAAAAACGATGAGAAGGCCTTCAATCCAATCTATATCGTTGATATTGAAAAGAAAAGCGAAGTTCATCTCAAAACGGGAACAAAGATGAACCATGACGTAACGAGTTCAGTGGCCGGGATAATTGCCTTTCGGGCGCAGGTTGAACAGTGGGACCACATTTTTATTGCGGAACTGAAAAAAGCGGTGCCTCTTGTCGATAGCAAGGAGGAGAAAGAAACCGGCTCGGATAAATTTAATGAAAAGGCTGATGATCTGTAGCAAACCTTAATAATTGTAATTGATAATTGATAGCCCAGGAGCAAGCATGAAAATATTTTTATCTGTAATGATCTCGGCAGCCCTCGTATTCCCTGCCCATTCAGCGACAGATCCGGTGAAGGGAGCGTTGGCGCTCTACAAAAAGAACCATTATGAGGATGCGGCGGGTATGCTGCTTCCCCATGTGAGTAAAAGTAAACCGGCTGAAAGTGGCGCGGCAAACCTCACCCTTGGCATGATCTTTCTGAACAATGCCCGTTTGCATGACAAACTGTACCAGCTCTCGCTCACGCTGCATAATGATTACCTGGAAAGACTCTCTAAAAGATCGGGCAAGGACAAAAGCCGTTTCATCAGGCTCTATCTGGGGGAAGCTTTTCTGGAAGCGGGCCGGTCGAAGAAAGCGGCCGCCTATCTCGGTAAATTTATTGGCTATAAAAAAACACCGAAGAAATACAGGGACATTGCAAGGGCCAAGCTCGGCCTTGCCTACTTTATGCAAGGGAAGAAAAAGAAGGCAAAAGCAGTCTGGTCCCGCCTGCCGGGTTCCGACCCGGAATTGCTGTCGGAACTTGCCCATATTTACGTTAAGGCTGGAATTAGCAAGCCTGAACCGGTTTCACTCTGTAAAAAAGCGCTTCAACTTTTAAAGAAACGGCAAGGAAGGCCTTCCGCGCGAATGGTAAAAAATATTATCGGTGTTTATGCCGACAAGGGGCTTGTCGATGAAGGGCTTGCCCTGCTGGCCCTTTCCGATCTGAAAGGCTATTCCTATGAAGAGAGGGCGGCAAAAAACAAGGTAATTCGTTATTATGATATCGACCTGCTGAAAAACCTGTCTCTTTTCTATGGCGCTGCGGCTATTCATTATCTCGACAAGGCGTCAACAGACGCTAAGGTCAAAGGACCCTCCGCCTATTATCTGGGTGAAGCCTATAGTGCCTTTGGTTCCCTTGACAGATCAATTGTTGTAACGGATTCCTTTTTATCGTCAGCGGGAATGCCCGGACCTTTCAAGGTGAAGGCCAGAAGCAGGCAGGCATACAACAGCTACAGGAAAGGAAACAAAAAAGCGCTGACCTCTTTCTGGAATAACCTTTCCCCTAAAGAAAAGGCCAATGCTGATCTCCTTGCAGAGGTCCTCTTTGCCTGCAACAGGCTAAAAATCGATTTCCCCCAGGTCTTTTCAAAGGCGCTGGCTGTGGCAGCGCAAAAGAAAGGAAAAAAGCATTACGCTCTTAACTTTGCTATCGGCAGTCATTATCTTGGGAAGAAGGACTACAAAAATGCCGTTATTTATATGGAGTCCGTTCGCGATAAGGGGAATAAAAACAGGATCGAATTCAATGCTCCCCTTTTGCTTGTCTCCCTTTCCGAGGCCTATTACAAAACAAAGCAGTTTTCCGAGGCCCTTGAAATATATTTTGAAATGAGTAAGCAGTTTTCCGCCCTTCGGCAGATACAGGTTGTTATGCAGGGAATCTATTCACTTGAACAAAAAAGCGCGGGAGATGTAAAGATATTTTAAATAGTGTTCAATGAGAAAATCCCCCTTGTTCGACGGGGAAGACATTTATTTCCCTTTTTTGAAAAAGGGGGGTGAGGGGGGATTTGAAGTTCACCGATGAAAACCAAGTAACACTTTAGAGGCTGTTTAATATTAAAAGAAGCATAGATAACGTTGGAGGAGGAGTTTATGAAAAAATTACAGAGGATTTCCTTATTAATGGCTGCCGGTGTCTTGCTGCTCATGTTTCCCCAGGCGGCAGCAAGTGAAGAAAGTGGCGCCAGACCGGACGGTGGAACGATGAACTACGCTGAATACGGCAGACCTGCAACGCTGGATCCTGTTACCAGTAATGACATGATTGCGCTGAGGATCAGTGAGCTTGTCTTTAACGGCCTTGTGGGGATTAATGAAAAACAGGAAATAGTGCCCGAACTTGCAGAGAGGTGGGACATATCGGAAGATGGACTGCTTTATACCTTCTATCTCAGGAAGGACGTTACCTGGCATCCGAAGGATGAGAATGAAGAAAAACTATTGCTCACGGCCGACGATGTTGTCTTTACTTTTAACGTAATGATGCATCCCAAAACGATCACCGCTTTAAAGGTGCGTTACGAATTTATTGCCAGTGCGACAAAGCTGGAAGAATATACGGTTCAGTTTAAATTGAAGCGGCCCGTCCTCAATGCCCTTGCAAAATTCAGTTTCAAGGTTATTCCCCGGCATGGGCCTGTGAACCCGGAATACCTGACCCGGGAAGATCCCTTCGTGCATAAACCTATCGGCACGGGACCCTACATGATAAAGAATATCACTTCCGACAGGGAAGTCATTCTTATGGTCAATGAAAACTATTTCAAGGGCCGTCCTCATATCGATAAATTCATTGCCAAGCCCTTTGCCGATCAGAACATCATGTCACAGGCGCTCATGTTTAACGCAATCGATATGATGGTACTTGTTAATCCCCGTATTATTCCTGAAATCCAGGGAGACAAGCGCTTTGTCCTTGAACCTTACAATGCGCTCTCCTACTCGTTTTTCGGCTACAATATGCGCAATCCCGTGCTTTCAGACAAGCGTGTCAGGAAGGCCTTCTCCTATGCAGTCAACAGGCAGGAGATGCTTGACTCCTTTTTCAATGGGCAGGGAACGCTCATTTCAGGGCCTTTTGCTCCCGGCAGTTGGGCCTATAACCTGGATGTGCAGACCATCCCCTACGATCCGCAAAAAGCGAAGGACCTTTTAACGGAGGCGGGATTTAAAATGGGGAGTGACGGTATTATGGAGAAGGACGGCAACAGGCTTGGCCTTACCCTTAAAGTCCCCATTGAAAAAGAGAGTGAGGCCGTCAAACGGGTCGTTCTCGCCTTCGGCAGTTATCTTAAAAAGATCGGTGTTCATATTAAGGTCGACTTCAGGGAATGGTTGTCCTGGAAAGAGGACGTTTTCCTAAAGCATGATTTCGACATCATTTTTGCGTCATGGGTATTTGATGATTCTGCCGATATATCCTCCCTCTTTCACTCCTCTGAGATAGGACCCTGGAAAAACAATTTTTCGGCCTATTCCAATCAGCAAGTGGACAGTCTCATTGTGGAAAGTAAACTGACGCTCGATCATGAGAAGAGGCGGACCATCAACAGAAAGCTTCATGCCCTTATAGCGGAAGAAGCCCCTTATACCTTCCTCTGGACTTTGACTAACTATGCCGCTTACAACAGGAAATTGAGGCATGTGGCGATCCACCCGTACAAGTTCTTCTCTTTTGCCGACGGATGGTACATCCCGAAAGAGGAGCAGAAATGAGCGTTTCCGGATAATTAAAAGAGGGCTTTTCAGTACTGAAAAGCCCTTGAACCTGAAAAAAGTAGTGGCATCACAGTATGTAGCGCCAGCTTTTGATTGCACAGTACTTCCCCCTCAATGTCTGTTCGTCTGTGGGTGAAGCCAGGGGTTTTTAAAAGCGCTGTGAACGCCATATATTGCGCTCGCTATGGGCGCCCAACATTTTTTCCAGGTTCAAACAACCTCAACAGAAGCTTATATGTCATGAAAATTTCCGCCATAAAACCGGTTGCCCTTTTGCTTGCCAGAGAATTTGGAATAACGGCGCTGCTGCTCCTTGGCGTCAGTTTTGTTGTCTTTATTATTCTCTACCTCTCGCCTGGCGATCCTTTCTCTCTCCTTTTAAAGGAGCAAATGGCTGATGATGGGGCAAGGCAATCCTTGCAGAAAGCAGCAGAAGCGTCAACCGCCTGGTATGGACAATACTTTTCCTGGCTTGCAGGCATGCTCAGCGGAAATTTCGGGACCTCTTTAAGAACAGGCCTCCCTGTGCTGGGCGAGGTCGTCAGGGTGGGCATAAATACACTCTATCTCACCGTCGGGTCCATGTTTATCACCTTAATTATAGCTGTTCCCATTGCTCTTTTTTCTGCCAGAAGGGGTGTTAACGTTTTGAGCTGGTCTTTTACCATCTTCGCCTACGTCATTTCGGCGCTTCCTGTTTTCTGGCTCGGCTATATCGCAATCTACGTTTTTACCCGTAAGTTAGGGCTCTTCCCTATTGCCTTCGGCTCTTCGGGAACAGAGAAGTTCGGCTGGCTCTATTTTATTCTTCCCATGTTTGTTCTTGGAATCGGCAACGGAACCGTCAGTGAAATTGTTCGTTACCTTCGTGAGGAAATGTCAAGGGTCTTTTCTGAAGATTATATCCGGACGGCGCGTGCAAAGGGAGCTTCGGTATGGCGTCATGCTTTTAAGGAGGGAATCCTTATCCCTGTCTCCTCCATCATTGCATCAAAGGTTCCCTTTATTCTCGGTGGTGCCGTCGTCGTGGAACAGGTCTTTAACTGGCCCGGCATGGGCAGGATGGCATGGCAGGCTGCGCAGGACAGGGATTATCCGCTCATTATGGGCATTACCATTATTGCCGCCGTCATCGTCCGTTTTGGGAGTCTTATGCAGAAGGTCGTCTATATCATGGTTAATCCCAGGGCGTCAAAAGGACATTAATAAAAAGGTGACCCATTAATGAAGAAATACAGTCAGACTTCAAGGGAGATAGGCGAATTTTCAGACCTCCCCTTCTGGAAGAATACAGACAAGCTGGACCTCCTTTATATCGGCTATGGTCTTTTCGTTGTCATCCTTGTAGTGGTTTCTTATCTCCTGGGCACATTTAAGCTGCTTCCTCACGATCCCGACGAAATGAGCTTTGATCTCCTTATGGCCGCTCCCGGCACATCGGGGTACATACTGGGAACCGATTATATGGGGCGGGATATCCTGTCGAGATTGATTGTCGGCATCCAGGCATACTTTCTGCCCGGCCTGCTGGCTGTGGCGATCATGCTTTTTTTAGGTACTCTATTGGGAACGCTGGCCGGTTTTAAGGAGGGCTGGATTGAAACGGTCATTACCTATGTGACAAACCTCATCGATTCCTTTCCGCGCCTTGTCCTTATTCTTCTAACTGTGGCTGCCTTCAAGCCTGATATCTATTACATTATGATCATTGTGGGTATCACCAATGTTCCTGCCGTTGCGCTTCTTGTAAAGGGGAAAATCCAGTTTCTCAAACAGAAAAATTTTATTGAAGCAGCCATAGCGCTCGGTCTCTCCAATGGCGATATTATCGTGAGGCATGTTCTGTGGAACAACTGCCGGTCCATTCTGATAATTCAGGCAACGCTCGGCATGGCCGAGGCCATATTGATGGAGACCAGTCTCAGTTACCTCGGTTTCGGCGTTCAGGAGCCCGTCCCTTCCTGGGGCAACATGGTGCAGTCCGGTTCAAACTACTTTTTGCAGGGGAAATTCTGGCCCTCTACGGCGCCGGCTCTTGCCATACTCTTTACCATCATGGGTTTTCATCTTCTTGGCGACGGGCTGAATAATGTTTTGGAGAGGAAGAGAGGACGATGAGCGAAACGCCGGTTTTAAAAGTGGAAGAGCTCAAAACCTATTTTTACTCAAGCGGTAAAAAGGCTTTCATCCGTTCCGTAGACGGCGTCACACTCCGCATAAATCAGGGAGAAACCCTGGGTATTGTCGGTGAGAGCGGGAGCGGCAAGAGTGTTACGGCCCAGTCCATTATGGGTCTCATCGAGGCAGCGCCGGGCGTCATTAGCGGCGCTGTGGAATTTAAATCCAGTGGAATGTTAAAAAGCCTGCTCCACAATCTTGATAATTATGTGAAGGTAAAAGAAATTGACGGCATGATCATGGCGCTGCAAAAGGACAATGGGGGCTGGCAAAAAAAAATAGACAGGGTCATGAAGGAGATACGGGGCAGAGAAATATCAATGATCTTCCAGGACGCGAAGGCGTCCATGAATCCATTTATGACGGTAGGCAGCCAGATTACGGAGTCCATACTGCTAAATACTGAGATTAATCAGAAAAAGGAGGCCCGTGAAAAGGCCCTCTACTGGCTTGAGAAGGTGAGAATCGATTCACCGGCGCTGCGATACAACACCTATCCTTACGGGCTGTCGGGAGGGATGTGTCAGCGGGTGATGATCGCCATGGCGCTGGCGTCGGAGCCTTCTCTCCTTATTGCCGATGAACCGACAACGGGTCTCGATGCGACCATACAATCGAAGATCGTCGATCTCCTTGCGGAGCTCAAGTCGACACTCGGTATTACTACCATGCTGATCAGTCACGATATCAATACCATTTCCCGTCTTTCAGACAGGGTGGCCGTCATGTACGGGGGAAAAGTCATGGAATCGGGGCCGGCAAGGGGACTGCTCTCCACTGAGACTGAATCAAAGCACCCCTATACGGCAGCCCTGCTCGCATCAATTCCGACGGAAAAGCATATCAATGGGGAAATCGATCTGCAAGCCATTGAGGGGGATGTTCTGGATACGATAAACATACCTAATGGCTGCAGGTTCTACGCCCGGTGTAATCGCATTAACGAGAAGGTAAGGGAAAAGTGCAGGTCCCGGGAACCGGAATTGAGGGCTGTGTCGCCCGGTCATGAGGTGAGATGCTGGCTCTACAATTCCGAAAGCCGGGAGCCAAATGCGGGCTAAAAGTAAAAAACCGATTATCAGGGGAAGAGATGTCCAAAACGATACTTGAAGTGAGAAACCTCAAAAAGCATTTTCTTCAGCCAGGAAGGTTCTTTACTCCCTTTGGCGGAGAGACGGGGACCATTCCCGCCGTTGATGACGTTTCCTTCTATATTAAGGAGAATGAAACAATGGGGCTTGTGGGGGAATCGGGCTGCGGGAAGACGACGATCGGCAAGTCCATACTAAAACTGATGCCTGTTACGGCAGGGAGCATCAACTTTGATGGAAAGGAGATTGTTGATCTCACAGAAGGGGAATTTCGCCCTTACAGGCGTCAGATGCAGATGATTTTTCAGGACCTCGACGCCGCCCTTAATCCCAGGATGCGGATCAGAGCTGTTCTCAAGGAAGCCGTCTGCATCGGCGGCAGACTGAGTGACTCGGAAGTCTCCCGGAGGATTAGTGAACTGCTGGAACAGGTGAACATAAAAAAAAACAAGCTTTCCAATTATCCCCACGAGCTTTCCGGCGGTGAAAAGCGGAGGATAGGAATTGCCCGCACCCTTGCCGTCGGCGCCCGGTTTATTGTCGCCGATGAGCCGACAAGCGCTCTTGACGTCTCTATTCAGGCCCAGGTGGTAAACCTCCTGAAAGACCTGCAAAAGGAACTCGGTCTTTCCTATCTCTTCATATCTCACGACCTTCCCATTGTGGAGCTTGTCAGCCACAAGGTGGCCGTCATGTATCTTGGGAAGATAGTAGAGACGGGGCTTTCCGGGCGTATTGCTCATGCACCGCGCCACCCCTATACGAAAATACTCTGGTCGTCGCTCGTTGAAAGACAGAGCGAAGAAGCCTCGAAGGTATCGAAGAGCCTGCAGGGACTTTTTGATTTTGAAAGACCTTTAAGGGGCTGCCGCTTTTCCCCTCGTTGTCCTGTATTTGAAGCCAGGGGGCGGCCCTCCCTCTGCACCGATCCTGACAGTGAACCTTTGCTTGAAAATGTTGATGATGTTCACAAGGTCGCCTGCCACTTTCCCCTTTAGAAAAATGAGAAAAAGAAATTAAAAGCTTGTTTCAGGCGGGATTGGCAGGATAAGGGCCGCAAGAAAAGGCTTGTCCTTCCTTCCCGGTAATTAAGCATTATGCTCCCGGAATTCTGTCCTGAAATTTCAATTGCTAGTACTGCGTTGCTATTTAAATTGAGTTTGATATAATAAGTGAGTTTTGTGCCGAACTTTCGGCGGGAATATTTGATTTGCAAGGTCTGAGATGAAAAAGGGCAAATGCAATATAGTTTCTAAAAACAGCTTTATCCTTTTATTTGTTTTTATACTGTGCCTCTTTTCAGTTTCCCTTAAAGCGGCTCCCGGCGTAGGGGACATGGCCATGGATTTTGATCTTAGAGAGCTTGGAGGGGAGAAAAAGTATTCCCTCTCTGATTTTAAGGGACAGGTTATTTTGTTAAATATATGGGCAAGCTGGTGCAGCGGTTGCAAGGAAGAGATGCCCCACTTTATCTATTTTCAGCAATTATATAACAAGGCAGATTTCCTTATTGTCGCTGCCTCTGTTGACAGGAAAGAGGAGGACTCCCTTAAATTCTTAAAAAAGCTTGAAAAGAAAGCAGGAAGAGAGGTCAACTTTCTTGTTCTTATGGATGAGGACAAGAAGATTGCTAAAGACTACAATCCCTTTGGATTACCGGCTTCTTACCTGATAGACGGGGAGGGTAAAATAATCAAATCTTTTTATGGTTCCTTAAAAGAATCGTCCCTTAACGATTTAAAGGCAAAGATAGAAAATCTGGTTAAAGAAAAATGATGAATCGTCTAGTAGCCATTGTATTATTATTGCTTTTGACCCCGGCTTGTTCCAGCCGCCTGGAAAGAGTGAAGCCTTATGAAAAAGAGGCCTTTTCAAAGGACAAGATGCTTTTAAATCCCATGCCCCTGAAGGTGGAATATGAGGAACATATTTTAAGTATCCGGGAGGCTTCTCAGGGTGGAGGAAGCTCTTTCCAGGGTGGATGCGGGTGTAAATAAATGATGAAGCAAACTTCCCTTCTGGCCATCCTGTTGCTGCTTTTCGGCACGATTTTGAGTTATGCCGAAGGACTTGAGGAAAAAGTCACCTATTCTTTAAATGCTTACCGTGATAATAGCGAAGGGTTTATTCTTACCAATAAACTGGGCATGGTTAAGTCAATAAAAGAGAAGTTTGCAATCGGGGTGAATGGCGGTGTAGACGCTATAACCGCTGCGTCATCTTCAAACAAGTCAGACAGGGGCCCCTCTGAAAAATCGCAAAGCTACAGGTCTTATGCTTCTTTATCAGGGATTTATGATGACAGGGAAAACAGTCTGATTCTTGGCGGTTACCTCTCTGAGGAGAATGATTATTCAGGACGTTCTCTGTTTATCAATTATGTGCGTCAGCTTAATAGGCAAAATACATCTTTGGCGATAGCCCTTTCCACGCTATCGGACAGGTGGAAGATTAATACCCTGCCCCGTGATGACAGAAAAGGGACTCAGGCCGACCTGTCGATAACACAATTTTTATCACCCACGGTACAGTTTCAGCTGGGCTATTCAAACATTTATTCCCGGGGTTACCTGGCGTCACCCTATCGTTTCATAGAGCAGCCCACGCCGCTTCCTTTGATTGAAGAAAGCCTTCCCGCGTCAAGAAGGGGTGAGGCTTATAGTCTGCGGGTGGTAAAGGCGTTAAGCGGGGCCACAAGCCTGAACCTCAGTTATCGCTACTACCGTGACGACTGGAAGATTACCTCTCATACGATTAATACGGAAGTCTACAGGGACCTGCGGGATAATTATACCCTTGGAGGGCGGCTCAGGTTATACCGGCAATCCGATACGGCTTATACAAAAGATATCGGCGCCTACACAGGAACCGAAAAATACGTACCTATTGACTACAAATATTCAGCCTTTGACTCTTACATGGCCGGGGTAAACCTTATCTACACGATTGAAAGGCCGGACTTGAAGCGTTACGTCATTAAGGGGAGCCTCGATTATTACAGGACATCAAACAATGATTTCATCAAGTACTGGTACCACAATAGCTACCTTGACGCCGTGATTTTTTCCTGTAGTGTCGATTATCTTTATTAATCCCACATATTCAGAATCTCTCCATTTTAGCGGAATGTGGGATTTTCATTATGGCCCTCATTCAGGGAAGAATATACTCGCTGTTAATTTAAGGCGAATAGCCTCCCTTTTCCCTCTCTATTTATTTCTTCTTTGATGCCTTTACTTCTTTAAAATAGCCAACTATGCCCTGGACCACTTTTTTTCCGAGGCCCTTCTTTAAATATGTGGGAGGGATTAGCCCGGTAAAAACCGAAGCTGAATTTATCGGGGCTGAAGGTTATGTTACTTCATTTATGGAAGCCCCATAAGGGAGGTTAAATTTATTACCTTTGCAAAGTTCAGCCGATTAATGTATAAACAAGTGGCAAAAAGTTTTGTGGAGAGTAGATAGATGAGGAAAGGGGAGTTGAAGGAAAAGTGTAAAGCCCGGACCGGTGATGATTGCCGGTTCTTTCTTTAAAGAGTAAAAATATATTGAAACGTAAGGAGTATAACATGAAAAGATGGGTTGTAATTATTGTATTACTGGTGTTTCCAGCCGTTGCATATTCGGGAGAGTTAAATAAGAGGCACAAGGTTGAGGCCTTACTGGTGCTGACTAAAATAGACACAATGGTTGATTCAATGTATTCACAGATGGATCAGATAATGAAAGGCATGTCCCGGCAGCTGGGTATAAAGCCTTCGGAAGAAGAAATGTTTAATAAATTCATGTCCAGATATGTTTCGATTATGAGGCAGGAGATGAACTGGGAGAAAATGAAAGGCCCGATGATAGATGTATATATGAAACATTATAGTGATAAAGAAATACAGGATATGATTACTTTTTACAAGAGTGAGACGGGGAAATCCATGATAGAAAAAATGCCGGAAGTTATGAAAGATTCGATGCTTATATCCCAATCGATGATGAAAGATTTTGTTCCTAAAATGGAATCCATCTTTCTGGAAATAAAAAAAGAAATAGAGAAGGAAAGAGAAAAGCAGAAGTAGCAGTGAGGGGAAAAGGGGGCTTTTTTCAAAAGCAGCAAGCGTAGGGCAAGTTACGTCCCCTTTTGCCGCTAACTAATTCCTTGAATTAAGTTATTTTTATATGAACATGCCTAAGCTACATCAGCCCCGCCCTGGTTACGGGTATTATCAAAAGTGATGGGTTCGCAGTTGCAGCATGTGCACGGTAATATTAACCTTTATATTGTGTGCATGACGCACGCTGCGAAGCTGTCAAGAAAAAGAATTTCAGACGGGATTAACGGGATGAAGAGCAAGAGAGTAAACTGGGGGTATTGTTCATGTTCTTCTGCGACATTATATTCAACAAGGTAAGAGTAACAACAGAGCTTATCAATGCTTTTTTAAATGCCTTAGGTTCCGCTTTGTCGGTGGTGCCCTGCTAAAGGTTAAAGGAGTACGAGTCTACAAATAACTAAAGGATAGTATATGAAGAAGTATCTATTACTAATAACAATGATTATTGCAGTTACCTTGCCTTTCATGTTAGAAGCAAATGATAAAAAAGGCACATTTGCCGACCTTCGAAATCTGGTTTTTAGCCTGAATCCAAATGATATTGGACTTTCGAAAGAAAGTTTTACTTATCCTCTGTGGGGAATAGTTATGGAAACGGGATTTGTGGAAGGTTCATTTACCCTTGTTTCTCTGGCAGATGGTGCAACAAGTCTGTATTTTAGTAATGGTAGCGAAAAGCGAAGCGAAAAGCGGGTCAGACTTGACTATTGACTTAGTGGTCCATGACTGTTAAGTTGGTTACATGCCGAGAAAGCCGAGGATAGAATTCGAAGGGGCCTTTTACCATGTAACTACCCGTGGTAATCAGCGGCAAAATATATATAAAGATGAAGAAGATTTCCGTAAATACCTGGAGATACTGACCCGGTATAAGAAACGGTATGGATTTAACCTATATGCTTATGTACTAATGAGCAATCATGTTCACCTACTGGTCGAAACGGGGAGCATATCACTTTCAAAGATTTTTCAGGGGATCAATCAGAGCTTTACGCTCTATTTCAATAAAAAATACAATCTGTCAGGTCACCTCTTCCAGGGGAGGTACAGAGCAATTCTATGTGAGAAGGATGCCTACCTCCTGTCATTGTTGAAATATATCCATCTCAATCCCGTCAGGGCCGGGATGGTGAAAGATGTTAAAGATTATCGTTGGAGTTCTCATAAGGTATACACAGGGGAGACCAAACAAACTGAATTGATCGATGCTGATGATGTGTTGGGCATTTTTTCGATAAAGAGATCAAATGCCCGAGAACTTTATCAATGCTTTATCAGCGACGCAGAGACAATAGAGAAGCAGGATGTTTATCGAACTGTTGATCAACAACTGTTAGGTAATGAAGCTTTCATTGATGAGGTGATAAAAAAATCGTCAAGAGTAATTGAAAAGAAGAGAATGACGAAGGAATACACCCTGAATGAGATTGCAATTGCAGTGGAAAGGATGTTTTGCGTTGACATTGAACAGTTAAGAGGAAAAGGTAAGTCTGAAAACAGCAGGAAAGGAAAAAAGCTGTTCAGTATTGTATCAAATGAATATGGATATAAAGGAAGTGAAATTGCCACCTTTATAGGAAAAGACCCATCCGTCATTACAAGGCATCTGAAAGAGAAAAAAGAACTGGAAAAGGAAGTTGAAGAAGTGATAAATTCTTTGTCAAAGGCTCAGGAAAGTCAATAGTCAAGTCTGACCCCTTCCTTTCCTTTGCTTCCTTGTACTTCCTTGTACTTCCTTGTACTTCCTTGTAAAAGGCGGCATCTTCCTGCTAGCTCAAATATTTTGGCCTGAAACAGTCCAGAACCAAGGCTACATGGCTTTCTTTGGTGTATTGGTTTCCTTCTTTATATTTGCAACTGTCATTGCAATAATATCTTTTTGTGGCGGTGTTGTAGGCCGTATAAGCCTGCGCCATACGCCGAATGATTAAATAACACTGATAGAAAAGACGGATAATACTCAAAAAGGAGTGTTATCGGGAAACTCCAGAATAACTTGTTGAACTCAAC
>Ga0224514_10000059_pt1 | contig 42772 bp, 37 predicted proteins | sample SF_May12_sed_USG_3_FD_169107 | JGI IMG/M metagenome (GOLD analysis project Ga0224514, IMG submission 169107) | Sediment microbial communities from San Francisco Bay, California, United States - SF_May12_sed_USGS_24 | ecosystem: Environmental > Aquatic > Marine > Sediment | place: USA... | reverse complement strand
TAAAGCCGTTTATCCCGTACCCTGATCCGGAATAAACGGCTTTAACCAGTATTTTATGGCTTCCTGCAGGAATATTATCGATTGTTGTGCCATATAGCTCTTTATCACCGATAACATTCCTCAAAACAACCTTACCATCGAGAATAACCTTGTAAGATTCTATTTCAAAAGGTTCCTTGATCCTCTTTAGGAGAGAAATATCTAAAACACCATGGTTCTCTTCAATTTTATCTATTGCATGGGAGTCGTAATTCAAAAAGAAAGGAAGTAAAAGGCAGACAATAAATACAATTTTTTTAGCGAATTTTCGTAAAAAGCCAACCATATGACAATTGTCTTCCATTTTCGAGGCTTGCACATAGTAACTTTTATCATAAGTTACTGCAAATATTATTTTATTTTAATTACCTAAATTATACCTAAACGACCTTTTTTTTCAATAATAATAAGTATTTTATTATTATAGGGACGATAGAAACGCAGCCCGGCTTCGTAACCATTTACCCCCAAAATACCCGCTTAACCTATGGGTGAAAGCACCGTGAAACCAATAGCTTGCGCTATAAATTCATTCCCAAGGGGCCTTCCCAGGTTTAATAATTAGACGTCATTACAATTCTTCCAGTTCCATAAACTCCAGCGCTTTGATTCTGTCCCTGATTTGAGCAGCCTTTTCAAAGGCCAGATCAGCGGCGGCTTCTTTCATCTCTTTTTTGAGTGATTTTATAATTTCAGGAATTTCATCAAGGGGTATGTATTCCCCTTTTTCTTCTTCAGCTTTAGGAACGGTTACATAATCAGATTCATAAATACTTTCAATGATATTTTTTATATTCTTTTTAACCGTTGTCGGTGTAATGCCCTGTTCTTCATTAAACCTGGTCTGCAGCTTCCTCCTTCTTTCCATTTCACTTATTGCTCTCTCCATAGATCCCGTTTTTCTGTCGGCATACATAATTACCTGGCCATTCACATTTCTTGCCGCCCGGCCACAGGTCTGAACAAGAGAAGTTTCAGAACGAAGGAAGCCTTCTTTATCGGCATCCAGAATAGCTACAAGGGAGACTTCCGGAATATCCAGCCCTTCTCTCAAGAGATTGATTCCAACGAGGACGTCATATTCACCGGCCCTTAGCGATCTTATCAGTTCAATGCGTTCAAGGGTCTCCACATCTGAATGCATGTATCTTACGCGGACCCCCATTTCATCGTAGTATTCAGTCAGGTCTTCGGCCATACGCTTTGTTAAGGTAGTCACCAATATTTTATTGCCGCCTTTGACGCACTTTCTTATTTCATTCAAAAGATCATCTACCTGGTTCCCGGCCGGTCTCAAATGAACGATGGGATCAACCAGGCCTGTCGGTCTCACCAACTGTTCAACGACAACGCCTCCCGAGGCGTTCAATTCATAGTCTGCAGGCGTTGCTGAAACATAAATGGCCTGCTTAAGCATTTTTTCAAATTCTTCAAAGCACAAAGGCCGGTTATCAAGAGCTGAAGGGAGCCTGAAACCGAAGTTGACAAGCGTCTCTTTCCTGGAGCGGTCTCCCTTGTACATCCCTCTAAGTTGAGGTATGGATACATGGGATTCGTCTATAACAATGAGAAAATCGTCGGGAAAGAAGTCTAACAGTGTGGGAGGCGGTTCTCCTTCCTTTCTGCCTGTCAAATGTCTGGAATAATTTTCTATCCCCTGGCAATGACCGATTTCTTCTATCATTTCCAGATCATAAGATGTTCTCTGCTCAATTCTCTGCGCTTCGAGATGCATCTCCTGTGACTTGAAATATCTGATTCTTTCTTCCATCTCTAACCTTATATCCTTAAGGGCCCTTTTCAAAGTCTCGGGAGGAATAACGTAATGGCTTCCGGGATAGACAACCACCTTTTCCAGCTTTTCCAGCAGGACCCCCCGCAAGGGATCTACAAGGGATAAAGAATCGACGTAATCACCAAACAACTCTATTCTTACAGCCCTGTCTTCCTCATAAACAGGAAATATTTCTATAATATCTCCCCTTACCCTGAAGGTGCCGCGATGAAAATCGCTATCCTTTCTCTCGTACTGAATTTCAACGAGCTTTCGTAATATGGCATCCCGACTTATTTCATCGCCCTCGGACACCCTGAGAAGCATACCATGATAAGCCTCCGGTGAACCGAGGCCGTAGATGCATGAGACTGATGAAACAATGATGACATCATTCCTTTCCAGCAGGGAATAGGTCGCTTCATGGCGAAGTTTATCTATTTCCTCATTGATGGATGAGTCCTTTTCTATAAAGGTATCCGATGAAGGAAGGTAGGCTTCCGGCTGGTAATAGTCGTAATAGGACACAAAATAACCCACCGCATTTTCAGGAAAAAGTTCCTTAAACTCACCATAGAGTTGCGCTGCAAGCGTCTTGTTAGGAGCAAGAACCAGTGCAGACCGTCCCGTTTGAGCGATAACATTGGCGGCGGTGAAGGTTTTGCCGGAACCTGTGACACCGAGTAAAACCTGATGTTTATCACCACGGTTGACCCCTGAAACAAGTTCGTCAATGGCCGTCCGCTGATCACCGGCAGGAGTAAATTGAGTTGTAAGTTTAAATCCAGACAAGCGCCCTGTGACTTTTGAATTTAACAAATAGGAGAATAATATTTTAATCCGGCAAGAGAAAATGAGCAATGACAATTTTCGGATTCTTATCAGAAATAATCAAACGCACATATTTACCAATGTTTGCGGAATATCCTTAAGAGAAACTACCTTGTCTACGGCCCCCACTTTAATGGCTTCTTTGGGCATGCCAAAAACAACACAGCTTTTTTCATCCTGGGCAATCGTTTTAGCCCCGGCTTCTTTCATCGTCAAAAGGCCACGCGCTCCGTCGGCGCCCATCCCCGTCATGATGATGCCCACACTGTTCGATCCCGCATAAGTTGCAACCGATCCAAAAAGCACTTCCACTGAAGGACGCTGATGGAAAACCGGCGCTTCCTGATTTAATGATACGTAATACCTTGCGCCACTTCGTTTAAGGACCATATGGTGACTCCCCGGAGCAATGAGAGCCGTTCCCGGGTATACGCCATCCCCTTCTTTTGCCTCCCTCACTTCCATAGCGCACTGGTCATTCAATCGTTCTGCAAAGGCCCTTGTGAACTTTTCGGGCATATGCTGAACAATCAAGGTCCCGGGACTGTCAGCGGGCATTCGTGTCAGCACGTCTCTAATAGCCTCGGTCCCCCCCGTAGAAGCGCCAATGGCTATAATTTTATGTGTGCTTTGCGCCAAGGCCCTGGTTTTTAAGGTTCTTCTTAACGGCGCCGCACTTTCTTCTCTTTCCACCCTTTTCAGAACTCTCGCCGAGGCCGCAATTTTCACTTTTTCAATAATGTCCCGGGCAATTATATCCATCCCTTTTTTCAGGTCCATTTCCGGTTTTGCAATAACTTCGATGGCGCCCGCTTCGAAGGCCTTCATCGTCGTTACGGCGCCTTTTTGGGTAAGAGAACTGACGATAACAACGGGAATGGGGAAATGTCTCATTAATTTTTTGAGAAAGGTAATACCATCCATTCTCGGCATTTCCACATCCAGAGTGATCACGTCGGGGTTATATTTAACAATTTTGTCTCTCGCTATGTAAGGGTCCGGCGCCGAACCGATGACATCAAGAGCCCTGTCACCTGATAAAATCGATGAGATAAGGTTCCTCACTACCGCTGAATCATCGACGATTAACACCTTTTTCTTCAATCTAATCTCCAAATTCCGACATGATTAACGTTTTTTCATAAAAAAAAGTTAATCACGTCGTCTTATTATATTTTATTTAGATGCCGGCAAGAGAAGAAAGGCTCAAAGATAAAGCCAGTCACCCTGACGCAGCTTTTCAACCTTATAGGTAAGCACTTCATTCCTGAGTGTGTTAAAGGCAATTTTTCTGCCTACGTTCCCCCCCGTATCATTAGAAACAATCCTGACCTTGTATTTATTAAGCGCTTCCTGCGCCGCTTCAATGTTCTTTGGTCCATGGGTTTTTTTTAAGGTACCTCCCTCTTGAGGTTCTCCACCGCCAAAAATCTGCGCTTCAAGGTTCGCAACTTTCGAACCAAAGTCAACCATGCTCTTGATCAGGGCATAAATCGCTACATTTCCATATTCAACGGTTGTCTTTCCTTTCTCCCTCATCTCGGGAAATATGAAATGACACATTCCCCCATACCTGTTAACGGGGTCCCAGAGAGTTACAGCAACACCGGAACCAACGACAGTTGTAATCACTATCGGTTCTTTGTTGACCAACAAACGCGCCGGTTCCAGAAAAGCGCTTCTATTTGTTATATCTTCATTCATGTTCTATGATTCGCCAAAGGTTTTATTTTAAATTAACAGCCGACTTTTTTATATACCGCATCTTTGCGCTGCCTGTTCCCGTATTAAAGAGAAGCCGTCTCCCCCTCGTGCCACCCATGTCCGAACTGATAATGGGTATGCGTTCTTCAGCCAGTATATCTTCGGCAATAAGAACGTTTCGCGACCCCACATTAAGGAGACCACTCGATGTATCGTGAATAGTGGCCCCTCCGAAGACTTTTGCCTTCAGTTTTTTTTTATTGGAACCGAGCTGTTCCATTTTTTCAATAAGCTTTTTTATAGCAACATTACCAAAGCGCGGGACAGGAAGGCCCTCTCCATTCCAGAGGGGAAGCATGTAATGATTGATGCCACCAATTTTATTAACGGGGTCCCATAGACAAACAGCAACGCATGATCCGAGTATGGTTGTTACAATATGGGGATTTCGATGAACAAAGAGATTTCCCGGATGAAGATAATGGGTATTCTCCTCCGTAACAATATCGGACATTTTCATTAAAACTCCTGTTCTTCATCGAAAAAAAATTCTGTCCCTTCCGTTGAAACCCCTTCCGTCTCTTCTTCAGAGCGGTCCGGCACGGTCAATGTAAATGTGCTGCCTTTTTCAGCCTTGCTGTCTACGGTAATTGTGCCGTCCATAAAATTAACAGCCGCCATGGCAACGCTTAGTCCAAGGCCATGGCCCATATATTTCTTTCTCATCCCCGTATCGAGCTGTTTGAAGCGGTCGAAAATAACGTTCTGATCATCCTTCGCAATTCCAATGCCCTCATCCTTGACTGAGCAAAAAAATGTTTCGTCACATTCTCTGACGGATATATCGATTTTGCCTCCCTCCTTGTTAAACATAATGGCATTGCTTATCAGATTTGACAGCGCTATAGCCATTTTTTCGGAATCCGTATTTATCCATAAAGGAGAAGGCCCGCTCTTTTTCACAACAAGCCCCTTCTCTTCTATCATGGGAGCAAAAGTCATGAGGCACTCTTCAATTAAAGAATGAACGTTAACTTTCGTTATATGAAGATAATTCTCACCGGACTCGAGTTCTGCGGCAGTAAGAATATTTTTTATCTGGAAATCGAGCTTGAGCGCCTCTTTATGAAGCATACCGGCTATCCCTTTGAACCTTTTCTCTTCAATGGACTTCATGGTAGAGAGTTCTTCGCTTAAGGCAACCATCACCGTGAGGGGATTATTTATTTCATTCCTGATATTGGAAAGAAAGTCCGTTTTTAGCTTTTCAGATTCCTGAAGTTTTTTATTAAGCGTTTCGAGATTCTTTGTTACGGCCCTGAGGTCGCTCAGCGCCCGGTTTTTGTCTTCCAGCCGTTTTTTAAATTCTTCAATGAGGTCCTCGTCACTTATATTCATTGGTAAAATTCCTCCGAAGCATTTTTAAAGCTTCATGGCTTTATATTTTTTTATAAATAGTGGGCTGAATATATTTAAAATCCGTCTCTATGCCTGTAAGGCTTTCAGCATGGCCCAGAAAGAGATATCCCCCTTTTTTAAGATGCCTGTATACCCTGTCAATAATCTGTTTTTGTGTAAACTTGTCAAAATAGATCATAACGTTTCTGCAAAAGATAAAATCGAATTCCTTCCGGAAAGGATACCGTGGAATGGTAAGGTTTAACCTTCTGAACGTAACCATATGCCGGAGTTCCCGCTTTACCTTCACCATGCCTGCCTTCCTGCCTTCCCCGCAAAGGAAATATTTCCTTTTCATTATCTTGGAAAGATCGGCAACTCTGGCCTCTTTGTATTCACCATGCCGGGCTTTTTCAAGAACTTCCGTATTAATGTCAGTGGCAAGGATTTTTACTCCCCACTTGCTCGATTCTCCCAGATATTCAGCGAGAGTAATGGCCAGGGAATAAGGTTCCTCACCTGTCGAACAGGCAGCCGACCAGACCCTCAAGGTCCAATCACCTCTGCGCTTTCCTTCCGCCATTATTTCCGGCAAGACGGTTTCAGTTAAAAAATCAAAATGTTTTTGCTCCCTGAAAAAACTCGTCAGATTAGTTGATATAGCATCAAAAAGGTTGGTAAGTTCATCCTTGTTCTCCTCCGTCACATATTTATAGTATGCCTTGAATGTGGGAATACCAAGGAGTCTGAGACGTTTTCCAAGCCTCGTCCTGAGAAGTTCCTTCTTTGCAGGCCCAAGATTTATTCCGATTGTCTGGTAGACAAGATCACTGAGGAGGTTAAACTCTCTGTCTTTAATATGAACGGTCTGCAAAGGGTCTTTCACATTAGAACTCGATAGCAAGCTGAGCCGTCAGGGAAGAAACCTCATCCTTACCTGGGGATCCTTTAAAGGCAACATAGTCTTCATCATATTCTCCACTTAAATATTCCAGCGCAATTGAGGTGTGTTCATAAAGACTAAAGGAAACTGCCACTCCATACTGCTTCTCAGGAAATTCGAAGAGTTCCTTGTTTCCTTCATATTTAGCGGCAAGAGCCAGAGCATCGGTAATAGCAAAAGCGACTTCAACATTGAATGTGACAGGCTGGTCCCCGCTGTTGTCACCATCAGCATCAAGGTCTGTTATTTCAAATTCATCGGCGGCGGCAAGATACTCGGCATCGACGGAAAGAGGCCCTATAGCGGCGCTGACAAAAGCGCTATATGCGGCCACAATATCTTTCAGCTGTATCTCATCTACTGCGCCATCTGCATCGTTAAGTCCCATATCCACCCAGTCAGCATCACTATCAGCAATATCTGAAAGGTAAGAGGCGCCAAAACTTATGCCTTCGACAGGATTAACGACAATGGCTGCAAAGGATGCGTCGACTTTATTGTCATCACCAAGCTCATGAACACCACCGTTAAAGACACCCAGCGATACTTCGATCATTTCATTCCCGTAACCGGCCATAATTGCCGATTCGTTTGTTTCCCCCATTTCAAGTGTCTGCGGATCTGAAATGAAGCTTGAGTTAAAGGCGCCGAAGGGAATATACATCTTACCGGCGGTCATGAAAAAGCCAAACCTATCGGTCAATTTAATGGTCCCTTCATCGACGGTAAATGTCTCCGTATCATCATCTTCATAAAGAACAAGAATATGCCCTTCCACAAACTCGTTAAGTTTCGCATCGAGGCCAACCTCGACAGTTGCGAGAGCAATGTCCGAACCGTCTCCATGATAGTCGTCATTAACAACACCGGCCTCGACCTCTATTACAGCGCCAAGACTGACATTTTCCGACAACTTTGTTTCAGACCGGGCGCTTTGGGGAACCATTGACAAGATCACAAAAAATACCACCGTAATAATTGATAAATTCTTCATGCAACATCTCCTTTTTTAATAATTGTCATTTAAAATTTATTAATCAACCACCCCACGGCAAACCGCAGAGAATGCACATGCCAAAAATTAATATTTAGACTGAATTATTAAAATTCCTTAAACTCCTCCTCATCCATAGGGATAACCTCATTGGGCTTGACCACTTTCTGTGTTGCCACCTTTCTTGCCGGTGCAGCGGCCTTGTGAAGCGCGCCGGGAACCGCTTTTGCCTGACCCGCCGGACCCGCCGGGCCTGCTATTTTCTTTACTGCCGGAGCCCTGTGAACGGTTGCCACGGTTCTTGCGGCGCCTGCCCCTCCAATGATTTCCGAGAGCCTGTCAACGAGGTCTTTAAGACTTTCCGCCTGTGAAGAAAGTTCCTCACTGGCTGATGCCGTCTCTTCGGAGAAGGCCGAATTCTGCTGCGTTACCTGGTCCATCTGTGTAACGGCCTTGGTCACCTGGTTAATGCCTTCCGCCTGTTCACGTGAAGCGGCGGCTATTTCAGAGATGAGGTCTGAAGCTTTGGTCGTATTGCTCACAATTTCATTAAGCACTTCACCCGATTCAGCAGCCAGTTCACTGCCCATCTTCGCCTTGCCCGTACTCTCCTCAATAAGACCTGATGTCGTCTTGGCCGCTTCAGCGCTTCTTCCGGCAAGGTTTCTTACCTCTTCGGCAACGACGGCAAAACCTTTCCCGTGCTCTCCCGCTCTTGCCGCCTCAACGGCTGCATTGAGGGCAAGCAGGTTTGTCTGGAAGGCAATTTCATCGATAACCTTGATGATCTTCGATACCTCTTCACTGCTCTTGTTAATCTCATTGACGGCATCGATCATCTTGTTTACCGAATTAGCGCCCTTAACGGCCGTATCCTTGGCCACAGTCGAAAGCTGCTGTGCCTGTCCGGCATTGTCGGCATTCTGCTGGACCGTAGAAGACATTTCTTCAAGTGACGAGGAGGTCTCTTCCAGTGACGCCGCCTGTTCCGTTGCCCCTTCCGCCAGCGACTGGCTGGAAGAAGAAATTTCCGCTGAAGCTGAAGCCACCTGTTCAGCCCCTTCTCCAACACCTTCGATAACGACATTAATGGGTCTGGTAATACTCCGGGTAATAAGAACGCCAAGAATGATGGCAACGATAAAACCGATGACGACACCTGTAAATATCTGTGTAATGGATGTGTCGGCAACGGAAACAGAAGATTCAGCGGCTTCATCCACCGTATGACCGGCTCTCTCCTCAACAGCTTCAAGCAAACTCTGCATCTTGCCGCCGATAGCATCAGCCGCCTCATCGGCCTCTGCCATATCAGCCCTTACGACGGCAAGTTTGTTCTGTATCTCAAGAAACCTCCTTGCGGCAGGGTTAAATCGCTGGTCGTGGACCTTATCCATGTCGGAAGCAACATTTCTGAGATTCTGGTTGTCTATTGCCGAGATCTCACCTTCGGCGGTACTCCCACCCTTCATGAGCGCCGAGATCCAAACATCGAAAGCATCCATCTGCTCATTATATTCATTGCTAAGTTGGGCAAGGGCTCCCGCCTCAAAGGACTGTCCCGCCTCTTCAATGCGTATCCTCGACTCGGCAAGGGTGGTCTTTATCTCCATGGCCATATCGGCCCAGCTATTTTCCTTCTTCATTATCTTTTCGGCCGATGTTCCGGACGCGATAAGCGACCTGATCCTGGCCTTGACCTGGCCCTCTAACCCCTCGGCAGCCTCCATGACGTCATCATAGGCAGCCTCAAGGGTTCTCATCGTTCTTTCCGCTTCTGCCGAGAGAGCAATTTCCTCTCCCTTCAGGTCGTACAGCTGCTTGATAAGAGGCTGGAATTTATCATTATGAAAGCCGTCGGTATCCTTGACAAGCTGCCTTAATTTTTCATCTTTCGCGGCATAAATGGTGCCGCCATTTACCTGGCCGCCACTAATAACGCCATCGACGTATTTATCGAAAAGCGCCACATTGTCTTCATGCTCCCTCCAGTGTTCCGCCAGGGCTTTATTGTCTTCTACAACAAGGATATCCATAATAATCAATTGATCGCCGGCAACGGCAGCCCCCATTTCCATGGCCGCATCAGAAAGGGGAAAGGTCTGCACTATCGTTTCTGTTCCAAGCTTCATTTCAGTCGCTGCCCGGTAACCAACAAGGCCAACAATAAGAACGACGATGGCGACGCCGATAAAACCGGATATCAGTTTTTTTCCAAGACTCATATTTCCAAACATTTTAGCCTCCCATGTTAAAATAAATTAAAAATGCTCCACGAGGGAATTAGCCGGAGCTATTATCCTTGCCTTTAGTTTCCCTTCGCTGGAGTTCCTCCATCATGACCAGTTCCTCGGAAGTAAGCACCTTGCTGATGTCGAGAAGGATCTTGACCTTACCCTTAACCTTACCCATACCCAGGATGTAATCCGTATTCAGTGTTGTGCCGAAGGAAGGCGTCGCTTCAATATCAACGGTCTCTATATCCATGACCTCGGAAACGGTATCGACAACAATTCCCATCATGACGCCATTCACATCAACGACGATAATACAGGTCCTTTTCCCGTATTCACTCTCCTTAAGACCAAACTTGAGCCTCAGATCAATGACGGGAATCACCTGCCCGCGAAGGTTAATAACCCCCTTAACATAATCAGGCGTTTGAGGTACTGTCGTTATATCCATAATGCCGATAATTTCTCTTACCTTAAGAATTTCAAGACCATATTCTTCATCCTGGAGTTGAAAAGTAAGAAATTTCCCGCCATCTATCACTTTTTCGGTTGATTCTGCAGTCGTTTTTGCACTTTCCTTAGCCATACCTCCTCCTTTCTTAAAAAACGATAATTTCCCCTCATATAAAGTTAAGCATAACTATGAGAGGCTTGCAAACGCTTGCCCGGGTGTATTCATTATTCATGTGCAAACCGATATAATTCCACCGGCATCAAGGATGAGACCTACCTTTCCATCTCCCATAATGGCTCCACCCGATATATAGTTTATTTTCTTAAAGCTTTCGCCAAGGCTCTTAATAACAACCTGCTGCTGTCCCAACAGTTCATCGACGAGCAGGCAGGCCCGCCCGCCCTCTCCTTCAACCTGGATCACCATGGATTCCCAGGGATTCTCATTATTCGCTTCCATTCTGAACAATTTGTGGAGCCTGATAAGGGGAAAAAGGTCCTCCCTGATTTTAACCATTTCTCCTCTTCCCTGGATGGTAATAACCTGCTCCCTGGCAGGCCTTAAAGATTCAACTACGGAAATGGTGGGCAGAATGTAACGTTCTCTGCCCACTCTGACGACCATGCCGTCTATAACAGCCAGCGTAAGAGGGAGTCTTATGGCAAAGGTCGACCCCTTCCCTTTTTCAGAATTAACATCGACCCTTCCGCGAAGTTTTTCCACATTTCTCTTTACCACATCCATACCGACACCTCTGCCTGAAACACCGGTAATCATCTTTGCCGTCGAAAAACCGGGAAGAAAGATAAGGTTGTATACCTGTTCATCGGTCAACTCCTGACCGCTTTTGACCAGGCCCCGCTCTATGGCCTTTTGTAACAGTTTATCCCTGTCAAGGCCACGACCGTCATCACTAATCTCGATAACAATATTTCCTCCCTGGTGGTAGGCTTTTAATGCTACCGTCCCGGCAGCCTCCTTCCCACGGGCCTTTCTCTCTTTCTCCGATTCCAGACCATGATCAACGGCATTTCGCATAATATGAATGAGCGGATCACCAATCTCATCGATAACGGTCTTGTCCAGTTCCGTCTCTTCACCTTCTATATCGATAGAAACAGTCTTGCCCTCCTGTTTGGATACCTCTCTCGCTACCCTGATCAGTTTCTGGAAGGTGGCCTTAATGGGCAGCATCCTGATGGACATGACGTTTTGCTGGACTTCTCTCGTAATCTTGTCCATCTGGGAAAGTACTTTCCTGAAGCCATGGTCATGAATGTGTTTAATGGCGTCATTATGACTGAGCAATGTCTGGATGATGACAAGCTCTCCCACCATATTAACAAGATTATCGAGTTTGTCCGTATCAACCCTGATTGCAGACTGGGTAGAAATGCCGAGTGACTTTTGCCTCTGAAGGGCCTTTTCAACCTTTTCTTCCTTGACAATCCCTTCCTTAACCAGGATTTCTCCGAGAGGCTTTTCCTGGTTTTGGAGCGCTTTTTCAAGCTCTTTTTCACTGAGCTCTCCCATTTCAATGAGTATTTCACCCAGTTTCTTTACCGACTCCCCTTCCCTGTCAAGGGAAAGGCTCGTATACAATCGTTGCTCCTGGCGCATACCGACAAATTCAGCAATCTCACCGGCTGCGTCAGACAATATCTGTGCAACCTGCGGTGTCATCTCTGAAACACCGTTCCTGATTTTGTCGAGAATGGTTTCGGAAAAACCTGCAATGCTGGCTATTTCATGAAAACCAAACATACGCGAATTACCGCAGATAGTGTGAAAGGCCCGGAAAACACCCTCAATATCTTCAGTGGCAGAACCTTCCGTCTCTATTTTCCTCAGGTCATCATTTAAATTTGAGAGGATTTTTTTTGTTTCCCCAAAATAGACAGCAGGGTCAAGAATATCACCGGAGTTTTCTTCTTCCTTTTCTTCTGTCCTTTCCGGCTGTTCAAGCCAGAAATCATCATATTCAACACCGAAATACTCCTGCAGTTCTGCCGGCAGGAGTTGATGGACTTCAATAGCGCCTGTCTCTCTTGCAAATTCAAAAATATCATTAATTTCGTCAAATCCAAGGGATGTGCTATAAAGAAGTTTGATATCTTCCATATAAAGACGAACGGGGTCAAGTTCATCAAGGAGCGGTATTTTTGAGCTGTTACTGCTCACATAAAGCACGTCACCGTCATAAGCAAGAGACTTGATCTGCAGCAGAGGGTCAATGCCCTGAGCCATGCAGCTCTCTTCAAGGGCCATGGTTATCTGGTAAATTCTTTTGCCTTCATCTGCATGAGAAACCACCCTTCCCTTTGTGTCCTCAGGAAGGGATTGAATAAAATCGGCATGGGCAGCGGTTTCGACGCTTTTCTTTTCTTCAACCACGGCCTCCTCTTTCTTTTCGGGAAGAAATTGCTTAACTTTTTCGGCAAGACTGCTGTAAATGCTTTCATCAATAGGTGAACCTTCACGGGTCATCGAGAAAACAGATTTAACGAGATCCAATCCTTCGAAGAGCGTGTCCATTATTTCAATGGAAGGGGATATATTTTCGGACCGGATATAATCGAGGAGGTCCTCCAGGATATGGGAAATATTGCTGAGAGAAGTCAGTTCACAAATACTTGATGAACCTTTTAAGGTATGCATGTTCCTGAATACGGCATTGAGGATCTCTTTATCGTCGGGATTGTTTTCCAGATCGAGCAGAAGGGCCTCAAGGTTTTCTATAATCTCTTCCGCTTCAAGGAAGAAGGAGCTTCTTATTTTATCAATATCATCCATGACATCTCCATAAGCGGCTGCAGAAGTCTCTATCCATATTCATTCAGGCTGATTCTGTGCTGCATTAAAAGCAGTGAGCAAAAAAATTCGACCCGCACAATGCTATTATGGACTTACCCTTCTTACGACGGCAATAAGCTGCTCCGGCTTAAAAGGTTTAACAATCCATCCCGTGGCCCCGGCCTGTTTGCCCTCATCTTTTTTTCCTGCCTGCGACTCGGTAGTAAGAATGATAATGGGAGTGAATTTATATTGGCTTAACTTTCTGATTTCTGCTGTGAGCGCTATTCCATCCATAACAGGCATATTCACATCAGTAATAATGACGTGGAATTTTTCTCCCCCTTTCAGCACATTGAGAGCATCCATCCCGTCTTTAGCGGTAACGACATTATAGCCCTCCTTTTCCAGCGCAAGTGAGATTGTCTGCAACATGGTTACAGAATCATCAACTGCAAGAATCGTCTTCGACATATTAAGGTCCTCCTCCTATTCAGCTATAATCTTTAAGCAATTTATCGAGCTTCAACTCTTCAAAAACCTCTTTAACCCTTCCATGTAAAGGAACTTTCACGTATAACTCACCGTCATCCTTTTTAAAGCGCCTGTAAAACATGAGTATCTTTCCCGTGCCGAAACTGTTGATCTTTTCAACGTCATCGAGGTCGAGAACAACATCTCTTTTACCACTGCGATAGAGGTCGTCCAGGGCCTCCTTAAATACAATGGAGGCCCTGTAGGAGTCGAGGTTTCCCTTTACTTTGAGTATTACTTTACCATGGGCTGCATCAGAAACTTCTATATCCATCTTTCACCTGAATGATCCTTACATTTTTATTCTTATTACAATTCACAGTGCCCCTACCCTTTCAATAACAGCTTAGAAAAGTTCAACATTGTCATCGAGGTCACTATCTTTCTTTTCAACCACTTCCTCTTCCGCTTTTTCTTCCCCGGCTTTTTTACTTTCAGCCCTCTCCTTTTCTTCCGCATTTTGCCGGAGAACTTCATTCATTACTCTTCTTTCAGCCTCCATCGTATACATTTCATCGAGATCACCAATGACGAGGTCTTTTGCTTCCCACTCGTTAATAAGCTTGTCACCAATAGTTGCAATGCGGCTGACCCTTTCAAGCTTCTCCCGGAGCTTTAAAAGGGGAGCGATAACATGTTCCACTTTCTGCTTCGTTATGTCCTGGAACTGAAGTGAAATAATAACAGCGCCGATTTCGTCGGAAATATCGTTATACATACGTGAAAGCACATTAACCGAGTCAGTTACATTGCTGATGGAATGTGTGAGATTATTGTGGGTCTCAACAAGAAATCCATCAGAAATATTCGAAAATTCCTTTAAAAACTTTTCATTGGCGGCGCTCAGTTTTTCCAGGTCCTGAAGGGCCGTTTTCAGGGAATTTTTGTTTTCATCAAGAATTCCCTTTAAATAGCTCGGTCCAAAATCACTTTCACCGCCTTCATTCCTGCCGAGAAGATAATCGACAACGGCATCGGCTTCTTCGGCGCCATCCTTACTGCTTTTAATAATTTTACCAAAATTGTTCCCAATGGTAAGCGCGGCGTCTTCCGACTGAGCAACAACGCCTTCAAGGGCCTTAATGAGCACAGGAATGAGGTTAATTCCATATTCAGCCGATTCCTTTATTTTCATAATGTAGCCATCAAGAATATCGTAACGTTTCTTTTCTCCCTCTAAAATGCGTTTCTTTTTAGAACGGTATAGTTTTAAAACGGTAACGTAGAGGGCGGCAAAGATCACCGGTTGGAACAGGACAAGAGGGTAGTGAAAACCTTTTATGGAGAAAAAGAAAGATAATGCCATGGAAAGGAGCGCGGCTAAAAGGGTGAATATTCCGAGCCTGTGTCTGAATTTACCGAATTTACTCACAGTTCGACTCCTATATTTTTCAGATCAAGGGAGATTGAACCTCCGGCATTGATAATTTTCACTTCACTAAATGTTTTTTTTGCGCTCAAAATCACCTGCGCGGCGGGAGTGGTAATTCTCTCCACATTTACAAGATCAAGACTTACTTTTTTCTTTCCCTTTTTATAAAGGTCGAGCAGGGCAGTTTTTAATTCATCGGCAATATAGATGTCAAGATCTTCACCTTCAACGGTAAGAACATTTTTTTTAATAATAATTCCCACAGGGAGCCTCCCATACTTTTATCACATGTCCAGAACTGCAATGAATTTTTAAAAAAGTTCTATATTCTCTCCAAGGCCATTTTCACCGCCTTTTTCTTCCTCTTTTTCTTTACCTTTCTCTGCCGCTAATTCACTGACGGGAAGCGCTTCAACACCGGGACAGGAGCCGACAATTTTCATTTCAATATCATCAATATCTTCCACAACGCTGCCTAAAATACGGGATGACTTATCATGAACCGTTATGCCGCCGATAAGCGTATCAATATCCTTGACCAGTTCATTACTGTTTGTATCCATAGTGTTTAAGTGAGAGATTATCTTGTCATCCACCATATGGAGAGGATTTAATATATCGATAAGTCTGCTCACTACATCGTCAAGGCCCACCTCTTCAATCTTGGTTCCCGACGCTTCGTAAGCCGAAAGTTCTTTTGCATAGGTAGAAATGCCCTTTAAGGTCTTAAGGATAATGCTCGTTTTAATAGCGGCATCAACGGAAAGTTTCTGGATTTTTTCAGCAAGAAGTCCGACGGAGGCGCCTTCTTTACCCACATGGGCCGCCTTGATCCTGGCATTAAAGGCAATGAGCCTGATGTCGGAACCGATTTCTTCTATATCACTGACATATAAGGAGATGTTGCTCACCGTCCCTGCAACGGAGCTCATTACCTCGGAAAGTTTTCCGCTCGTATCGGCATCTTCTCTTATGGATGTAGTAAAAGAAGACATAACCTGATCCATTTCAAGCCAGAAGGCCGAATAATCTTCACTGACGGCGCCTGCCGCATTACCGATATCGGACGACAGATGGGCCACATTTCGGGCTATTCCCCTTAAATTATTAATAATATCATCTACGGCGGTAACAAGCTCACTTTTGACAGATAAAATGTCACTTTTCAGAAGTCTGCAATTACCTAAAACCTGAGAGAGTGATTCAAGGCGCTTATCATCACCGGCCTCTGCATCCTCCTTTTTCAACATTTCTTTCAGACTCTTCAATGCCCCTGAAGCCTGATCTATTTTCTGGTGCGTTATATCATGAAACTGAAGTGAGACCATTATTTCACTTAAATTGCCGGAGATCTCGGACGATCTGCCGGAGATTACATTGGTTATACCCGCCGCATCGGTTGATTTGTTCTTCATGTTCTTTACGGCGCCCAGACCGAGGCTCGTATTATTCAGAATATCTCCGGCAAGCACGGCCTGTCTATCCTCTAAAGAGCGCAGCGTTGTAATGGCGTTATTAACAAGATAACTCAGAGATTTTGCCTGTTCCAGAATGTCCGATGATTTTGAATTAATCAATTTGGACATACTTTTAATATTATCGGCCAGCGCATTAAAGCTGCTGTCCCGCCTGCTTAACTTGACCGTTACTATTCTCGTTGAAATGGCCAGCATCTGGAGCATCTGGGCTATTTCCTTCAGGTCTTTTCCCGGATTTTTAATGCTTTTAATCATTTTGAGGATATCACGCAATTTAACCATGCAATGATCCATTTCCGTTTTGATACGGTTGAGATAGCCGCTGACCCTGTCCTGAAGTCCCTGAAAATCACCAATGGCCCTGGCAATTTCCTTACCCAGAATCAGCTCGGCACTTGATGAGGCTGTTGTTGAAATTTCTGTGACGCGTGAGTAAAAATCATTGAGGTTTGATCCGATGGAAAGAAATTCGACCTCCGTTTTGCCGTTTACACTTTCGAGGTCATCTGCGAGACACTTAATTTCGTCTGAAAGGCCGGAAAGAGAAATAAGATTATCTGAACCGCTGTAAGTGGAAGATTGTTTTACAATATCATCTTCAGAATTTAATTCCATTTCACTCTCCCGCCGGACATAGATAGATATCAATTTAGTGATAAGTGATTATTCTGACTTATAAAATCCCGCACAAACAGAAATATTATACATTTTGACCGATTTTAACACAGAATATTTAACTTATCAAAATATATTTTAAAATCCGGCATTTAGCAAACTTTGATTTGACGAAACCCTTCCTAAATATTCCGACAGTTCATAAAAAAGATTAGGGGCATGTTTTCTTATTTCCTTCCTTATATATTAGTAATATCACAATGAGACGCCATTGCAACAAACATTTACCCTCAAGGAGTTCACTGCCCTGCTATTATTGTCTTTACGCCTCTTTTTAGCCCCTTTCCATAAGGCAGTGAAAAAAGACAATTAACTTGCAACAACTTAATTAATATGGTACTTTTTTGTCAGCATCAAGGAGGAAATGAATCACTTGCTACCAGACAGAAACGGACATTTCGGCCTCTACGGAGGCAAGTATGTACCAGAGACCCTCATGGCCCCTCTTGAGGAGCTTGAAAATGCCTATAAAAAATTTCTCAAAGATTCTCATTTCAAGTCGATCTTAAAGCAATGCATGTCAGATTACATTGGGAGGGAAACGCCGCTTTATTTTGCCGAGCATCTCACGGAGGCCCTTGGGGGAGCAAGAGTCTATCTCAAAAGAGAGGATCTCTGCCATACGGGAGCCCACAAGATAAATAATGCCCTTTCTCAGGCCCTGCTTGCGAAAATGATGGGAAAAAACCGGCTCATTGCAGAGACAGGGGCAGGTCAACATGGTGTAGCAACGGCAACAGCGGCATCTTATCTCGGTCTGGACTGTGAAGTTTACATGGGAACGGAGGACATGCGCAGGCAGTCGCTTAACGTTTTTCGCATGAAGCTTCTCGGCGCCAAAGTGACCGCTGTCGATAACGGCAGTAAAACATTAAAAGACGCCATTAATGAAGCCATCAGGGACTGGGTGACTAACGTGGAAGAAACCTACTATGTTATGGGGACGGTTTTCGGCCCTCATCCCTACCCGGTCATGGTAAGAAACTTCCAGTCCGTTATAGGCAAGGAAGCAAGAAAACAAATATTGAAGAAAGAAGGACGGCTGCCGGACCTTCTCATTGCCTGTGTCGGCGGAGGAAGTAATGCAATGGGCCTTTTCTACCCCTTTTTGAAAGACGAAAGTGTAAAAATGGTCGGCGTTGAGGCGGGCGGTGAAGGCATCGGCTCGGGCAGGCATGCAGCCCGTTTTGCCGGTGGCACCGTTGGCATTCTTCAGGGAACAAAGAGCTACCTCTTGCAGGACGAAGATGGCCAGGTGCTGGAAACACACTCTGTTTCGGCAGGTCTCGATTATGCCAGTGTCGGCCCCGAACACTGCTACTATAAAGATAAGGAAAGAATCGATTACACCTACGCAACAAATGACGATGCGCTTGATGCATTTAAAATACTGGGCCGTCAGGAAGGGATAATTCCGGCCCTCGAAAGCTCACACGCCCTTGCCCATGCCATCAGGGTGGCCCCTGACATGGACAAGGACGAAATCATCATCGTCAACCTCTCGGGACGGGGTGATAAAGATGTAAACCATGTTGCCCATATACTGGGAGTAACACTTTGACAGCCATTTCCAAAACTTTTAAGCAACTTAAAAAGCAAAATGAGAAGGCGCTTATAACCTACATCATGGCGGGAGACCCTTCTATCGAGGCAACGGAACAGCTGATCTATGCCCTGGAAGAGGGCGGCGCGGATATTATAGAGCTTGGCGTTCCTTTTTCTGACCCGCTTGCTGACGGTCCCGTCATTCAGAGAGCATCGGAAAGGGCCCTTGCTTCAAAAACCAATCTTATGAAGGTCTTTAACCTGGTCAACAGGGTAAGAGAAAAATCTTCCATTCCAATCGTCTTAATGACCTATTACAATATAATATATAATTATGATGAGCGTTCTTTTGTTACCGACGCTTTAAGAGCCGGTGTTGACGGCGTCATTATTCCCGACCTGCCGCCGGAGGAGTGCAAGCCGCTCATTAAGCAGTCCCGCAAGGAAGGCCTGGACCTTGTTTTTCTTCTTGCGCCGACAAGTAACGATAAACGTATTTCATTAATTTCCGCTAAATCAAGGGGATTCATCTATTATGTCTCCTTAAAAGGTGTAACAGGCACGAGGGAAAGTTTAAGCAGTTCTGTTAAACCCATGGTTGACAAGATCAAGGAGGCAACGTCTAAACCGGTGGCAGTGGGATTCGGCATCTCTAACGCGAAACAGGCGGCCATAGCCGGTGCGGCGGCAGACGGTGTGGTTATAGGGAGCGCCATTGTAAAACTCATCGAAGAAAACGTGGACAGTGATTCCATGATAAACAGCGTCAGGGATTTTGTAAATTCCATTAAGCTGGGAATGCGGCATACCCCTGCCAGCTTTGAAGAGGACACGAGAATACTTGGAGATTATCTGTCGGAAACATTATAATGGGGCACTTTGCCAGGCGGTAAACTGCAGGGGATGTAAGGGCAGGAGAATTTTACTTTATGAAACAATTTATTTTTAGTGGAGGGTAAGCTGATGGGAACCGATAATCTTCTTATTCAAAAATTTGGGAAAACCGTCCCGGCAGGCACCGTTCTTTTCAAGGATGGTGAATCAGGGAACCAAATGTACGTTATTCATAGCGGTAAGGTAAAGATCACAAAAAAAGTAGGGAAAATTGAAAAAACACTGGCTATTCTCCCGGCAGGCGAGTTTTTCGGTGAAATGGCTATTTTAAACAATGAACCACGGACGGCATCGGCCGTTGTTGAAGAAGACAGCAAACTTCTCGTCATAGATCCCAAAACATTCGAAGCCATGATAAAGGGTAATTCTGAAATTGCCTTGAGAATGATTAAAAAGCTGGCTCAAAGATTGAAGCAGGCTGACGAACAGATCGAAAATCTCATGATAAAGGACAACAACACCAAGGTTGTGAGCACCCTTGCCAAACTTGCAGACAATGAAGGAGAAAATACCGACAAAGGAGTAAAGGTCAAGATCACCGTATCCGACCTGTCCACAAAAACGGGGCTTGAACAGGAAAAGGTTACTGAAATATTAAATAAAATTATCAAGGCCGGATTGATCAGTGTCGGGGGAGACAGTATCATCATAGCGGATGTTATCAAACTAAGAAAATTCCTTGATTTTCTTGCTCTAAAAGAGCAGTTTGGAGAGGGATAGAAGCCGGTTTAAGGGGATAAGCTTCTCATAAGGATCAATATGCAGATTAAAGTTCTTGGATGCTATGGCGCAGAACTGCCCGGCTTTAAAACATCATGTTTTATGCTCAATGACTCGACGCTTATTGATGCCGGCGCCGTCACTTCAATATTAACACCTCATGAGCAAAGAGGTATCAGAGATATTCTTGTCACCCATTCTCACCTGGATCATATAAAAGATATTCCTCTTCTTGCCGATAATATTATCGGAAGCAATCCCGGCCGGATAAACGTCATCAGTTCCGGTGAAGTTATCGCTATTTTAAAAGAGCACCTTTTTAATAACAGCATATGGCCCGATTTTTCGAAAATCCCGACACCTGAAAATCCGGTCATTAATTTCAAAGAGATTGAAGTCGGCAAGCCCTTTCAAATTAACGGCACGACGGTTACTGCAATAAAGTTGAACCATGTTGTTCCTACTCTGGGCTATATTTTCACTGAAAACGGAAGTTCTGTAGCCATCCTGGGGGATACGCGGGATACGGAAGAAATATGGCAGGCGCTGAGTAAAACAGATAACCTTAAAGGTATTTTCATTGAAACTTCTTTTCCCGACAGTATGGTTGAGCTTGCGCAACTAAGTGGCCACCTTACTCCCAAAATGCTTGCGTCTGAACTTGGCAAACTAAAGGGAAAGGCAGACACCTGCATTTATGTTTACCATATGAAACCGAATTATCTGGATACCCTGAAAGAAGAGATAAGGGCCATTAAAAACAGTAATATATCCATCCTCGAATTAAATCAAACATTCATATTCTAAAATACGGGAACGCAATAAGCTATGGCATGGTTTAAAATAAGTAAAGCCCCAAAACTAAAAGTTGAAAACAAGAAAGTCCAGATGCCGGCAGGACTCTGGCTTAAATGTAACGGCTGCGGGGAAATCATTTATAAAAAAGAGATAGAGAAGAACCTCAACGTCTGCCCCAAATGCAACTATCATTTTCGTATCTCCGCAAAAAAAAGAATGGAAATGATCATGGATGAGGGCTCTTTTTCCTTATTTGCGTCAGAACTTGAACCGGTGGACCCTCTCAAATTCAGGGACTCGAAGAAATATACGGACAGAGTAAAAGAGGCCCAGAAAAAAACGAAACGCAAAGATGCCATTGATCTGGTGGAAGGGAACATAAACGGTACTCCCGCCATTGCAGCCATCTTCGAGTTCGGCTTCATGGGAGGCAGTATGGGATCAGTAGTCGGCGAAAAAATTACAATGGCCATTGAAAAAGGCCTGGCGAAGAATAAAGGCGTCATCGTATTTTCTTCTTCCGGCGGAGCCAGGATGCAGGAAGGTATTTATTCGCTCATGCAGATGGCTAAAACCAGCGCCGCCCTTGCAAAACTGAAAAATGCAGGCATTCCATTTATCTCCGTCCTCACTGATCCCACCTATGGTGGTGTTACGGCCAGCTTTGCCATGCTGGGAGACATTATTATTGCTGAACCGAAATCGATGATAGGCTTTGCCGGTCCCAGAGTTATTGAGCAGACCATACGTCAGCCCCTTCCCGAAGGATTCCAGAAAGCCGAATACCTTCTCGAACACGGTATGGTCGATATGATCGTAGAACGGAAAGCGTTAAAGGAAACCCTTTCAAGACTTTTATCTATGCTAAAGAAGTAACTTAAGACAAAAAGCAGGATTATCCTTTTGTTTCTATAAGATCATAGCAAGCATATCGTCAAAGATTATACGCAAAAATTAGTCATTCACCCTCCCACATGCAGCAGGGTATAAGTGTAGAGACCGGAGCCCCCATTTATACCATAGTCGGGAGAGTTGCGTCTGTGTGTGGGGGGGGGCAATTTTTTTATTTAAGCCGGCGCCGCGCTTTTTCCTGCAAAATTGATTGTCTTCATTAAAGTGCCTATATGACAATTATAATAATGGGTGTTTCCGGATCGGGAAAGACTGCAATAGGGAAGACACTCGCTGCAAAGCTTCATTGGCAATTTATTGACGGTGATGACCTGCACCTGCCTTCCAACATAGAAAAAATGAGAAAGGGTGTGCCGCTTACGGATAGAGACCGTATGCCCTGGCTTGAGTCCATCAGGAAGCGTATTATGGATTTGGCAAAAAAAGAGACATCAGCCATCATTGCCTGTTCGGCACTAAAGGAATCTTACAGGAAGGTTCTTCTTTCCGCCGATAGAGATATTAAACTGGTCTACCTGAAAGGAACTCGTGAAATGATCGAGAAAAGGCTCAGAGAAAGAAAAAAACATTTTTTTGATGCAGCCCTGCTTTCAAGTCAGTTTGAGGCGCTGGAAGAACCCCGTTACGCATTGACCGTTCATATTGCTCAAACACCTCATAGCATTGCAGATATGATCAGGAAAAAATTTGGCCTCTAACCCTGAAACAACAAGGGCATATCATTTTTGAGGTAATATATGGCTCAACGAAAAATATACGACATATCGATTCCCATTTCTGAATCAATGATCGTCTGGCCGGGAGACGGCAAGGTTGAGATTTCTCAATTAAGCCATCTCTCAAAGGGGGATGCCTCCACAGTTAGTCAAATCTATATGGGCTCTCATACAGGCACTCATGTTGATGCGCCATCACACTTTATTGCTGAAGGAAGGGAAGCAGACAATCTCGACCTGAATCTTCTTACAGGACCGGCCCTCGTTGTCGATGCCAGAGGATTTGAATCCATCACGGCCCGGTCACTTGAAAAGCTTTCCATCCCCCGGAAAACGAAAAGAGTACTTTTTCTGACAAAGAACTCTCAATTCTGGTCAGAGAATGAAAGTGAGTTCCGTAAAGATTTTACGGCAATAACTGAAGATGGCGCCCACTGGCTGGTTTCCCGGGGGATAGGCCTCATCGGCATAGATTATCTTTCCGTCGCTCCTTTCAACAACGGTATTCCCACGCATAAGGCGCTATTAGGCAATGACGTAATTATTGTTGAAGGGCTGAATCTGAGTGGTATTGAGCCGGGAAGCTATGAGCTTGTCTGCCTGCCCTTGAAGATCAGTGGCATTGACGGTGCTCCGGCGCGGGCTATATTAATTGAAAAACCATGATTTGAGCACAGCCATCAATGGTCATTAAAAATACCAAAATCAACGGGACACTGTTCTCCTGAGGGAAATACTCCCCCTTTAATGAGCCTGTCAAGAAACTCATTTCGCCTGATTCCCCTGGCTCCAAAGCTTTTCAAATGTTCTGTCGGCATCTGGCAATCGATTAAATGGAATTTTCTCTTTTCAAGGGCCCTGACCATGGATACAAAGGCCGCCTTCGATGCGTCTGTAACAGTATGAAACATGGATTCACCAAAAAAGCATTTGCCGAGACACAGTCCATAAAGGCCCCCCGCCAGCTTACCTTCATACCAGCTCTCTATGGAGTGGGCAAAACCCATCTCATGCAGTTTGCAATAGGCCCTTATCATCTCCTTTGTTATCCAGGTCCCTTCGCCTCCCTCTGTCCTGACCTGGGCGCAGGATTTGATTACGTCATTAAAGGCCTTGTTTACAGTTACGGCAAACTTCCCCTTTTTTAAAACTTTTTCAAGGCTTCTTGAAACACTGATTTCAGAAGGAACAATGACAAACCGGGGATCAGGTGTCCACCAGAGTATAGGATCATCGGCGTTAAACCATGGGAAGATACCGGAAGAGTAGGCAAGAAGAAGGCGTTCGACGGAAAGATCTCCGCCTATAGCGAGAAGACCGTTCGGTTCTGCATGCGACTGGGGAGGAAAGATGATCTCATCTATGAGTTGATATACAGGCATTTAAATAAGATGCGCTCTTTCTGACGGCAGGTTCCCGGAAAATAAGAGAATGGACGATCAATTATAGCTAAAGCTAAAAGTCTCACCCTTAAGGCCGACCTTTACAGAGCCCCCGTTTTGCAGTTTGCCGAATAGAATTTCCCTGGAGATAACATCGCTAATGGAGGTTTCTATGAGTCTTGCCAGAGGCCTTGCGCCATAGGCCGGGTCGTATCCTTTTCCGGCAAGATGCCTTTTGGCCGAAGGAGAAAGCGTAATCGTTACATTGCTCTCTTCAATGCGCATTGCAAGCTCTGCCATAAACTTGTCTACCACACTCTCCATCACCTTTTCAGAGAGGGAATCAAAGGCAATGATGCCGTCGAGACGATTTCTGAATTCAGGAGAGAAGTTACGCTCTACCGCCTGGCTGTTGCTCCCGGCAACGGGATTGCCAAAACCGATGGGGGTAGCGCTCATCTCCCTGGCCCCTACATTGGAAGTCATAATAAGAATAATATTCCTGAAGTCGGCTTTTTTACCGTTATTGTCGGTCAACGTTCCGTGGTCCATCACCTGAAGTAAAATATTGAAGAGATCAATATGGGCCTTTTCTATCTCGTCAAGAAGCAAAACGGCATAAGGATGCTTTTGAAGCGACTCCGTAAGAAGCCCCCCCTGCTCGAAGCCGACGTATCCGGGAGGAGCGCCTATCAATCTGGAAACAGAATGTTTCTCCATGTACTCACTCATATCGAAGCGGATAAATTCGACGCCCATATTGAGGGCAAGCTGCTTTGCAACTTCTGTTTTCCCCACACCCGTCGGCCCTGTAAAGAGGAAGGAACCGACAGGCTTATCGGGATTACCGAGCCCTGCCCTTGAACGGAGAATGGAACGGCAGAGCGAATTAATGGCTTCGTCTTGTCCGAATACTTTTCGCTTAATATTCTTTTCAAGCGACCTGAGGTCTTTTTTATCAGATCTCGATACCCTTTTTGAAGGAATGCGGGCCATTTTGGCAATAACAGACTCTATATCCTTCATATTAACTCTTTTGCTTCGCTTCGAATAGAGCTTATGAAATGCCCCTGCTTCATCGATTACGTCGATGGCCTTATCAGGAAGATGCCTTTGACCGATATGACGCGCAGAAAGTTCGGCGGCAGCCTTTAAGGAATCATCACTGTACTTAACACCATGATGCTCTTCGTATTTAGACTTAAGGCCTTTCAATATTTCTATGGTTTCTTCAATGGTGGGTTCGGGCACATCGATCTTTTGAAAACGCCTCGAAAGGGCTCTGTCCTTTTCAAAAAAGTTTCTGAACTCTTCATAGGTTGTCGAACCGATGCAGCGAACCTCTCCCGAAGCCAGCAATGGTTTGAGCACATTAGAGGCATCCATAGAACCGCCGCTTACGGCGCCTGCGCCGACAATGGTATGAATTTCATCAATAAAGAGAATGGCTCCCGTATCCTTCTGGAGGGCCTTGATTACGGCCTTGAGACGCTCCTCAAAATCCCCCCTGAACTTTGTACCGGCAAGAAGCGCTCCCATATCAAGAGAGTAGATATTTGATTCTCTCAGTTCATCGGGCACTCTGTCCTCACTGATCATGAGGGCCAGCCCCTCGGCAAGGGCGGTTTTACCCACACCGGGTTCACCCACATAGATAGGATTATTCTTCCGTCGTCTGCACAGAACCTGTATGGTACGTTCAAGTTCTCTGTCTCTGCCGATGAGAGGATCAATCTTTCCTTCGTCAGCTCTATCTACCAGATTGACGGTAAATACGCCAAGCGGGTCCCATTCATTCGATTTTCGCGTTTTTTGGGTATCTTTTTTAAGAGGGAAGGGATCAGGATCATTCTGCTCACCGGTCATCTTGATAAGGCCGTGAGAAATGTGGTTAAGCACATCGAGCCTGCTAATGCCCTGATTTTCCAGAAAATGAACGGCATGAGAGTTCTTCTCTTCCATCATGGCCGCGATCATATCGCCGATCTCTATCTCTTCCTTGCCGGAAGACTGCAAATGAAGAACGGTTTTCTGGATCACCCGCTGCAAACTCATTGTCTGCTCCGGCATATACTCCTTGTCATCAGGAAGGGTTTCAAGATGATTATCAAAAAAGTCTTCCAGCATTTCCCTCAGCACTTCCACATCACCACCGCATGAAATGATAACATCAATGCCGGAATCATCATGAATGGAGGCGTAGAGAAAGTGCTCCAGCGTCAAATATTCATGATGGCGTCTTTTGGCTTCGCTTACAGCGAGAGAAAAGGTAATCTGCAGTTCCTGGCTGAACATAACGATTTTCTCCTTAAGCCTCCTCTACGGAACAACGGAGAGGGAAACCTTCTTCCGCCGCCATAGAGTGAACCTTTTCTGCTTTTGTTTCAGCTATTTCAAAGGGATAGATTCCACATAGCCCTTTTCCCTTAAGGTGTACGTTAAGCATAATTCGATTCGCTTCCGTTTGCGATTTGCGAAATACCTGTTCAAGCGCTTTTACAACAAACTCCATGGTTGTATAATGATCATTATGCATTAAAACCTTGAACAGCGGAGGAACTTCACTCTTAAGAGAGTTAAGGGTTGCACTTTCAGATTCATCAAAGGGTAGTTCTTCTCCCACTTTTACTCTCCTTAAATTTCTTTATAGTTATCAGTCTAACACAAAAAAAAGAACAAGGTCCAGCATCAGATAAGTTTAAATAACTTATCTTGTGAGCAGCAATGCGAACCATTTTTGGTCTGCAGCAGGTGAGTATTTATTGATATGCCCCGATGAAAATAGTTCATCGGGGCCTTACATTGATTTACATGCCGGGGTATTCGTTAATGCCCGCTGGAGAGACATACTCCATTCCCCCCTTTTTTAATAAATAGATTGGAGTAATCAGGATTAATGCCTGAACCTGTAATGACAATTATTGCAGTTAACAATCAGCTCGGAAAGGTGCAGCAGCGCCTTGTCTCTATCACCCGCTCCTGCTGCGGCTACAAGCTCATCCGCTTTTTTATGAAGCGCCATGCCGAGTGTAAGGAAATCAGGCTCTCCTGTCACATTACTCACGGTAGAGCACTTTTTTTCCTCTTCGGGACTCCAGCCAAGTTTTTTTGAAAGTTCACCGGCCCTGTCAAGATCATTTTCAGCGAGCGCCTTCGTAATTTCACTAACTCTATTGAGATGCTGCCGCATCATCGCCTTCTGCTTGACCTTCACAGGCGCAGGCAGTTTCAGTTCGGCTCTATCATCTCGGGCAGGCTCTCCACTCACAGGTTCATGCATGAGTCCATGTTTGGCGGAACATGCCGTCAGCAAAGAGAATAAAAAGATAATTAGAAAAAGATAAATACATCGCTTCATTGTCATACCTTTCATTTATGAATTTTCCAGTTCCGCTACAATAAGATCGCCCATTTCCTTACAACCCGCCGATTTGGAGCCTTCCTGCATAATATCAGGCGTTCTGTAGCCCTTATCGAGAATTCTTACAATAGCAGAATCAATATCATCGTAAACATCATCCATGCCAAAGGCATATTTTACCATCATTGCAGCAGACATGATTGTTGCAATAGGGTTTGCCTTTCCCTGGCCGGCAATGTCAGGCGCGCTGCCGTGAATAGGCTCAAAAATACCAATTTCACCGCCGATACTGGCCGAAGGAAGCATACCGATGGACCCGGTCAGCATAGACGCCTCATCAGACAGAATATCTCCAAACATGTTGGTTGTCACAATAACATCAAACTGCGCCGGATATCTGATCAGCTGCATTGCCGCATTGTCGACATACATATGGCTGAGTTCAATATGCGAATAATCTTTATGCACATTAGTAACCACTTCTCTCCAGAGTTCGGTACATTCGAGAACATTTGCCTTGTCCACGGAGCAAACTTTTTTCCCTCTTTTTCCCGCCACTTCAAAGGCGACCCTTGCTATACGCTCAATTTCAGGCGTCGTATAGGTAAGCGTATTAAAACCTTTTTTGCCACCGCCGGGAAGCGTTTCCACACCTTTGGGCTGACCGAAGTAAATACCTCCCGTAAGTTCTCTTACCACCATGATATCGATACCTTCGATAACCTCCCGCTTAAGCGTCGAGGCATCGGCAAGGGCATCATAGATCTTTGCAGGCCTTAAGTTGGCAAAGGCGCCGAGAATTGCTCTCAGCCCCAGAAGCGCCCTTTCAGGCCGGATGGAGTAATCGAGGTTCTCCCACCGGGGACCGCCGACGGCGCCTAAAAGAACGGCATCTGATGACTGAACGAGTTCTTTCGTTTCATCAGGAAATGGACCACCCGTTGCATCGATGGCAGCGCCACCAATCAGTCCTTCCGTAAATTCAAATTGCACTCCCTTTTTTTTGCTGACAACACCAAGGACCTTGATCGCTTCGGCTATTATTTCAGGGCCGATCCCGTCTCCCGGAAGTACAGCCACTTTTTTTACATTACTCATTTTTAATATCCTCCATTACCTGTGTTCATAACTTTTGCGCACGGGACCAGCGGAAGTCCTTTTCCACATAGCTGCAAGCGCAGTTTCATATTTTTGTTTATAATTCTTCCATAAATTCAGTAGAAATGGATCAATTTTAACAGCTTCAGGAGAAATATTAGCCTTGTAACTCCTGAACTCACTGATCTTCTCTTTCATGGCCCTGACAGTCTTCGCAATAGACTTTTTTCTTTCTAAAGATTTTTCATTCTCCAACGTCTTCTGAAGCGCCTTTACCTCATCAATGCCACTATTGATGAGTCTGTCCAGTTCTTTCGCCTGCTCAAGCTCTTCCTTCTTGATATCAAGGTACTTGCGAACTTTATCCATTTCATCAACGATATTCCAGAATTCCCGGGCCGTCATCCCTCTCTTTTTGAAAATATTACTATACTCCAGTTCTGTTCTTGCACTGCTATGAGCAATCATAACGAGCGTTCTTTTTTCATAAACTTCCTCTTCCCTGAGGGAAACCTTCCTGATATAGGCTCCGATATCGCCTGCAACGTCAATCCAGAGGGACAATCTCTCCTCAGTAATTGGAGGAAAGGGCTTTTCCGGCTTTTTAACGGCAGGCGCCGGTTTCTCCTCTGCCTTCTTGCAGGACGTAAAAAAAACAGGGATGAATAAGAAAAAGACAAATAACAGATAGTTTTTATTGCGCATTTTGACTCTATCTTTCTGGTTTTACAGCCCCTTGCACATAGTACCCGTTAATTGCAGAAAGCGGAAAAACCCATTTTACATAAGCTATCGACTCAACCCGAAGAACTGCTCCAGTCAATAGAATTGACGCACGAATATAGCAAAAGAGCCGCTTTATTACAAGGTTTTTCGGCTCTAATCAGGCACCGCCACCTTCACAGTCAGTCATTATTCATAATCAGGAATTGAAATATAATTATTTCTCTTTTAACTTTTCCCTGTAACTGAAGATTTCCCGGGCCGTAAAATTTAAGGGGGGATCATAAAAAGGTATTCTTTCAGGTGAGTTTTTCAGCTTTTCAAGATTCCTGGAGTTCATAAAAAGGTGATCAGCTTTTTTGGAAGCCACCGTTCCACCGCGCTTCATCTTGTCACCGGGCCCCTCACCGATATGGAAACCGGCCTCAACAAGTCCGGCCCTTACCGGTGTCGATACGCTGTAAGTTGCTAACATGGCGTCCTCTTTCATCCGTTTATAAAGCGTTTTAAAAAAATGGACTGTCCAGAGTTGCGGGTTCTTCTTCACGGAAAAAGGATCAAGGAAGACAGCGTCAAAACACTCGTCAACCTTCTTTACCTCTTCCCTGGCATCACCGCACAAGATCCTAATGTTAATACCATCACTAAAATAGCGCTTCTCTTTAAGGGCTTGAAGAACAATACGATAAAGCCCCCTGTATCTGGAAGGGACTTCTATCTTATTCAAAACCTTAAAATCGATGAGGTCTTTTTCCAGGGATATCACATTGATTTGACAATCACTATTGGCATCTTTCGCACTGTATAAAGCGGCCAGGACGTTATAGCCGAGGCCGAACCCTACATCGAGAATGCTTATGGCTCCACCACGGGCCAGCGCTTTTATGCCGCAGGGCCTGCAATATTTTTCAAAAGATTCCCTTAATGCGCCATTTCGCGAATGATAGGTCTCACCATAAACATCCGAGTAAAAGCTAAATGAACCATCATCAGTTTTAACTGCCTTCATGACATCCCTTCCACTGTCTTTTCTCATACCATTTTAAGGTCTGCTTCTCTTTAAATCAACAGTGGATCGAAGCTCCCCGCCGCAGGCAGCGGGCCATGAGCATGGACATATCCTTCCGGCAATATCCGCACAGACGGAGGAAGCGCTTATGGCGGCAAATCAAATTAAATCAGGACAATGATGACTTTTATAGATTATATCTGTTGAAAATGGAGACGCTATCTGTTATATATGCTGGCCATGAAATTTAAAGATAAAGTTTCTGTCGCCGTTGTTCTCTTTCTTCTCTTTCTTGCGCTCAGGTATGAGTACATGGAATCTGTAAGGCAGATTCCTTCATCAAGGTCAAATGAGAATAAAGAAGCGCTTTTTGACGGCATCACATCAAGTGAACTCTCCCGCCTCATTACAAATAAACATGAGTTCGTCCTTATCGATGTGCGCTCTTCCGGTGAATACAGGAAAGGTCGTATTCCCGGCGCCCTTTCCATTCCTTTTTCCGGGATCAAATCAAAAATCAGCCGGTACAACAAATCAGACACGATCATACTCTATTGCGAGAGCGGTCCATGGAGCAGAGTTGCCTATAGTGAACTCAAGAAAATGGGCTTTGAAAATATCAGAATTCTGATCAATGGAATTGTGGGTTGGAAGTGGGAAATAGGGGGCCAGCTGGAAAAGTAAAAATTTAATAACTACTGAACATATTTATTTTTTTAGATTTTCTGTATACATTTTTAAAAAATTGTATACAATTTTTGCTTTTTTTATTGACAAAGCATTATATATCTAATATACAAGTACTCACATTATTTTTTCCCGTCCTTAACTAACTATTCATGGGAGTTTGTTATGCGAAAAATGTCTACCTGCCTGCTTCTTGTTTTCACCTTTATTACCTGCTTTACCCTATTACCTGAAAAGAGTATTGCTGCCGACGACGAAAACTGTCTCATGTGCCATAAATACAGAAAGATGGGAATGATTGATCCGAATGGAGTCAGGAAGTTCTACTATGTAGACGAGCCGACTTTCGTACAGACCGTTCACTCCCGCGTACCCTGTAGAGATTGTCACTACTTCATTGACCGGATTCCTCATAGCGAAGTCAAGCAGGGGGTAACTTGCGATACCAAATGCCATGTTATCAACCCGGCAACAGGCGAGAGGTTCAGTCACAAACCGATCAAGGACGTTTATGACAAAAGTGTCCATGGCAGGGAAAAGCTGCCTCAAGGTAAAACGGAAGAGATCGATAAAAACAAACCTTACTGCATCTTCTGCCATATCAATCCTATTTACAATCCGGCCGAGCGCAAAGACGGACCACCCAGGGAAGTTACGGACAGGTGTAATGTGTGCCATGAAAATGATCAGTTTGCCAAACATTGGTATATGCATACTGCCCGAAGGGTAAGAGAAGTCAAGCGAAACTCGGCGCAAATAGTCGAGCTTTGTAATACATGCCATACAAATGAGAAATTTCTCGAACAGCAGCAGGAAATGAATGAAGCCATTCTCGGCAAGGAAATGAGCAGAAAATATACTTTTGCCGGACAGGCCTATAACGATTCATTCCACGCCAAGGTTGTCAAGTACGGTCTCGATGAGGCGGCAAACTGCCTCAATTGTCATGCAAAGACTGAAAACTACTACATGAGCGTTCACGATATCAGACGCTCCTCTGACCCTGAATCTCCTGTACACGTCGAAAACAGAGTGAATACATGTAAAAAATGTCACTATCACAGGAACGCTGACGAGTCTTTTATCAACGTCGATCCGCATCCTACTGCAAGACTTGATGACAATCCATTTATTTTTTACGCATCTATCGTTTATAACATAATTGCCTATGTCGCATTCTTTGGGCTCGTAGGTCTGAAATCGATTGAAACCTTTGGCAGGGTCAGACATGGCGTACGTCTGTTCATTCGAAACGGGTCAAGTTGGAGATAATCTTAAAGCGCTTCTTTTACCTCAACTTTAAAGGAGGATATTCATAGATGAGTACTGAACAAGAAAAAATTGATGCACTGATAGAGAGACTGCCTGACAATCTCTATAAAATCGTGGATTCAAACCCCCTGGGTGATATACAGCGTTATTCCATACATATCAGGATACAACACGCCTTAACTTTTATCTCCTTCTTTTTTCTCGCTTCAACAGGGCTGCCCATCCATTTTAATGATGCTTTCTGGGCGCAACCGCTCAATGCAGCCTTCGGCGGTATTGAAAGCACAAGAATAATTCACAGGATTAATGCGGCGGCTATGGTTTTCACCATGGTCTACCACGTCCTTACTATTCTTATCGGCACAATTATGAAAGTTAAGGAAGGCACTTTCGATATTAAAAGAACCCAGATCCCAATGCCTAAGGACCTTTTTGACATCATCCATGACCTTAAATTCTTTGCAGGCATAAAAAAGACCAGACCCAAAATGGACAAGTTCATGTATAAGCAGAAGATACATTACCTCGCTGCTGCCGGTGGAAATACCATCATGGTAGTTACGGGAGCCTGTTTCCTCTTTCCTGATATTGTGGCAAAGATTTTGCCCGTTGATCAGTACTACGTGCAAAGTTTTGCCAGGCTTGCCCATCCCCACGAAGCGGTGCTTGCGCTTCTTGTTATCGCATTCTGGCACTGGTATAACGTTCATCTCGAGCCGGGCAGATTCCCCATGCAATGGACATTTTTAACAGGAAAGATAGCCAGGGAGCACCAGATAGAAGAACATTTCTTTGATTATGAAAGGGAACTGAGAAATAACCCTGAAGAAAGGGCTTACATTGAGAAAGTTCTGAAAGAACATGAAAAAGGAAAAACTAGTGAATAATGTTCAAACGTCGACTGAGCCTTTTTCAAAGTATCATTGCATATGCTTCACTGTTAGTTGTCATAATTTGGATGCTCGGTATTGTAATATTCTTTTTGGACCTACTATTTAAAGCGGGAGACTAAACGATGACAGATGTATATATTGGGGTAGCCATAACGGTATTAATACTCGCCATTCTCTTTTACATTGATGTAAAAACAAAGTATGGCAAATACGGGCCCGGCAAAGACAAAAAAATTACGGCATGGTCTCTGGGAGACAGAAAAAATCATCCTTTAGGCGCATGGGTCGTATCAGCCTTTCTCTGGTTAATACTCATCTCAGTCGGTTACGGAACGGTACAATATATGCTTTTCGGTCATCATGGACCTCATTTTGCTACTAAACTGGGCTTGGGCCATCATGACGAAAAGGGAAAAAGCGATCTGCTCGGTGAGGTAAAGCATGAAGGAATACTCGAAAAAAATCGTCACTTTCACAACCTTGTGGAAGATACCACAAGAATTGACAAAAATCCCGTCTGTTATCTGTGTCATGGAAACTTCCCTCATAAAAGACGTCGTTTTATCAGAGTAATGATGAATATGCATACGCAGTTTATCGGCTGCTTCACCTGCCATGTCAATCCCGAGTATATTCCTGAACAGGATATAACCTTCAAGTGGTTTAACTACTCCGACAATAAACCGACAGGGAAACCCTTTGGTCTGCAATACAATGACCAAACGGGAAGAATTGAGGAAACGGACGACTATTATTCTAAGATCATCGGTTTTATTACGGTAAGAGGAAAAGAAGAAATGCTTGAAATTCCTCAGGACGCCCCAATTGGTGTTGAATACCTGAAGATCCAGAAAGAACTTGCCGGTGACTTGCAGTTGCAAGGCCAGTTCAAGAACAGGATACACAAAAATGTCATGCCTAAAGGACGATTTTGTACAAGATGCCATACTGCTGAAGATAAGAGTTACCTGCCTTTTAGAGCACTTGGCTTTAGCGACCAGAGAATTGATGATCTTACGGGTCTTAATATCGTAGGTATTGTACAAAAATACAAAGGATTCTTTATTCCTTCACTCTATCGTGGTGACCAGAAAGAATCAGACGAAGTTATTAATACTCTCGTTGGAAAAGATGCCGTCAAAAAGCCAAAAGCCCCCAGAGGAGCCGTATTTGATCCCAAGGCGTGGTGGAGAGAAAATTATGTTAAGGAACAAAAAGCACCTGAGAAGGTTTGGAACAAATAATTCAAACAAAATAATATACATTTAATCTGTGTGGGTGTGGTATTGTTAGATACCACACCCTTTTTATTATAAATGCTATGACGAACAAACTGATACCAATAATTGTTTTTGTATTATTATTTTCTCCCGCCTTGTCTTCAGGGGAAAGGAAAAAAGCAAAGACCGTAAGAATAAGCAAGGTACTGGAAATTAAGGGTCCTGCAAATGATCCCCTTGAGCTGCCTACCGACCTTGTCGTCAACTCCAAGGGAAATGTCTATACTGTTGATGGCGTCAATAACCGTATTCTTGTCTATAGTAAAGACGGTTCCTTTCTCTTTGGATTTGGAAAGAGCGGCAGCAAAGCCGGTGAGTTTAAGAATCCCGTTGGAATAGGTATATCACCTAAAAATGATATTTTTGTCGCTGACAAAGATAATAAGAGAATCCAGTTTTTTTCTCAGCAAGGTAAGTTCAAGGGTATTATCGATCTTCAAAAAATGGGAGTTGTCCCCATTGATGTTGCCATTGAGCCGGGTACGGGTCACTGTTTTATTACAGACAACAAAAAACACAGAATTGTCGTTTATAAGCAGAATGGTGATTTTGTCAGAGCCTGGGGTGAGAGGGGTGAACAGGACAGGGAATTCAGATACCCTGCTACTCTCTGGTTTCAAGACCGGAAATTATATATTGCAGATATACTTAACTCAAGAGCCGTCGTCTACAGGAATGACGGACGACTATACAGAACCGTCGGCGAATGGGGTGTTTTGCCCGGCCAATTTTTCAGACCTAAAGGTGTCACTGTCGATAAGACGGGGAATATCTACATTTCCGATAGTTACCTTGATGTCGTTCAGGTATTCAATAATGAGGGAAAGTTCCTCCATGTACTTGGCGATGAGAGCGGAAAAATAAGGAGGTTCAAAAGTGCAGCTGGAATTTTTGTCAAAGGGAACCTTCTCTATGTAGCGGAGATGCTTGAAAACAAAATATCGGTATATAAACTGAAATAATGTCCAGACTTCATTCCAAAATCATTCTACTTTTATTTCTGACCCTGATTTTATCACTATCTTCTGTAAGTGATCTAATGGCAGCCAGGAAGATTTCTGCCCAGCGTGAGTGCTCTACCTGTCATATCATGTGGCTGGAGCAATTAAGGCAAAAAGAGGTGGAACCTCTCATAGAATTAAAAGCGCAGCCTGTCGTCATTGCAGGCAAACAGGGTGTTGTAAGTACGGAAAGAATGTGCTTTACCTGCCATGATGGTTTCATTCTCGATTCTCGATTTGCATGGAAAGACAATAAAAAGAATTTTCACCCGATAGGCGTAACACCAAAAAATGTAAATATCCCCAAAAGAAAAGATGGAACGGAGGTCTTCCCTCTTGATACAAATGGTCAGGTTTATTGCGGAACCTGTCATTCAGCCCATGGCGTCGAATGGAGCACCAAGGACAGTCCCATCTTTTTGAGGGAGTCCAATAAAGACTCCATGATGTGCATGATTTGCCATATTAAAAGGGCTACGGGTCCGACGGAGGGCAATCACCCCATCAATAAAACATCTATCGATATCCCTAAAAAAATTCATGATCTCGGCGGTAAGACAGGTTCTTATCAAAATCAGGTTATATGTCAATCCTGTCACAGGGTTCATGGAGCCAGAGAGAAAAAGCTTCTCCTTACAAATAATGATAATTCCCGCCTATGTGGAATTTGTCATAGCGATAGATATGCAAAAAATATTCAAGAGGCCAGGGAGATGCATACTCATCCCGTTAATATAGTCTCCGAAAAAGTGAAGATTGCAGATGAAGTCATAGAAAGTGGCGGAAGAAAAGGGACTAACGGTGAGATTATCTGCCAGACCTGCCACAGGCCTCATTATGCAAAGCGTGAGGGAGGCATTCTTGTGGACAGCAATAAAGACTCTGCCCTCTGTAAAAAATGTCATCAAGACAAAAAGAGTGTTCAAATAACAAAGCACAACCTTCAAAACAGCGCGCCTGACGCAGCCAATGCAAAGGGACAGACAACGGTTAAGAGTGGCCCTTGCAGCGCCTGTCACATTCCACATAAAGGGAAAGGTCCAAAAATGTGGGCCCGTGAATTGTCGGGCACGGAAGACAATATTTCCAACATGTGTAAGAGTTGCCATTCTGAAGGAGAGGCAGGGCAGAAAAAACCTATTGGAAACCATTCTCACCCTGTTAATGCCGATCTGGCGAAAGTAGGTGGCGAAACTTCCTTCCCCTTGTTCGGCAGTGATGCTAATCCTGTCGAACCCGGTGATATCGTTAATGGCAAAGTAGTCTGTGCCACCTGCCATAATGTACATCAGTGGAACTTCGAAGATCCTGAAGAGGGTTCTCTTGATGAAGGCGACGGAACAAACAGTTTTCTAAGAAAAGCAGCCGCACCGGCCCCCAACCTCTGTGCCGACTGCCACAGGGACAAGAAGTTTATCGTTAAAACAGATCATGACATGAGAGTAACCTCTCCGAAAACGACTAACACTAAAGGAGAGGACGTATCTAAAACAGGGGTATGTGGTCAGTGTCATATGATCCACAATGCACCGACGAAAGCAAAAATGTGGGCAAGAGAAGTTTCCGGAGAAGGTGATATTGTGGCCCAACTATGCCTCTCCTGCCATAATGAAAATGGGCCTGCAAAAAAGAAACAGACAGGACAATATTCACATCCAACGGGCAAGCCTGTATCCAATCTTAATATTACCATCTCAGATGACGGAAGCTGGAGTCACCCGCTCTTAGAAAAAGTAAGTGAAAAAAACCGAATTAAACTCACTCCCCTCCCCTTCTTTGATGATGAAGGCAAGAGAGTATCTAAAGGCAACGTTTCCTGTGGTTCTTGTCACGATCCTCATATCTGGGATGCTGCAAAGGTTAAGGAAGGTAGAGGTAAAAACATTGAGGGTGACGGCTCAAACAGTTTCTTAAGAATCAAAAAAGACCCCGATTCAGCGCTTTGCAAGAATTGCCATGTTGAAAAACGCTCTGTCGTCGTGACAAAACATAACCTGCAGCTTACGGCACCGGGCCAGAAAAATATACTTGGCGTAAAAGCCAAAAAGGGTGATATATGCGGTTCCTGCCACCTGCCACATAATGGAAGCGGGCCCAAAATGTGGGCAAGAAATCCTTTTACACAGGGTGATCAGGTGGAGAGGCTCTGTAAGAGCTGCCATGAAAAAGATTTGCCGGCGGAAAAGAAGCAGGTCGGTAAATTCACTCATCCTGTGGGCAAGCCCATTAAAAATCTCGGCATTACTCCTGAATCAAAAGAGGTATGGACTTTTAAGAATGACAAATATAAGGCCAGCATTGATAAAGAACCGATAAAAACCCTCCCTCTCTATGCCAAGAGTGGAGAGAAAGTTGCTGACGGCAATGTAAGTTGCGGAAGTTGCCATGATCCTCACCAATGGGATTCTGCTTCCTATCCCTCTGAAGTTCTTATCGATGAAGACAAAGCTGACAAGAGTGTTAAAAAATCAATAGCTTCCAAAATGAAAAAGGTAAAGAAAGAAGAAGGTGATGCAAAAAACAGCTTCCTTAGAATACCGAATGCACCTCAGGCAACCTTATGTAAAAACTGCCACGTTGACAAAAGGTCTGTTGAACTATCAAAACATAATATGAACATTTTTTCAGAAGAAGAAAAAAACGTTCTCGGCCTTACAACGAGAAAATCAGGCACTTGCAGCGCTTGTCATCTACCTCATAACGGTGTTTCTGCAAAAATGTGGGCAAGACCCGTTAAACCCGGAAATGCCGTTGTTTCTCTTTGCAAGAGTTGCCATGAAAAGGGATTGGTAGCCGAAAAGAAACTTGCCGGAGATTATTCTCACCCTCTGGAAGCAGATATCAGGAAGGCGGATGGAAAAACGTCATTCCCCCTATACAATAATAAAGGTCAAAAGAAGTCACCTGCCATGGGAGGAAGGGTTGTCTGTACTTCCTGTCATGATCCTCATCAGTGGGATGCGAGAAACCTTATGACAACAGCAGGCGCTTCCAGAATAGTAGAAGGTACGGCAAGAAACAGTTTCCTTAGAAAACCGGCTTTCCCATCTCCTGATCTCTGTATAGAATGTCATGAAAACAACAAGTATATCGAATTTACGGACCACGATTTTTCAATTTCAGCGCCTACTGCCAAAAATACCGACGGCAAGACTGTTACCGAAACTGGTAAGTGTGGTTTTTGTCATATGATTCATAACTCACCAAACAGCATCAGAATGTGGGCACATGATCGGGGTCCAGGTGATGACGGAATGGAAACACTTTGCAGAAGCTGTCATTTTGAAGGTAAAATTGCCAAGAAAAAAATACCCAAGAATTTCAACCACCCCATAGAAATCAAGGTAACGTCCAATGTTCCAAGAAAGGCCCGGTCAAGAAAGAAGAAGAAGAAAAAACAGCCATTTCCTGTATTCGAAATAGATGGAAAACGTACCAAAACAGGAATTATCACCTGTCCCACATGTCACAATCCACACCTCTGGTCGCCTGACAATCCTGATTATGGTCCCGGTACTGCGACGGAAGGTAACTCGACTAACAGCTTTTTAAGAGGAGTCAGTGATGTGGCTTTCTGTTCAAACTGTCATGGATTCGATGCCATCTTCAGATTTAAATATTATCACAGTTCTACTTCAAGGAAGCGAAGCGTGCCTATCACCGGCGGCAGCGGCAAAGAATAAATTTTTCTGCCCCTTTCTTTCTCTCCCGAAGAAATTCTTTTGTATACCTTCCCTATAATTTCCCAATCATTTTTCACATCTTATGCAACCTGTCAATGAGGGATTCACGGGTTGACATGCTCACAAAATAGACTATATACTAAGTATCGTCAGGATGGCTTTCGAATTCAAATAGCCGCTTCCGCAAATTAAAACCAAAAGGAAACCGATGTCTATGAGCAGCCTCAAAGATGAAAAGAATAACAAAATTGCCCTCATTACGGGTGCCAGCAGAGGGCTTGGCGCATCAATCGCCTTAAGGCTGGCAAAAGCAGGTTATGATATTTGGGCAAACTATAGCAGCAACAAAGAGGCGGCAAATAAAGTTAAAGCAGAAATCGAATCCCTGGGACGTCATTGCAAGCTGCTGCAATTCGATGTTCGTGACAAGGAAGCTATTGATGAAGCGCTTTCTCCGGAACTCGAACTTTGCACACCCCATGTGCTGGTAAATAATGCCGGCTTTACGAAGGACGGCCTCATGATCTGGATGAGCCAGGAAGAGTGGGAAGATGTTATCGATGTAAGTCTCCTCGGTTTCTTCCTCGTTACCAAAGCCGTTCTCATGGGCATGCTGAAAAGAAAATCGGGCAGAATAATTAATATTACTTCAACGGCGGGACAAAGCGGACTGCCGGGACAGGCCAACTATTCAGCTGCAAAGGCCGGTCTTATTGGCGCAACCAAATCTCTTGCGCTGGAAGTCTGTAAAAAAGGGGTAATCGTTAATGCCGTGGCTCCCGGATTTATTGAAACCGATATGACTGCTGAACTTCCTTTAGATAAAATACTGCCTACCATTCCCGCCGGAAGGTTTGGCACTGCCCAGGAGGTAGCTGCCGCTGTGGAGTTCCTCTCTTCAGACGAGGCATCTTATATTATAGGCGAGACAATTTCAATTAACGGCGGAATATATACTTGAGATGCATCTGATCTCTCTTTAACTCTCTTTTTTATAAATATGCACCAGGTAGCTATTACAGGAATAGGCATTGTTTCTTGCCTCGGAACGGGAACGGAAAAAGTCCTTCAGGCCCTTAAGGAAGGACGGTCGGGAATCGTACTTGATGAAGAAAGAAAAGAAGCAGGCTTCAGGAGCGCTTTGACAGGCCGCATTGAGGACTTTAAAAAGCCCGGGCTGGAACGAAAGAAATACCGCACCATGACCGACTTCGGTATTCAGGCCTATGGCGCAGCCCTTGAAGCAATCGCAATGGCGGGCTGGAATGAATCGGAAATTAAAAGTGATAAAACAGGCCTCATTATAGGCAATGACTCGACGACCCTGGCCAACTATAAACAGGTAGAAATAACACGTCGCGAAAAAAGCACCTTTCCCATCGGCGCCGGAATCGTTTTCCAGGCATTGAATTCAACGGTTACAATGAACCTTAATACCATTTTGGGTACAATGGGGGCCTCATGGACCTTAAGCGGCGCCTGTGCCAGCGGCGGGCATGCTATCGGCCAGGCCGGCGACCTCATTGCCATGGGACGGCAGGAAAGAATTATCTGCGGAGGAGCACAGGAAATAAACTGGGAATCTGTATCGAGCTTTGATGCGACGAATGCATTCTCCTTAAGAGAAGATGACCCTCCCCGTGCTTCGAGACCTTTCGATGCTAAAAGAGACGGACTTGTTCCCAGCGGCGGAGCGGCGATTGTTGCGCTTGAGAGACTGGACCTTGCAAAAAAGAGAGGCGCTCACATCCTGGCAATTATCAGGTCCTATGCTTTCAGCTCCGATGGCGCCAATCTCTCCGTTCCTTCCGGAGAGGGGCTTGAAAGGTGTATCAGGGAGTGCCTTAATCGTGGAAAAACATCGGCAGATGCCATCGATTACATCTCTGCCCATGCAACCTCAACACCCATCGGTGATGCGGCAGAGGCAAGAGCTATTCATGGCGCCTTTGGTGACAACAGCCCCTGGATTTCTTCCACAAAATCAATGACCGGCCATGAAATGTGGATGGCCGGGGCGGCCCAGGCAGTCTATTCCATCCTCATGTCCCGGGGACGCTTTATTGCCCCCAATATCAACTTTAAAAAGCAGGAAGAAGGTATTCCAAAGCTTAACATTGCGGCGGAAACAATCGATAAAAAGCCTGACCTTATTCTATGCAATTCAGCAGGCTTTGGCGGCACCAATTCCTGTCTGCTGCTGGATACATGCATTTGAAATACGACACTGTCATAATCGGTTCAGGAATGAGTGGTTTAACGGCTGCGCTTACACTTGCTCAAAATGGCCTTAAAGTTGCCCTTGTCGAAAGCTGTGGCCATATTGCGCCCCTTTTGAAACGCTTTAAAAGAGGAAACGTCTGGTGTGACCCGGGCCTGCATTATTCCGGCGGTTTTGAAAAATCAGGGCCCCTTACCGTCATTTTTAACTATCTCGGCATGGAACAGAGAATTAAATCCATTCCCATGAATAGTGAATGCTACGACGAACTGAACATTGGTGACAAGGTCATTTCACTTGCCGGCGGTTTCGACGGTGTAAGAGCTTCCCTATCAAAACACTTTCCTCAGGATACTAAAGCAATCCTTGCCTATACCGACAAAATTCAAAAGATCATGAATGAGACACCCTTCATTAATTTTGATCTCGCCTTTGCTGATTTTTCCAGGATTTCCCATGTCGATGAGAGCCTTTTTGATTTTCTGGACTCGGTAAATGCCACTAAGGAGCTAAAAGACCTTCTCAGCCATTACGGTCTTTTTTTATATGGCGTAAAGGGCAGTGAAGCCCCTTTTTATATTCATGCCCTTGTAATGGGTTCATTTTACAAATCACCTCACACACTTGAAGGGGGTGGTGATGAAATCGTTAATGCCTTCCGGGAACGTCTTATGGAAGAAGGCGTTCATACTTTCTGCAATTCACCGGCAACCGGATTAAAAATAGATGACAAGCGCCGCCTGGAGGGTATTATTATTTCAGGCAATAAACTTCTCCAATCAGAAAATTGTATATTCACTGCTCACCCTCACCTGCTGGAAAAAATATTGCCTGAAAGGGCCGTCCGTCCGGCCTATCTTTCGAGGCTGCGGGACATGAAAAACACGCCTTCTGTCTTTTCCCTTTATCTTGAACTTGACGAAATTCCCGAAAGACTGCATCATACTAATGTCTACAAATTTTCAGCTGACAAAAATGAAGAATCATCGCTTGCAATTATGTCTTGCGATCCTGAAATATATGACAAGAAAAAAAAGGGCCTCTGTATTCTCGTTAATGCCAAAACAATTGATCCCCAAAATATACCCTATGGAGAGAAAAAAAGAACGCCCCAATACAGAGACTACAAAAAAAGATTAACGGAACGAACAGTGAAAGACTTGATAAATTTCTATCCTGAACTGGAAGGACGGTTCAAGGTTGTGGCAAGCGCCACGCCTTTTACCTATGAGAGATATACGGGTTCCCCCGGGGGCGCATCTTATGGATTAAAACAGTCTGTACAGGAGATGAAGCTTGGCCCTGTCACATCCATTCTGGGCCTTTATCTGGCAGGCCAGAGTATTCTCATGCC
>Ga0224514_10000058_pt1 | contig 43050 bp, 35 predicted proteins | sample SF_May12_sed_USG_3_FD_169107 | JGI IMG/M metagenome (GOLD analysis project Ga0224514, IMG submission 169107) | Sediment microbial communities from San Francisco Bay, California, United States - SF_May12_sed_USGS_24 | ecosystem: Environmental > Aquatic > Marine > Sediment | place: USA... | reverse complement strand
CCGGGAGATGGAGAGGAAAAGAAAAAGGAAAGCCATGGTGAGGCGCGGCAATTTACCGGCCCCGCCCATATTGGAATTGAGGCAGGCGAGGTTCCCATTGCCTCTCAGGGAGGTTTGGAAGAAACGGCCCGGCAGGAAGAAGAGGAAGAAATGGCCCGGGGAGAAAGGGAAGGGCTGGCCGCAGGGCTTGAAGAGGAGGGGAAATCGGGTATTGAGGGCAAGGAGGAAGCTGTTGAAGAACCCCTTTCCCCCGTCATGAAGAGTGACTCCGCCCATAAGCCGGCTGAAGGTGAGAGCGGTGAAACAGCGGCAATCGATGGCCCTGAGACAGGGGAAGAAGGCAACGGTGAGGAAGTCTCTGAAAAAATGACCGAAAGTGAAGCCGACGGGCCCGGTCCGGCTGGCGAGGCAGGGCCGGAAGAGGAAGAAGCGGTTCAGGGAGAAGAGGAAGTAGTGTGGGCGGAGCTTGAAGATGAAGGAGAGGCTGATGATGCTGATGTCGAGTGTGGCACAATGGAGCCATTGCAGGAGCAGGCAGCGGCTGAACTTGTTAGTGCTGTGGAGTATCCAGAGGCCGGGTTAACATCGGTGGGCGATCCCGGCGAAGTGATGAAATCGACGGCTCTTCCCTCCGGCCCTTCTCCCGCCCCTGTAGATGGGGCTTCCGGCGATAAAGGCAGAAAATGGCTTATATATGGTTTACTCCTTTTTTTACTGATGCTTGCCTTATTTGTTGTCATGCAATTTGAAGACACAGGCAGAGATATTGAAAAGGCAAGCATAATAAAGAAGGATGTTATATCCGGAAGGGGGAGTGCCGGTGAGAGATCCCCCATACTTAGTGAGACAGAGGGAGTGAAAGGGGAAGGCGAAGAAAAAGGGCAGAAAATAGGCCGCCTTGAAGAAGAACCCTCTTCCGTTGCAGCTGAGGCCAAAGGAGGCAATGAGGAAGATACGTTCCTTCTAATGGAGATAGAGGCATTGACAGATAAAATCTCCCTAAAAAGAACAAAAACAGTACCGAAAGGTTCCCGCATATATAAAGTCAGGAAGGGCGATACCTTGTGGGATATAGCCGAGAGCATGACCGGTAATCCTTTTGATTATCGCAGCCTTGCAGCCGACAGCAAGATTAAAAATCCCGATCTTATTTATCCGGGGCAAAAAATATTAATCAGAATCATAGAGGGGGACTAGTACTTGTTTCACTTCGCCATTTTACGGCTTCATTAGGGAAAAGAATGAGGGTATTGTCGATCAGCCTGCTGAAAAATGTGTAAAAAAGGGCCATACTTACAATCTGAATATCGAAATGATCTTCAAATTTCTTTGCTCCTTATTCGTTCCTGCTTTTTTTAAATGCACTCCATCCTGCAATACCCGCCAAAACCTGTTAAAATAAAGAAATCAGGACCGCAGGATAATATACTGCAAGGAAAAGGGAGGCTAAAAATGGGAGAGGCTGCTAAAAGGATGTTTTGCCCCAGTTGCGGGGAGAATGTTGATACTTTCGTCCTGGAAAGGGAGGGGGCTGCGCCGGGTGATCTGGCGGAGGAATTGCTTTGCAGTCATTGTGGAATGCTGGTTGTCGACCAGTGCAAAAAAGAGGTCAGTCCGGTAGAATCGATCCTCATATGCGACGACTCTTCAATGATCAGGGAGCTGCTGGGGGATGTGCTCACTAAAAGCAAGCTGGCGAAGAAGGTTGTTGCATCCAGGGATGGTTCAGACTTTATTACCTGTTTTACAAAAAGCATTATGGAAAAGTCCTTTTTTTCTCTCGTTGTGCTCGACCTTGCCATGCCTGTTTTAAATGGCACGAATGCAGCCATTGCCATGAGAGCCATCGAGAAGGCGCATCATATGAAGCCTGCTCCCATACTTTTTTTTACCGCCTACAAGTGTGATGAAAATTTCAAGAAAGTACTGTCTTTCTGCAAGCCTGCGCTCTATGTGAATAAAGGCGTTAGTTCGACGCCGGACCTGCTCGCGTCGAGAATCAGCCAGGTAGTGGAGCGATTATTGAAAAACAGCCAGGGTGCTTTGGGCAGATAAGGGTTTGCCCATAAAATAATAAATCTTCTTTTCCCTACTTTTTAAAAGCCGCCGCAAAGGGATTATTTGAAAAGGCCGGTTTTGGCGCTTTGGGTTTTTTAGTGTGCCTTGTCTGTTTTTTCCCATCTTTTACTTTTCCGGGGCTTTCCTTCTTTTTCGTCTTTGGCGCCGGGCTTTTCCCGGGTGTGCTTTTCATGGAGAGGGAAATGCGGTTTCTTTTAAGGTCAACTTCCAAAACGGATACGATCACTTTCTGTTGTACTTTAACGACGTCGGCCGGATTTTTAACAAAATTATCGGACAGCTCGCTAATATGGACCAGACCATCCTGATGAACACCGATATCGACGAAGGCGCCGAAAGCCGTTACATTCGTCACGATACCGGGAAGTTTCATTCCCTCCTGCAGGTCTTCCGGTTTATCAATGTCTTCGGCAAAGGCAAAGGCCTCAAAACTCTTTCTCGGATCACGGCCCGGTTTTGCCAGTTCGGCCATAATATCTTCCAGCGTGGGTCGTCCTACCGTTTCAGTTATGTATTTTTCCAGATCGATCTTTTTTCTTAGCTCTTCATCGCTCATGAGGTCTTTGACCAGGCAGCCCAGATCCTTTGCCATAGTCTCTACAATATTGTAGGATTCGGGATGGACAGCGCTGGCGTCTAGCGGGTTTTCGCCCCTTAATCTCAAAAAGCCGGCGGCTTGCTCGAAGGCCTTTGCGCCGAGGCGGGGTACCTTCATAAAGTCCTTCCTCGATTTGAATGGCCCCGCCTCGTTACGGTAGTCGATAATGTTTCCTGCCAGCTGAGGGCCGAGACCTGCTACATAGGTGAGTAACTGCTTGCTGGCGCTGTTTATCTCCACACCGACGGCGTTGACGGAGCTTATGACTACATCATCGAGGCTTTTTTTCAGAGCGCTTTGATCGACGTCATGCTGGTATTGGCCCACACCGATTGATTTAGGGTCGATCTTGACAAGCTCGGCCAACGGATCGATAAGGCGCCGCCCGATGGAGACCGTTCCACGTACGGTCAGGTCGAGATGGGGAAATTCTTCCCGTGCCACTTCCGAAGCGGAGTAGATGGAGGCACCACTTTCATTGACCATAACGATTTGTACAGAGTGGGGGAGGGTAAGGGAACGTACAAAGGCCTCTGTTTCGCGCCCCGCCGTTCCGTTACCGATGGCAATGGCGTCAATAGTGTATTTTTCGCAGAGTGCAAGGATCTTTTGCCCCGCTTCGCTTTTATTCTTTTCCGAATTGTGCGGATAAATGGTGTCGCTTACAAGCAGCTTCCCCTGGGAGTTGAGGCAAACTACCTTACAGCCTGTGCGGAATCCGGGATCGATGGCGAGCACATTTTTCTGCCCCAGAGGGGAGGCGAGCAGAAGTTCCCGCAGGTTGTCCCTGAAGACGTGGATTGCTCCCTCGTCTGCCCTCTCTTTCGTCGCCAGACGTACTTCTGTTTCCATGGAGTTGGCAAGGAGTCGTTTGTAGCTGTCGGCTACTGCCGGCTTTACTTCTTCTGAAGCTGCATTGTTTGCCTTGATAAAGAGCTTCTCCAGGATATTAATGGCTTTTTCTTCATCGGGCCTGAAACTGAGGACGAGAAAGAGCTCCTTTTCACCACGGCGCATGGCAAGAACGCGGTGTGAGGGGGCTTTTGCCAGGGGCTCTGACCAGTCGAAATAATCTCGGAACTTGGCTCCCTCTTCATCGCGGCCAATGATAAGGCGGGATGAAATTCTTCCTTCTTTAAAAAAGAGATCCCGTATTTTTTGCCGGGCCTCCTGGTTTTCATTAATCCATTCGGCCATAATATCACGGGCTCCAGCCAGGGCGTCTTCTATGCTGCCTACTTCCTTTTCGGCGTCGATAAAGGCCTCTGCCTCTTCTTTCACATCAACGTTGCCTTGTTCAAATATCAACTCAGCCAGCGGCTCCAGCCCTTTTTCCCGGGCAATGGTGGCCCGTGTTCTTCTTTTGGGGCGATAGGGGAGGTAGATATCTTCAAGCTCCGTCAGGGTGGTGGCAGCTTCTACCTTTTCTTTTAACTCATCACTAAGGACTTCCTGATCTTCCAGTGATTTGAGAATTGCTTCGCGTCGTTTATCAATTTCCCTCAGCTGCTCCAGACGGTCGCGAATGGCCGTGATTTGTACTTCATCGAGACTTCCTGTGGCTTCTTTTCGGTATCTGGCTATAAAGGGAACCGTACCCCCTTCGTCAAAAAGGGTGATTACGCTGGTAACCTGGTAAGGTTTGATCGATAGTTCCCGGCTGATGATGGTGATATGCTTTTCGGACATGTCTGTTCTCCTGTTGTTTATTACCGAAAATTCGGTATCAAGGTTGTTTTGAGCGGGAGTATAGTAGCAAAGGGGTTAGTTTATAGCAAGCTGGTTGCTAAATTTTTTGACCACCGAAAGAGTGCCTGTAAAAGCATACCACCCCCAGCACCTGCTAATACAGGAGGGGAGTAAGTAAGCAAAAACCCAAAAAAATCCCCTCCTTGATAAGGAGGGGCTGGGGGTGGTTGAATAAATTACGAAGTACCTTTTACAAGCTGACTTTATCTCTGCCTCCAGCATTATAATCTTTCAAGAGCTGAATATTTAAGAACAAGTTTTTTAAGGCCAAGCCGTGGAAAATAGATGCTTATTTTGGCTTTATCCCCCGTTCCTTCTCCCCCTCTTACAACCCCTTCTCCAAAGGTGGGATGCCTCACTTTCGTTCCCCTTGCAAAACCCTCTGCTTCCCCACTACTTGCGCCATCGCTGTCGCCAAAGTTGAACTGTGGACCGGAAGGCGCCGACCTTGCCTTTGTGGAAAATACCTCACTTTGATAGCCTTCATTGAAGGAAGGAGTGATATTGACCCGCATGAGGAGTTCTTCGGGGATGTCGCTTACGTACCTCGATGGAATATTGTGCTGCTGGGCGCCAAAGACCCTCCTCTTGTCGGCATAGGAAAGATAGAGCTTTTCCATGGCCCGCGTCATGCCTACATAACAGAGCCTGCGCTCTTCTTCCATTGCTTCAGGGTCGTCCTTTGACAGGCTGTGAGGGAATAGTCCTTCCTCCATACCGACCATGAATACGACGGGAAATTCGAGTCCCTTTGCGCCGTGGAGCGTCATAAGTGTGAGCCTTTTTTCATTCCTGTCTATTTTATCGACTTCACTCATGAGGGCGGCCCTTTCAAGAAAGGTTTCGATGGAATAGTCTTCACCTTCTCCAATCATTTCCCGCATGGCTTCTTCCAGTTCTTCGAGGTTTTCGAGCCTGCTTCTCGCTTCGACACTTTTTTCTTCTTCCAGCTTTTTAAGGTAGCCCGTTTTTAACAATACTTCTCTAAGCAGGTCCGGCAGTTCAAGTTCATCTTTTAGAGAAATGAGTTCTTCTATGATTTTTTTGAAGGCTATAATTTTGGCATTATTTTCTTCGAGTTCAATGGCGTTGTAGAGAGAGGTCCCATGATCAAGCGCTCTTGATTCAAGTGTTTCTGCACTCTTTTTGCCGATGCCCCGAGGCGGATTATTGATGATCCTTTTGAGGGCCACCGTATCGTCGGGATTGATTATTACTCTCAAATAGGCAAGGATATCCTTGATTTCCATCCTGTCGTAGAATTTCATGCCACCGATAACGGCATAGGGAATGCCCCGCTTTACCAGATCATCTTCGATAACCCTTGATTGGGAATTGGTCCGGTAGAAAATGGTGAAATCATTGTAATCTTTTCCTTCCCTGCTTCTTATGGATGAAATCTCATCAATAACGTATCTTGCTTCCTCGTATTCGTTGGCCATGCGGCAGATGGTGACGGGCTCGCCTTCTCCCGCCTCGGTCCAGAGTTTCTTGCCCTTGCGTCCCATATTTTTTTCAACGACGGCCCCTGCTGCCGAGAGTATTCTTTGGGTAGAACGATAATTCTGTTCGAGCCGTACAAGATGAGCACCGGAAAAGTCTCTTTCAAAATCGAGAATGTTTTGTATATCGGCCCCCCGCCAGCGATAGATGGATTGATCGTCATCACCGACGACGGTGATATTCATTGTATTGCCCGAAAGGAGTTTTATGAGGGTGTACTGAACGGGATTGGTGTCCTGGTATTCATCGACAAGGAGGTGGCTCCATTTTTTCCGGTAGTCGTCCAGTATACTTTCGTTCTCCTTAAAGAGTTTTACCGTCAGGTAGATGAGATCGCCAAAGTCAAGGGCATTACCCTGTTTCATCAGTTCTTCATAGTCCTCGACGGCGGTGATGATCTTGTCCCTGAAAAGACCGTAAGTTGAAGCGGCTGCTTCTATTGGCTTGATGCCTCTGTTTTTGGCGTCATTGATGATGGCCTGTACTCTTTTGGGACTGATGGATTTCTCATCGATGCCTATTCTCTCGAAGATGGTCTTTATTGCAGATATCTGGTCTCTGTCATCGTAAATGACGAAGTTCGATGAATAGCCGAGGTCGTCGATATTCTTTCTGAGTATGGAAGCGCAGATAGAGTGGAAGGTTCCTACCGATATGTTCATTCCTGCAGGACCGAGCAGATTACCTATTCTTTCTTTCATTTCACCTGCCGCCTTGTTGGTAAAGGTAACGGCAAGGATGTTCCAGGGAGGGATGGCCATCTCTTTTATGAGGAAGGCGACCCGGTAGACAAGCACTCTCGTCTTGCCTGAACCTGCGCCTGCAAGGACAAGGAGAGGGCCGCCACGGTAAGTGACCGCCTCATATTGGCTGCTGTTGAGGGATTCCATTACTGCTCCTTAAGGCTCTGTTCCAGAAGACCCTTGTTGTAGGCGGAAATAATGTCCCGGCGTGAAAGCATGCCGACTATTTTTTTGGGATTGTTTTTGGAAACAACGGGGAGCTGCTCAATATTTTTAGTACCTATTTTCTTGAAGGCGTCGTCCAGGTTTTCCTCTGCCGTAATGGTAATAACATTTTCCGTGGCCAGTTCCTTGACAACAATGAGGTCTTCAAGGCCGCTTTCAAATATGACCTCCTTAAAGTCCTGGAAAGAGATGATTCCCGTCATCATTTTGTTTTCATCTACAACGGGAAAGTTGGAGTACTTACTTTTTGTTAAAAACTGGTTGAACTGTCTCAGCGTCATGTTTTCAGGTATGGACTGGGCTCCTTTGGCCATGGCCTCTTTAACGAGAATGCTTTGAAGAATGTTTACCTCTTTACCTGCCTGCAGGTTAATTCCCTGCCTTGCCAGCTTCATTGTGTAAATAGATTCTTTCGAAAGGTAAGAGGCAAAAAGGGTGCTTGTGATGCATGTGAGCATGAGCGGCAGTATAATTTTATAATCGGAAGTCATCTCGAAGATGATCATGATGGCAGTGATGGGTGCATAGGTGCTGCCGGCAACGACGGCCCCCATTCCGACGAGGGCATAGGCCCCTGAAGACGCTGAAAGGGTAGGGAAGATGGCATGGGCAATTTTGCCGAAGGCCCCGCCTGTAGCCGCCCCAATGAAGAGAGAGGGTGCAAATACACCGCCTGAACTGCCGCTGCCGAGGCTTAATGACGTTGCAATAATTTTTAAAAAAATAAGGGCAAATAAAAGATAAAAGGGCATTTCCCCCAAAAGCGCCATGTCAATGACATGATAGCCGACACCAAAAATATGAGGTGAAAAAATACCGATGGCTCCGATCATAAGGCCCCCTATAGCTGCTTTAAAATAGGGAGGAATTTTAACTTTATTATTGAAAAAATCCTCAGTACCGTAGAGCGCTTTGCTGAAGCTGACGGCAACAACGGCTGAAATGAGGCCCAGCATAATATAGGCGGGAATTTCCAATGGGCTTACCAGCTCATATTTGGGTACGTGAAAGACGGGAACGTCCCCCCACCATGCACGGGAGATGATGGTAGCAGTAACGGCTGAAATGACGAGGGGAGAAAAGGTGGAAAAGGCAAGGTCGCCAAGGATAACCTCCAGAGAAAACATGACTCCTGCAATGGGGGCGTTAAAGATGGCTGCAATACCGGCGGCAGCGCCGCAGGCCACCATGGATTTCATCTTTTTACCGGAAAAGTTAAGGGACTGGCCCAGCACGGAACCGAGGGCTGAACCGATCTGCACAATGGGACCTTCGCTTCCCACCGATGATCCTGTGCCGATGGAGATTGCCGAGGCGATCGCTTTTGCGCCTGCTACCCTTCGCCTGATAATACCGCCGCGAAGCGCAACGGCGCTCATCACTTCCGGTACACCGTGGCCCTTTGCTTCGCTTGCAAAAAAGTAGATAATGAGACCCACAATGAGGCCTCCAATAGAGGGAACGAGCAGCTTTTGGTAAAAGGGAGCTTTTTCAATGACATAATAAAGCTCTCCCGCTCCGCCATAAAATAGCCACTGGATTCCCTCGATGGTATATTTAAAGAGGATGGCTCCAAAACCGGCAAGGACGCCGACAGCAACGGCCAGAATGGTAATATGGGCGTACTCGCTCTCCTTTATTTTGTCTATAAAATATTTTAAAGAAAGAGAGGAGTTATTCATTATTCTACGGTCACACTCTTAGCAAGGTTTCGTGGTTGATCTACGTCTGTACCGAGGTGCACTGCCACATGATAGGAAAGGAACTGGAGCGGTATGGTCATGAGAAAGGGACTGATAAAGGATGATGCCCCGGGAATCTCGACAAGACGGTCAGCCCTGGAAGATATTTCCTTGTCACCTTCAGAAAGAATGGCAATGACCTTGCCGTCTCTCGCTTTGACTTCTTCAAGGCCGGCAAGCACCTTATCGTAAAGATCGCCTTCCGGGGCGAGTATGACGACAGGCATGTTTTCGTCGATGAGCGCTATGGGGCCGTGTTTCATTTCTCCCGCCGGATAGCCTTCGGCATGAACGTAGGATATTTCTTTTAACTTAAGCGCACCTTCCAGGGCAATGGGGTATTCAATGCCCCTTCCCAGGTAGAGAAAATCCCGGTATTTTGAAAAATCCTTGGCAATCTCTTCAACGGCGCCATCTGTCTGAAGGGCCTCTTCTGTAAGGGCCGGAAGGTGCTTGAGGGCCGTAATGTGTTCCTTAAAGTCGGCATTGCTCAGGTTCTTTTTTGTTTGTGCAAGATAAAGCGCCAGCAGATAAAGGGCCGCCATTTGCGTGGTAAAAGCCTTTGTCGATGCGACCCCTATTTCCGGTCCGGCATGGGTATAGATAACGCCATCGGTCTCTCTTGCAATGCTGCTTCCCACAACATTACAGATGGAAAGTGTGAGAGCGCCTCTGTTTTTAGCTTCTTTGATGGCGGCAATAGTATCGGCCGTTTCACCGGATTGCGTGACGGCGGCGACAAGGTCGCCTTCCCTGATGATGGGCTTCCGATACCTGAATTCTGAAGCAATATCAACTTCTACCGGTATTCCGGCAATATTTTCAATGAGAAACTTGCCGACTAAAGAGGCATGCCACGATGTGCCGCAGGCTACAATAGTGATTTTGTTTATCTCCCTGATTTTTTCCTCTTCCATGTTGAGGTCTTCAAGGTATATTTCTCCGCTCTCTTCCCTGATTCTTGGGCCGATCGTATCAGCAAGGGCTCTCGGTTGTTCATAGATCTCCTTGAGCATGAAGTGGCGATAGCCTCCCTTTTCGGCCATGACGGGGTCCCAGGTGATCCGCTTTGTTTCCCTGTCCGTTTTCATACCCTTTGCGTCGTAAATCTCTATATGGCCGTAACTGAGCGAGGCGATATCACCATCTTCCAGGTACTTTACGTCCCGTGTCCGCCATAAAATAGCCGGAATATCGGAGGCAATGTAGCTTTCCCCCTCTTCCATGCCTATGATGAGGGGGCTCCCTTTTCTCGATGCAATAAGTCTTCCCGGATCACTCTCCTTCATAACGGCGATACCGTAACTTCCTTCGACCTTTGCCAGGGCCTTCCTGACGGCAGTGACAAAGTCCCTTTCAGTTTTAATGGTTTTCCATATAAGGTGGGCGATGACTTCCGTATCGGTCTCCGATTCGAATTTGTGCCCTGCCGCTTCCAGTTCACGTTTTAGTTCCAGGTAGTTTTCAATAATGCCGTTGTGCACGAGGGTGATATCTCCTGCCCTATGGGGATGTGCATTGATTTCAGAGGGTTTGCCGTGAGTAGCCCATCTCGTGTGGGCAATTCCTGTTGTTCCCTCAACGGGCGATGATCTAAGGTCATCATCCAGGGCTGAAACTTTGCCCTCTTTTCTCCTGATAACAACGCCTCCATCAACATTGACTGCGATGCCTGCAGAATCATAGCCTCTGTATTCCAGCCTTCTAAGACCTTCGATGAGGATGGGCTGAGCTTCACTTCTTCCCGTATAACCGATAATTCCACACATCTTTTACTCCCCCCTCTCTTTTCTTCTCTTTTCGGGCCACCCTTTTATACATCTTTGTTCGGGGCGTGTGAGAGACAGAGAGGCCGGAGGAACCGTTTTTGTAATAGTTGATCCGGCGCCTATTACCGACCCTTTGCCGATTGTGACCGGAGCCACCAGGTTTGTGCCGCTTCCAATGAAGGCGCCGTCTTCTATAACCGTTTTGAACTTACGGTATCCATCGTAATTGCAGGTAATGGTGCCGGCCCCTATGTTTACACCCTGGCCAACGTCGGCATCACCGACATAGGTAAGGTGATTTACTTTGCTCCCCTTACCGATGGTCGCTTTTTTAATTTCCACAAAATTACCGACTTTACCACCCTCACTGATGATACTTGCCGGCCTTATATGGGCGAAAGGGCCAATGGCCGTCTTTTCTCCCAGCCTTGAATCGGTAATAACGCAGTAGGGTTTTATGTGAGTATCGTTTCCTACGTGCGAATCCTTGATGACGGCGCCTGATTCTATGGCGCAGTTTTCACCGACCAGAGTTTTTCCTTCCAGTCTCACCTGGGGATAGATTGTCGAGTCTCTTCCCACTTGAACCGTACCATCAATGTAAGTGCATTCCGGATCGATAATAGTTACTCCCGCAGCCATAAGGTCATCTGTTATTCTTCTTCTCATGATAGCGCCTGCCTCGGCCAGTTCCTTGCGGCTGTTAATTCCCATTGTTTCACTGCTGTCTGTTATTTTCGACCAGCCCACTTTTTTGCCTGCCTCGCTCCCTATTTTTATGATATCGGTAAGATAGTACTCCCCCTGAGCATTATCTTTTCCCACACTTTCCAGGGTCTTAAAGAGGAATTCGCCATCGACACAGTAAACACCGCTGTTGATTTCGCAAATGCACTTTTCTTCGTGGGAGGCGTCCTTTTCCTCGACAATTCTGAGGATTTCTGACCCATCCTTGATAATGCGGCCATAACCCTGTGGATTTTCCATGTCCGCCGTGAGAACGGTGACGCTGTTCTTATTGTCCAGGTGACTTTTAACGAGCCCTGTAATAGTCGTTGATTGTATGAGCGGAGCATCGCCGCAAAGGATAACCACGGGGATGGACTTGTCTTGAACAGAGTCTTTGCAGACCATGACGGCATGTCCTGTTCCGAGTTGTTCTTCCTGGACGACAAAAGCCATGTCCTTAAGAGCCAGCTTTTCTTTAACTGAATCGGCGCCGTGACCTATGACGGTTACTATTTTTTCCGAGCCCGCTTCTCTTGCCGCATCGACGGGATAATGGATCATTGCTTTTCCGCAGAGGGGATGCAGAACCTTGGGCAGTTCCGACTTCATTCTCGTCCCTTTGCCTGCGGCAAGTATAATAGTGGTAAAAATCATTTCCCCCTCTATAATTCTTCCATGACAATGTTATTGTTTGTATAAACACAGATTTCTGCCGCTATGTTCATTGCTTCATGAGCGATTTCATTTGCGGGAAGCTCTGAATGCTTGAGCAATGCTCTCGCTGCTGCAAGGGCGAAAGAACCACCTGATCCGATAGCCGCAATACCGTCATCGGGTTCGATAACGTCACCGTTTCCCGATATAATAAAGGTATGGGATTCGTCGGCAACGATCATGAGCGCTTCCAGCCGTCTGAGCATTTTGTCGGTACGCCAGTCTTTTGCCAGCTCGACGGCGGAACGCGTAATATTGCCGTTATGCTGTTCAAGCTTTGCTTCAAACAGTTCGAAGAGTGTAAATGCATCGGCCGTAGCGCCTGCAAAACCGGCAATAACGGCATCCTTGTAGAGTCTTCTTACTTTTCTCGCCTTGTGTTTCATGACTGTGCTGCCTGTCGTAACCTGTCCGTCACCGGCGACGGCTACCTTGCCGTCTTTTCTTACGGCGACAATTGTTGTTCCTCTAATCATTTTCTGTGGTCCTGTGTCTAAAAATCAAGATTTTTTGGCCCTTGGGTGGGCCTTGTCGTAAACTTCCATCAATTTGTCTGTCGTTATATGGGTATACTTTTGCGTCGTCGACAGGCTGGAATGGCCTAACAACTCCTGGATTCCCCTGAGATCGGCACCTGCATCGAGAAGGTGGGTGGCAAAGGAGTGTCTTAATGTATGAGGACTTCCGTTGCCCGGGATTCCTGCCTTTAGTAAATATTTTTTTACAATTCTTGCAATACTTCGGGTGGTAAGTCTCTCCCCCCGGTAGTTTAGAAAGAGGGGGCCGTTTTTTGCGTCCCCGCCACCTGCAATTCTTGATTCGCAGTAGGCATTAATCGCTTCAAGCGCTTTGCCTCCCACAGGGAGGCGCCTTTCTTTATTTCCCTTCCCAATGACTTTAATCATCCCGGCGGCCATGTCTATATTGCAGATGTCAAGGCGGACAAGTTCTTCGGCCCTTAAACCTGAAGCGTATATAAGTTCAAGAATGGCCCTGTCTCTCACAACGAGCGGCTTTTCAGAACGGGGCGCATCCATTAGCCTGAAAATGTCATCGACTGAAAAAAAGCCGGGTAGTTTCTTTTCAGCCCTGGGGGTGGCAATTCCTTCAAAGGGGCTTGTTTCTATAATCTCTTCTCTTGAGAGATACCGGTAAAAACATTTAATAGCGGCCAGCTTCCTGCCTGTAGAGCTTTTTGTGTTTTTTTTCTGAAGAAGGGCCAGGTACCTTCTTATTGCAAGAGGGTCCATATCTATTTCAAGGCCCTCATCATTCAGGTAATTATTGTACTGGTCAAGATCGCTTAAATAATTTCTTATGGTATGATGAGAGAAATTTTTCTCATATTTCAAGTGTTTTGTAAAACGCTCTATGTATTTCTCGATAGCCATATGTTTTCTTGACGTAAGTTAACAATTTAATAACATAAATGACGAAATAATCCAACAAAAATACTCTTCATGTAACAGGCGTGCTTAATGTATGATATTATGTTAATAATAAATTACTTAGACAAGCGCTTTAATTTTAGTAAAGATTGCTGCCATGAGCGATAAAAAAATGATTCTTGTTGTTGATGACGAACCTTTTTTTCGCCAGATAATGACCGATATCCTGAAAGAGAGGTATACCGTTGTTGAATCTTCAGACGGTAAGCAGGCCGTAATTACAGCAAGGGAGCGTTTGCCCGACCTTATTATTCTCGATGTGGAAATGCCGGGGAAAAGCGGTATAGAAATCTGCAGGGAGTTGAAGGATGACTTTGCAACCCGCAACATTCCTCTCATTATACTTACGTCCAGGAGCGGAACCAATGATATTGTGGAAGGTCTCAATGCCGGCGCCGATGATTATCTTTCCAAGCCTGTTCACCCGCCGGAAGTTCTTGCCAGAATAGAATCACACTTACGGACAAAAGGTTATTATACCAATCTCGACCAGAAAGACCTGGTTTTGCTTCTTGAACTTTCAGAGACCATTTCCGTTTCCCGGAACCCCAGAAAAATTCTTCGTTATATTGTCGATAAGGTTGCCGATGTCATTGATGTGGCCAGATGTTCCATCGTCAGCCTGAACAGCAATAATGAGACTGTCGTTAAGGCGAGCAATGACCTCATGGCTGACAAAGAAATCCGTATCGATCTCGACAAGTATCCTGAAATAAGAAAGGCGCTTGAAACGAGGAAGACCGTTGTTGTCAACAATATCAAGAGTGATCCCATTATGGCGCCTGTTAAGCACCTGGTAGAACCTCTTGACTTTAATTCCATTATCGTTGTTCCCATGATCAGGAAAGAGAATATTATAGGCACCTTTTTTCTGCGTACTGCGTCTCCATTGGTCAACGGTATCAGCGATCGTGCCGTCAAGCTATGCCAACTCATGGCCAATATTTCTGCCAATGCCCTGGAAAATGCCATTCTTTTTGAATCAATGAAAACAGCGCAATTTCACCTGGAGCGCATGGCCATTACCGATGGCCTGACGGGCCTTTTTAATCACCGGTACTTTTATGACCGGCTGGAAGAAGAGTTTTCCAGGGCCCGCCGTTATGAACATGACCTTAGCTGTATCTTTATGGATCTCGATAATTTCAAGAAGATAAACGATGTCTACGGCCATCGTGCCGGTGATGAAGTATTGCGTAGTGTTGGCCTTTTTGTCAGGGAGGTTGTTCGCGAAAGTGACATTGCCGCCCGTTATGGCGGTGAGGAATTTGCTGTTCTCCTGCCTGAAACGAGTATATGCGGCGCTATGGATATGGCAAGGAGGCTTCACTCAATGATCAGGGAGCACTCTTACCCTTTTGTCGAAGGGGGAAGGGTGACCGTCAGCGTCGGTGTTGCCCTTTATGATAAGGAATCTGTCAATTCTCCCGATCAACTGATGCAGGTTGTCGATAATGCCATGTACATGGCCAAGGAACTCGGTAAAGACCGGGTTTTTGATGCTGCTCACCTCAAGTCGGACTGACCTCTCTTCCATAACCATTCAATAAATATGAAAAAAATCGGCAGCCATGAATAATGGCGCCCGGTAAAGCCTCTTTATTCCTTACTTTTATTGACAGTTTGCCCCTTTTTGGCTATTATAGCGCCTCATTATATAGTTAGTGTTCATCCAGAAACTATAATAAATCAAACTATGTTTTCAATTCGGAAAGGAGGGATTTTTTGCAAGGTCAAGGAAATCAAGGGTTTCGCCGAGTCGTACTGCTGTACGTCGCACAAGCAAATCTGAAGATTGACGCAGAGATTGCGAAAAAGCACCCTTTCCGGATGAAAACTAGTTAAGGAGTAAAAGATGGCTTTGGTTAAAAGAGCGCTTATCAGTGTCTCCGATAAGAGTGGAATCCTGGAATTTGCAAAAAAACTTGAAGAATTCGGTGTTGAGATCCTGTCAACGGGTGGCACGGCAAAACTATTAGCTGAAAATGGCCTTTCTGTTAAGGAGGTTGCCGACTATACCGGTTACCCTGAAATGCTTGACGGCAGGGTAAAGACCTTGCACCCTAAAATCCACGGGGGATTGCTTGGGCAGAGAGAAAATAGCGCCCATGTTGAAAAAATGAATGAACATGGCATCGAGCCCATCGATATGGTCGTCGTCAATCTCTATCCCTTTGAGGAAACCGTTGCAAAAGAGGGGTGCACCTTTGAAGAGGCCATTGAAAATATCGATATCGGCGGGCCTACCATGCTGAGATCTGCGGCGAAGAACCATAAGGATGTTTCAGTTGTTGTCGATGCCGGTGATTATGAAAGCGTCATTTCGGAGATGAAGAAAAATGGCGGCAAGGTTTCCGGCGACACAAATTTTTATCTTGCTAAAAAGGTTTTTCAGCACACTTCCGCTTATGACGGAGCCATTACCAATTACCTGACTTCATTAAAGGGCGGGGAAAAAAATGAATATCCCGACGTGCTTTCGCTGCAGTACAGTAAGGTACAGGATATGCGTTATGGTGAGAACCCTCACCAGACAGCTGCTTTTTATAAAGAAGCTGATATTGAGGAACCTTGTGTTTCTAATGCGCTTCAGCTTCAGGGCAAGGAGCTTTCATTTAATAACATTGCCGATCTGAATTCTGCCATTGAAATTGCAAAGGAATTTTCAGAGCCTGTTTCCGTTATAATCAAGCATAACAATCCCTGTGGTGTTGCGCTTGCCCATGGAGACCTCGTTGAGGCCTACAGGAGGGCAAGAGATTGTGATCCTGTTTCCGCTTTCGGCGGGGTTCTCGGTTTTAACAGGATTGTTAATGTGGAAACGGCCAGGGAAATTGCATCCACCTTTGTAGAAGCCGTTATTGCACCGGGCTATGATGATGAGGCGTTGAATGTTTTTAAGGAGAAAAAGAACCTTCGCCTTCTCCAGATCCCCCTTCTTTCACCCTTTCATCAATTGGGTTACGATTTAAAGAAGGTAACCGGCGGGCTTCTGGTGCAAACGAGAGATACGGCAAAGATTAATTTGGAAGAACTAAAGGTTGTTTCCAAACGAAAGCCGACGGAAGAGGAGCTAAAGGCCCTGGACTTCTCATGGAAGGTTTGCAAGCATGTCAAGTCCAATGCCATTATCTATGCCCATGGAGACAGGACCGTTGGTGTCGGCGCCGGTCAGATGAGCCGTGTCGATTCATCAAAGATTGCCGTTTCCAAGGCCCAATCGCCTGTAAAGGGGACGGTGATGGCTTCTGATGCCTTCTTCCCTTTCAGGGATGGTATTGATGCCGCAGCGGAGGCCGGCGCTACGGCCGTTATTCAACCGGGAGGCTCTATCAGGGATGACGAGGTCATTGCTGCTGCCGATGAACATAATATGGCCATGGTTTTTACCGGCATAAGGCATTTCAAACATTGATTTTAAAAAGGGCCGGCCTCAATATTGAGGCCGGCCCTTTTTGCTTCTGCTCCTTTTCGTGCTTTGTCAGTTGCCCATAGCAAAATTGCTTCCTATGCCCCTGCATGCCGATGCGATATTATGAGAAAAAACGCTTTCGGCTTGATATATCGATTAAATAATGTATACTTTTTTCTTTAAAAATCAGCTGAAATTTATGTGGAGAATCTTTTGAAATATATTGTGTTATTAGGTGACGGGATGAGTGATTATCCTGTAGAAAGCCTGGGTGGAAAAACGCCGCTTGAGTACGCCCGCACACCCAATATGGATTTTATAGCCGGCGAGGGGATGATTGGGCGGGTTAAAACCGTTCCTGACGGTTTCCCTCCCGGAAGCGATGTGGCAAATCTCAGTGTTTTTGGCTATGAAGTGGCAAAATACTATACGGGAAGATCTCCCCTTGAGGCGGCCAGCATGGGTGTCGCTCTCGAACCGGATGACGTGGCATACCGCTGTAACCTTGTTACTCTCGTAGAGGGGATGGGGGGGCTTATTATGGATGATTTTAGCGGTGGCCACATATCGACTGAAGAGGCTTCCCGGCTTATTGCCGAGCTTCAGGAAGGGCTGGGCAGCGAAGAGTTTACCTTTCACCCCGGCGTCAGCTATCGTCACCTCCTTGTCTGGAAGGGTGGCAGTGACAGACTGGAGACGACGCCTCCCCATGATATTTCCGACAGGGTTGTTCTTCCTCACTTTCCATCGGGAGAAGGGGCCGGAGCTATTTCCGATCTCATGAAACGATCTCGGGAAGTGCTTGAAAAAAGCGAGGTCAACCATAAAAGGGTAAGAGAAGGCAAAAAGCCTGCCAATTCAATCTGGCTCTGGGGGCAGGGGAAGAAGCCTAAAATGCCCGACTATCAGAGTCGCTACGGCTTGACAGGTTCCGTTATTTCGGCAGTGGACCTGCTTAAGGGGATCGGTGTCTATGCCGGGCTGGATATTATAAACGTGCCCGGCGCAACAGGATATATCGATACGGACTATGCTGCCAAAGCCTCTTATGCACTGAAGGAACTGGAAACAAAGGATTTTGTTTATCTCCATGTGGAAGCGCCTGATGAAGCGGCCCATAGTGGCAGCCTGGAAAATAAAATCAAGGCCATAGAAGATTTTGATGAAAAGGTGGTCGGTACTGTTCTTGAAGGATTGAAGAAGTTTAAGAACTACAGGGTATTGCTTATGCCCGATCATGCCACGCCCATTTCTTTGAAAACCCATACGGCGGACCCTGTCCCTTGTGCAATTTATCCGGCTACTGATGGAGGGTTTTGTTCGCCGGCCGGCTATAATGAAAGGGCTGCTGAAAAAAGCGGATTTTTTATCAAAAAAGGGAGTGATATTATGAATCACTTTCTGGCCCGATAAACCTGTTCTTTGTGGTATGTACACGAAAGTACCTTCAATAAAGTAATTTCCTGACATAATTTTGCAGGAAAATTTAAAAGTTACTAAAAAAAATAGACGAGGGGATTATGGACAGAAATCTGGCATTAGAAGCTGTGAGGGTTACGGAAGCTGCGGCCCTTGCAAGCGCAAGACTCATGGGACTTGGTGATGAAAAAGCTGCCGATCAGGCGGCAGTTGATGCAATGAGGAGGGCCTTTGATGCAATCCCTTTTGCCGGCAGGGTTGTTATCGGCGAGGGAGAGCGTGATGAAGCCCCCATGCTTTACATCGGCGAAGAAGTGGGTTCGGGAAAATCCCCACGAATTGATATCGCGCTGGACCCGCTTGAAGGGACGACTATTTGTGCTACAGGCGGTAATAATGCGCTTTCTGTTATCGCCTTTGCAGAAGAAGGCAAGTTTCTTCATGCGCCTGATACGTATATGGAAAAAATTGCCGTTGGCCCCAGGGCGAAGGGATGCATTGATATTAATGCCACTGTTACGACAAATCTTACTGAAGTAGCCAGGGCGCTCGATGTTAATGTAGATGATCTGACTGTAATTATTCTTGATCGGCCGAGACATGCTGAAATTATCAGTGAAGTTCGTGAAAGCGGCGCCAGGATAAAGCTGATTGGTGACGGTGACGTTTCTGCGGCAATTGCCACCTGCAAGGAGGGTTCCGGTGTGGATTTGCTCATTGGAACAGGTGGCGCCCCCGAGGGGGTTATTGCCGCTGCGGCCCTCAGGTGTATTGGCGGAGATATGCAGGGACGGTTAAAGCCGAGAAATAACGAAGAAATTGCCAGGGCGGCCAAGATGGGGATTGACGATATAAATAAAGTGTATGCCATCGATGAACTGGCGTCAGGTGATGTCATGTTTGCTGCAACAGGTGTAACGGATGGTGATTATTTACAGGGTGTTCGCTTTTTTAAGGGGGGGGCTGTGACCCATTCTGTTGTCATGCGTTCCAAATCGATGACGACCCGTTTTATTGAGGCGACGCATCACTTTAGAAGTAAGCCCGTATATTGATTGATAGACTTGTTGAGTTTGTTTGTGACTTTTTTATCAATACCTGGTTGCCGGCGAGTAGTTAAGAAGGGTTAGTTCTTATGGACTATGGCTCTTAACCCTTATTGGCTAGGAGTTTCAGAAAGAGACAAAAAGATCCCTTTTTTTCTTGACAAGGGGGTTTAGTCAGCATAGAATTCGCATCACGGAAAGCAGGATTGTGCCATGAATTGTTCTTTTGTTTATACAAAAGTTACGTGCTTATAGACACTTTTTTTAATAACGAAGGGAGGGGATATAAGAAATATTTGCAATAATTTAAGATTTTAGGCTAGTAGGTAGTTTGTTTATCAATTATTTTTTAAGGAGGAAAAGATGGTAAAAAGATTCATCAGTGTAGCAGTACCTTTCCTGTCGGTTGCCCTTATCGCCGGCACATCCCTGGCAGCGCCAAAGCTTTCCAAGGATGAATTCGCAAAAGCTCAGGACCTTTATTTCGACAGATGTTCAGGTTGTCATGGCGCCCTCAGGCAGGGTGCAACGGGCCCAAATATTACCCCTGAAAAAACTCTTAAGAAGAGCCTCGCCAAGCTTGAGGACGTACTTTATAATGGCACCGAAGGCGGTATGCCCGGTTGGGGTAAAGACGGATTTATGACCAAAGCAGAAACAAAGCTTATGGCCAAGTACATCCAGCTCGACCCACCAGCACCACCCGAGTGGGATATGAAGAAGATCAAGGCTTCCTGGAAGGTTCATATTCCTGTTAGCAAGAGACCAAAGTCACCTCAAATCAAGGGCTGGAAGAACTTCTTCGGTGTTATCCAGAGGGATGCCGGTAAGGTTTCCATCATTGATGGAGACAAAAAGAAGATTCTCGCAACACTTCCTTCCGGTTTTGCTGTACATATCCTGAGGACTTCCGCTTCAGGTCGTTACATGTACTCTATCGGTCGTGACGGTAAGGCAACAATGATTGATATGTGGTCTAATCCACCAACTCTTGTTGCTGAGATCAAAACAGGTATCGACGCAAGATCTATTGATACTTCCAAGTATAACGGTAAAAAAGGTAACTTCAACGATAAGTACGCCGTTGTTGGTAACTACTGGCCTCCTCACTACGTTATTATGAAGGGTGATACACTTGAGCCTCTCAAGGTTGTACGTACCAGCAGCTACACCTATGACACTAATGAGTACAAGGAAGAAACTCGTGTTGCTTCAATCGTTGCTTCTCACCACGAGCCTGAGTGGGTTCTTACCCTCAAAGAGGCCGGTATTGTTGTACTTGTAGACTACAGCAAGGTTGATGTAGGAACGGTTGTTGAAACCAAAATCAACGCTGAAAGATTCCTCCACGATGGCGGATGGGATTCAACAAAGAGATACTTCCTCGTTGCAGCTAACATGAGGGATACGGTTTCTGTCATCGATACGGTTGAAAGAAAGCTCGCTGCAAACGTAGAAGTTGGTACCAAGCCTCATCCCGGTCGTGGCGCCAACTGGATTGACCCTGAGTTCGGTCCTGTATGGGCAACGGTTCACCTCGGTGAAGGGCTTGTATCCATCATCGGTACTGATCCGAAAGGTCACCCCAAGCAGGCATGGGAAGTTGTAAGAGAGTGGAAGCTTGGTGGTAACTCTCTCTTCATCAAGACCCATCCCAAGAGTAAAAATGTTTACTGTGATAACACCATCAACAAGAACAAGTCTAACGTAATCACCGTATTCAACAAGAATAACCCAACTGCTGATCCAAAAGAGCTTGTATTCGAGAAGAAGGTTGTTCACCTCGAGTACAACCAGGCAGGTGATGAGATGTGGGTTTCTCTCTGGGATAAAGACGGTGCGCTTATCGTAATTGATGATAAGACACTGAAAGAGAAGACAAGAATTACCGGTCTCGTAGCTCCAACTGGTAAGTTCAATGTCTACAACACCATGAAGGATATTTACTAAGATTGACCAATTTAAGGGTTGGGTGGGAAACCACCCGGCCCTTTTTTTTACCCTCATGAATCTGAAAAAAAGTGATTAATAATTGTCTCATCAGATTAAACGTTTTTTTGCAGCTTCATCCCAATAAAAACTAAAGCAGGAGACCTTTTCTATGTCGAAACGGGCATATGGCATACAGTCACCACCAAGCTATGGAGTAGAAGGTAAAAAACGCTATGGCATGGTGATTGATTTAAGACGGTGTACCGGCGGCGGCGCATGCATGATGGCATGTAAAGCTGAATTCGGTACGCCTCTCGGTGTGTGGCGTATGTGGCTGAAGGAAGAGAATCGGGGGACTTTTCCTAATGTAACTAAAACAGTAATGCCCGCTCTCTGTAATCACTGCGATTACCCCATTTGTGTAAGAAACTGCCCCACAAACGCGACTTACAAACATCCTGACGGTTTTGTTCTTCAGCGTTATAACCGTTGCATCGGTTGCCGAACCTGTGCCATTGCCTGCCCTTATAATGCCAGGCACTTACTGCCCTATAAGAGAACAGACGATGATTTGCCTACGAGGATAGTTGATAAGTGCAGCTTTTGTATTCATAAGGTCTCCAGGGGGCTTCAGCCGGCCTGCGTGTCTGCCTGTACGGCAAGGGCTATCATCTTCGGTGATTTAAATGATCCCGATAGTGAAATAAGTAAGCTCATCAGTAAAGAAAGGGTTTCTGCCCTCAGATCCGATATGGGAACAAGTCCTATGGTGTTTTATATTGGAATGGATGGCAGGGGCGTTGCTGATCCTGATGATTGTTACGATAAGAGAAGTGCCATGCTGAGAGATGATTTTGATGAATATAAACGTTATCATAAAGGAGAACAGCATGGTGATATTATAGAGGCCGAGTCTTCTCCCTTGGGTATGACTAAGCAGCTTGCCACCAATATGTTTAACTTTTTAGTAGAAATCCTGGAAAAGTCGGGAATCATTAAACACTAGGGAGGGGTACTTTGGAACGCGAAATAATTGCCAACGCTTATCACCACGTATACTGGGGTGTCCCTATTGCCGTTTATTACTGGATGGCAGGAATCAGCGAAGGTATATTCATGATTGCCAGTCTTGGCTGGGCTTTCGGTATTAAACGTTTCAAATCTATTTCCCTTTATACAACTATCATAGCTGTTTCTCTTATTTCAGCAGTCCAGGTGCTTCTTGTCTTTGACCTGGGACGTGTTGAGAGAGCGCTTCACCTCTTTCCAATTGTTACGGGCTACTGGCATGAGTCTGCTCCTCTGGCATGGGGAAGCATCCTCGTTTTTGCCTATACCATTGGTGCAATCCTTTACGGTATTTTCGTTTATTTGAAAAATGAAAAATTGGCAAGGTTTTTTGGGTTATTAACCTTTCCTCTGGCCGGTGCACTCTGTTGGTATACGGGAGTGGCGCTTGAGCTAAATCCATCTCGTCATCCTAATCATACCGGTATGGCTGCTTTGCTTTTCTTTGTCGGTGCCAATCTCTCCGGCTGGGGAGCTTCATGTTTGCTCATTTGGGCTCGCGATTATTTTGTTAAACCGGAAAATCGTATTAGTCCGGATGTTATTTTGATGCTCGGTCAAATGCTTCTTATTGGGATTACCTTTGATCTTTTTCTCGTCTTTTCAGAATTTTTACAGATGAGTTACGGCACTGCTCACGAATACCATACGCTGTCAATTATCAAAACTGTTTTTAAGGGTGCTGTTCCTTTCTGGTATATGGGTGTTGGACTTGTTATTCCTTTTATAATATTCCTTACTCCCTTTGGAAGAAAGAGGGAGGGCATTGTTGCCGCATCGGCATTTATCGTTGTTGGTATGTTTGGTATGCGTGTCGGTTGGGTTCTTGTAGGTCAATTCAGTCAATCCTTCTTTTAGGGAGTTTTTTATATGTCTAAAGTTACAAGAAGACAGTTTCTAAAGGTAAGCGGTGCTGCTGCTGCTGGAGTTGCTATTGGTTCCAGAGATTCTGTTAAGGCAATGGAGCTGGAACGAGGAGAGCGCGCCTATAATTATGGTCGTATCGCACAGCTTCGTGAGCCCTACTACTCAGTAACACCCTATGGGAAACTTAAAAGTCCTGTTGAAGTATTTGTTGAAAATGAAGAAACCGTCGTTCAGGTGGCAGGACATCCGGCGCACATTGCTTCAAGGGGACGTTCAAAAGCACTTGATCTCGTTTCTCATTATGAGCTCACCGATCCTGACAGGATTAAGTTTCCTCTCAAAAGAACGGGTAAAAGAGGGGAAGGATATTTTAAGAAAATATCCTGGGAAGAGGCGCTCAAGGAAATTGCCAAGAATGTTAATGAGTCGCTTAATGAGAATGGTCCTGATTCAATTGCCTTAGTACGGGGCGAAGATGTGGGTGGTGGCGAATTTAGGCGCTTTATGCACACTCTCGGTTCCACTTCCATTTTTGAAATGGCCGGTGATGCTAATAAAAAAACCGGTCAGAAGTTGACCTGGGGCGCAGATATTGAGGTGCCCGACTTTTCAAAATCCAAATATATATTGAACTTTGGTTCGAATATTTATGAAACTTTTGAGCCTCATGCACAGACCTTGATTGATGGTCGGATCGACAATCATGCAAAGCTTGTGACTTTTGATCCTAGAATGTCAATGACGGCAGGTAAGTCTGATGAGTGGATACCTCTTACGCCCGGTACGGATGGTCTTGTTGCCCTTGCTATGGCTAATGTCATTATGTCGGAAGGGCTGGCTGATGAAGATTTTATTAATGAATGGACCAATATTACGGCTGAAAAACTAGCAGCACACCTGGAAAAATTTACGCCTGAAAAGGCGGAAGAAGAGAGTGGGATTTCTGCCGATACTATTTCAAGGTTGGCAATTGAATTTGCCAAGGCTAAGCCGGCTACTGTTTTCAGTTATAGGGGAGCTTCTTCTCATTCAAATGGCGTTTATACTGAAAGGGCCATCATGCTGCTTCCCATTATTACAGGTAATGTGGAAGTGGAAGGGGGGTATTGTCTTCCCAGGCGAGTCAACTGGAATGACATCCAACCGGTTCCCCCCGTACCGAAGGGAAGTGTTGTGAAAAATGGGAGCACATTCCCTTATCTGGTTTCTTCAAAGGGACTGAAAACAGGTGTTTTGTTTAATTATAATAGTAACCCGGCTTATAGTGCTTCGGCTGCTCCCTATTGGAGGCAGACTTTAAAAGATGAAACCCTTTTGCCCTTTACCGTAGCCATTGCTCCATTTATGAGTGAAACAGCTGCCTTATGTGATATCGTTTTGCCGGAAGCTCTCTACCTCGAAAGGTTTGAACCTGTGACGAGTCCTTCTTCACTAATGCCCTGGGTTGGGGTGAGAACTCCTTTGCAGGAAGCACCTGAAGAGGTTCTCGATCTTCCCTCCATACTTCGTGATATTATCGATGTTCTCGATCCGGAAGAAGAGAGAGGTTATAAAGAGTTCTGGCAGTTTGAGGATACGGAAGAATTGATGCCTGCCTATTTTGAAGGTGTCAAGGAGATGAAGGAAGATGGCGGCTATGATGCCATGGCTGATTACGCCATATGGCCTGTATATGGCGCTGTAAATACGGAGACGGGAAAGTTTGAAAATGACGACGGTGAAGCGGTAGAAGCCGAATTTGGTGCTCATGAAGAGAATGGTTTTAAAACAGACTCGGGAAAGATTGAAATTGAATCGACTCTACTTGAAAAGGCTGGATATGAAGCACTTCCAACGTGGGTAAAACCGGCAAATCTGGAGGCTGATGAAGATTCTGACGATGAGGGGTTAACTTTTATTACCTATAAAACGGCTTACCAGGCGGGTTCAGCTACTGCTAATAACAAATATCTTTCAGAAAAAAGCCATAACAATTATTGCATGATCAATAAGGAGACTGCATCTGAACTGAATATTAAGGACGGAGCCCTTGCCAGACTGTCAACGCCTGTTGGCTACATTATTACTAAAATGAGAGTGACCAATGCCATTTGTCCCGGTGTTGTTGCTATGGCAGCCTCCTGTGGCCATTGGTCCATCGGTCCTGTTGCTACGGCGGAACCCCACAGGATTACAAGCTGGAATAAGGTTTATGATCCTGACGTCCATTATAACCTCTGGTGGCGCGATAACGGGATCAGTGTCAATGAAATATTTCCTCTCTTTATCGATCCTGTTAGTGGTAATGCGTCTCTTTCATTTAAAGTGAAGGTTGAGCCTGCCGGTTCAAGAGATAAGCATGGTGATGTGAGGACCGATGTTACCGGTCATGATAAATTTTTTAAAGCTGCTACTGAGATGCTGAAGGACAGGAGTTGAGAGTGCCAAAGAATGTATTAGCCATAGCCGGTGGAGTTGTTGCTGCAGGTATTATTCTGGTGGCAGGTTTGCTCTTCTTTCTTTCCCACGGTTCTGTTGAGGCAAAAGGATTCTGTGATTTTTGCCATACAGCCTATTATGATCCTGATGAGTACGCCTTTAATGAAAAGGTCAAAATGGAAAAGCCCACGGGAATGTTGACCGGTTGTGCAGAGTGCCATCCTCAGCCCTATGCCGAATTTAAAGTTTCTGCCCATTATGAAACAGAAGAGGAAAATTTGAGGCCTGGTTGTGTTAATTGTCATGCGCCGCATTCCGTATGGCTCTGGACAAAATATATGTATTTTAGCCCCAAGGCCTGGGAGCGTATTCAGGTGTCAATTCATGATGATACCTATTGGCAGGAGGAACTCAGGGGAGAACTTGCAGCAAAGGTCAGAATTCAATTTGTAAAAGAAAAAAGTAAACTCTGTAAGGATTGTCATGTAAAAAATGATTTCTTCGATGCAGATATCAAAAGGCATAAAGCAGAGCTTGAAACAGTAAAAGAAGTAGGTAAGTTAAACTGTATCAAATGTCACTATAATCTGGTTCATGCTGAAGTTGACTGGGATGATAAGAAAGAGATTTTGAAAAAGTACTGATTTTGTTATTGAAGAATTTTGGTGATTTGATTAAAATGTTTCAATTAATGACCTAATTGTCATCATAAAATATTAATTAAATAGGAGGGAAAAGAATGAGGATAGGAACAAAAATATTAGTAGCTGTTATTGTCGGTGCGTTTCTTTTGACGGCCGGGCCCGCGTTGGCTGCCCATAAGACGCCTGAGGCGCCGGCCGACTATCAGAGTAAAAAGGCACCAAAAGCGAAAAAGAAAGACCTTAAAAAAGGAAAGAAGTACTACGAAAAGAAATGTAAGAAATGTCATGGTTCAAAAGGTGATGGAAAAGGTTCCTCTGCTGATGATCTTAAAATACCGGCCACTGCATTTAATGCACCAGGTTACATGAAGAGCAAGTCTGATGGGCAGCTTTTCTGGATTACTGAGAAAGGAAGTAAGGGGACTGATATGGAAGCTTTTGGTCCCGGTAGTGATGTAAACCTTTCTGAGAAGAAGATCTGGCAGATTATTAACTATATGCGTAAGGAATTTACCAAGTAATATAAGTTTCAGTTAGCTTATAGAGAGGGGAGGATTTCCTCCCCTTTTTTTATTTAGATTTAATTTCGAAGAAAGCTCACCTCATTTTCAAAACAACTGAAGATTAAAATTCAATTTATGCTTAGAAGCTTTTTAATATTAACATTACTCGTAATTTTTCTGATTCCATCCTCCCTTTTTGCAGGGAAAGCAGGTAAAATGGCAGGTGCTCCTCACAATCCGGTCATTTTGAAAGCGGGTAAGAAAACATATGAGAAACACTGTGCTGAATGCCACCACCATGAAAGGTACGGTCTTGTCGGTCCTCCCCTCTTGCCGGAATACTTTGGTAGAAAAAAGGATAAAGATATTCAAGCTGCTATTTTAGAAGGGCTTCCCGCTACCAATATGCCTCCTTTCAAGGATAAGCTAAGTGAGAAGGACGTCAAAGCGCTTATTGCCTATATTAAGTCTCCTGTGGATAAGCCGATTTGGGGTGTTGAGCAGATGCGTGATACCTGGCAGATTTCTTACTTTGGTCTTGATGAGAAAAAGCCCAAATTTGACATGACTAATTTCTTTATGATTGTCGAAGGGGGGAAAGGGACAGTTCACTTTATGGATGGGGACCGGTTTAAGTTGCTTGGTGCAGTAGAAGTCGGTGCTATTCATGGTGGCCCCAAATTTGGTAGAGATTTGAGATATTCTTTTGCTGTTTCAAGAGGAGGCTGGATAGTAAAATATGACCTTATCGATTTTCGAGAGGTTGGACGAATAAGAGGAGGTATCAGCACCAGAAATATTGCCGTCTCCAGTGACAACAAATATTTGGCCCAGGTTAACCTGCTTCCTAAAAATATTGTAATTATTGACGCTTTCACCATGAAGCCGAAAGAAATTATCGATCCTGAAGCGACACCCGGAGCTGTTTATGCTTTGAAATCAAGGGGTGTTTTTGTTGTGTCTCTTAAGGATAAAGCTGAAATTCTTGTAATTAATGATAAGACCTTAAAAGTGCAGAGGATCAAGATAGACCAACCCTTTACCGATTTTTTCATCGATCCTTCCGAAAGATACCTTATAGGTACCTCCAGAGGATCGGATCACTTTAGTGTCATCGATCTTGTTAAGTCGAAAGTGACAAAAAAAGTGCAATCTCAGGGTGGAATGCCACACCTTGCTTCTGCTGCCGTATGGAAAAACTCAAAAGGGACTTTTGCGGCCTTCCCACATATTGGGAAGCCTGAAATTTCCATTATTGAAATGTATACCTGGCAGGATAAGGGAAAAGTAAAGACAAAAGGCGCTGGATTTTTCGCCAGAACACATGATAAAATACGTCAAATTTGGGCTGATACAGGTACTGACACGATTCAGATTATAGACAAGGACAGTCTCAAAGTTGTTAAAGAAATAGTACCTCAAAAGGGCAAGCGGGCCATGCATATTGAGTTTAATAAAGATGGAAGCCGTGCTCTTGTTAGTGTCTGGGAGGATGATGGCGAAGTCGTCATCTATAACACGAAAAACTTTAAAGTTGTTAAGCGCATGCCCTTTAAAAAGCCTGTAGGTAAATATAACGCCACGAATAAAAGGTTCTAAAAATGCATTATAGAATTTATAGTATTGTGATCATCATTGCCCTGTTACTTACAGGGTGTTATGGCATGGTCAGGAATGATGCCGACCGTAAGATCTACGGAACGGCTTCGCTTATGGTAATTGTAGAACGTGAGAATGGCGGTATTGTCGTTGTTGACTCTGTCAATCATGAAGTATTGGGTCGTGTGGAAGATCTTGGTAATCTTCGCCACGCCAGCATGGTCTTTTCAAGGGATGGCAGATATGCCTATATCATAGGCAGGGATGGCACTCTAAGTAAAGTTGATCTGATATTGATGAAGCTTGAGAAGAAATCTAAGGTGGGTGAGAATTCTATCGGCATTGCCATTTCAAGGAACAATAAATACATCATGGTATGTAACTACCAGCCCGGTGGTGTCGTTGTGCTCGATTCTGATTCTCTCGATCTTTTAAAAGAAATACCTGCTGTCAGGGAAATGTCAGATGGTAAAAAAGTCATATCCAGGACCGTTGGTCCTCTCGATACGGCTGATGATCTTATGATGTATGGACTCATGGAAACGGGTGGTGTCTGGATTGTTGATATGAAACAGGAAGGATTTCCCGTTGTTAAAAAATACTGGGATGTGGGCGATACACCCTATGATCAGCTAATTACACCTGATGGCAGAAATTATATGGTTGGCTTCCTTGGATCCGATTGGATGGGACTTCTTGACACCTGGACGCTGGGTGATATGAAGAAGATCGATGTGAGCGAAAAGAAAGCGGGACTGAAAAAGTATAAAGAATATGATAAGGTGCCTGTTTATCATATTCCCCATTTAGAGTCTTGGGCCATTTCCGGTGATCTGGCTATTGTACCTGCATTTGGAGAAAAAAGAGCTATCGTCTATAACATGCGTGACTGGTCATTAGTCAAGTCTATTCCTATTGCCGGTACGGGCCTTTTTGTTGTTGCCCGGCCAGGGGGGCGTGAAGTATGGGTTGATAATGTTGCAGCTCCCGGCAGTGAGGAAGAGCGACTCATGCAGGTGATTGATATGGAGACACTGAAAGTTAAAAAGACCATCGATGCCGGAAAGGGTGCGATTAATCCCCAGTTTACACCGAAAGGTGAAGCTGTCTACCTGTCTGTTATGGGTGAGAACAAGGTGCGGGTCTATGATGCTGACAGTTATGAATTACTCAAGGAAATTCCTGTTAGGAAACCTTCGGGGATTTTTTGTACTGATAGAACGTCAAAGTTTGGACTTTAAGATTTATGCACCACAAAGACAGAAAGGTCACAAAGAGGAGTGATGAACTTTCGCAATTGATAATCGGTGCTTCTATAGAAGTTCATAGGAACCTTGGTCCAGGACTATTGGAATCTTCTTATGAAGAAAGTCTCTGCTATGAGCTTTCATTAAGAGATGTTTCCTTTGAAAGACAAAAATCATTACCCTTGGTTTATAAAGGTAACGAACTTGAATGTGGTTATAGGCTTGACCTCCTGGTAGAAAAGCTTGTTGTTGTTGAAATTAAAACTGTAGAAAGGATAGAGCCGATTCACGAGGCACAGCTTCTTACATATTTGAAGCTCTCAGGCCTTTGGTTGGGGATGTTGATTAATTTTAATGTTCCTGTCCTAAAGGATGGCATTAGAAGAATTGTAAATTAAAAAGTTTTCTTTGTGCTCTTTGTGTCTTTGTGGTGATTGGATAATAAGATGGAAAAAGGAAAAGTATATTTAGTCGGTGCCGGCCCCGGCGATCCCGATCTCATAACGCTTAAAGGAAAGCGTCTTTTAGAAGAAGCTGAAGTTGTGATTTACGACAGACTCGTGGGAATTGGCGTCCTGGCTTATGTTAACGGGGAAGCCGAAAAGATTTTTGTCGGTAAGGAGGACTCCTTTCATACCCTTCCGCAGGAAGAGATTAACAGGCTCATTGCCGATAAGGCCAAGCTGGGAAAAAAAGTAGTCAGACTCAAGGGGGGTGATCCCTATATTTTTGGCCGGGGAGGGGAAGAGGCTCAGCTTTTATATGATGAAGGCGTTCCCTTTGAAGTCATTCCCGGTGTCACCGCTGCTTCCGGTGTGGCTGCTTATGCCGGTATGCCTCTTACCGACAGAAGGCACACTTCAGCCGTTACTTTTGTAACCGGTCATAAAAGGATCGGAGCTGATATTGAAGATGTGAACTGGAAAGCCCTTGCCGAACTGGATAATACCCTTGTATTTTATATGGGTGTTAAAAACCTGGAACCTATTACCGATAATCTTATGAAAAACGGTCAGAGGGGAGATACGCCGGCAGCGGTAGTCAGGTGTGGGACCATGCCTGAACAGAGAACGGTTGAGGGTACGCTCACTGATATCTGCGAAAAAGTCGAAAAGAGTGGCCTGACTCCTCCTGCGCTTCTTCTCGTCGGAGGTGTTGTGACTTTGCGGGAAACCCTCGGCTGGTTTGAAAGAGAGTCTGTTTCTGCTTAGTTCTCATGGTTGTTGATCCCCCAAAATAACTATATGGAATGATGATTATATCCCCCAAAATGTATAAATGCAAATAAGGGTGTAATAAAAAGGGAAAAAAAGAATAAAAATAGTTGATTTGTCCATTTCTCTATGATAAGGTTTCGGCCTAAGTAATACCCTGCTGGCCTTCATATGGCGTTAATTCCCTCTTTTGGGATTAAGATTTCGGATTCACAACTCTTTGAAAGGGAGGTGATAGGGGGCACACTCGAAATTAGTTCTGCAGTTTGAATGATAATATGATCATTCCAAGTTTTGTAATATTGTAATTATTAATTAAACAGGAGGTAAGGATAGTATGAAGAAGTTATGTTCAGTAGTTGCAGCAGGCGCTATGGTTGCTGCGGGCATTGTGCCGTCATTTGCGGCGGATGTAGATTGGAGTGGAGAAGTTAGAGTAAGGTACGAGCAGAAAGATAACTGGAGCGATTTGGATAAGGATAAAGGTGACCTTGATAGAACCACAGGTCAGCGTACCACTATTAATGCAAAAGTTGCCATAGATGATCAGACCACCGGCTTCATCTCCATCAGAGACGCAAGAAACTGGGGTTCTGAAAATGCAACTAATAAGTTAGGCAGCACGGTATCAACTGCAGATGAAGATCAGGCTACGGATCTTTCCGAAGGTTATCTTGATGTTAAAAACCTCGTTGGGCCCGTCGGTCTCAAAATAGGTCGTCAGAAGCTTGCCTATGGAAATCAAAGATTAATCGGTCATCTTGAGTGGACTGACTGGGGAAGACGTTTTGATGCCATCAAGCTGAACCTGAAAACTGAGCCTGTTGATGTTGATTTTGTGACGGCAAAACTCTCCGATAACGCTAATGAGACTGAGGATCAGCTAAATTTCATCTATGCTACTCTCAAGGTTATTCCCCAGAATAAGCTTGATGTGTATGCTATCCAGAGTATTGGTGGTGGAGATTATACGAACGCTGTAGGATGGACCGTTCACAACAACCAGAACTTCCTTACCACGGGATTGAGATTAGCAGGTAAAGCTGCCGGCGCTGACTGGACGGCTGAATTTGCCAAGCAGAGTGGAGATGACAAGGCAGAGGGCACGGATATCAATGCTTCTGCATTTGCCGTAACCGGTGGTTACACCCTTCCTGTGCTCGGCGGTTTAAGAATAGGTGGTGAAGTTTTCAGTGGTAGTGGCGATGATAATTCTGCTGATAAAGATAATGAAGCATGGCAAAACCTCTACCCAACAAATCACTTCCATTATGGTATTTCTGACTTTGCCAATACCAACTGGCAAAATAACACTGGTGCAGCAGTAAAGGTTAGCATGAAGCCTGCTAAGGGTCTCTCTGTGAAGATTGAGCGTTGGCAGATGGAAACAACTGAGGATACCGGCACTAAAGGTGGTGTCGAGACTGTTGAATCGAATATTCAGGTTAAGTACAAGTTAACTGAGAAGACAGGTCTCTACGTTTACTATGCTATGGTTGATGTTGAAGATGATAACGCTGCAGCTGGTGCTGCAGAAGATCAAGCAACCAAGCTCGGCATTCAGATTGCTGCCAAGTTTTAATCGTTGAGTTAGACGAAGTTTTTGGTTAGACGAAGTTTTTGAAAGGCCCCGCTTTAATAGCGGGGTCTTTTTATTTAATGGATATACCTTTTTGTAGTATACTTTACACCGTTTTAAAGGAAGGGGCATTAAATGGATTCAGTTGATAAGGCAATTTTGAATGAAGTACAGGGAAATTTTCCTGTCTCTTCCGATCCTTATGGTGATGTCGGTAAAAAGCTTGGAATATCGGGTGAAGAGGTTCTGACAAGAGTTAAAGCGCTTAAGCAAAATAAGATTATCCGCAAGGTAGGCCCCTTTTTTGATGCCAAAAAAATGGGGCATAGAAGTACGCTTTGTGCTGTTCATGTTCCTGAAGAGAAATTGCGGGAAACAGCAGATATTATCAGCAGTTATGTTGAGGTTACCCATAACTACCTGAGAGAAGGCTCTCCTAATGTCTGGTTTACGCTCATTGCAGAAAATGAAGGGGAGATTGAGCGTATTCTTTCTGAAATTTCGGATAAGGCGGGTGTAGGGCCTATAAGGAATTTACCTGCCAGGCGAATGTTTAAAATTAAAGTTGATCTCAAGTTGAAAGGATAATCAGTGGAGCAAAAAGATATTGACATAATCAGGGCTTTACAGAATGAAGAATTCTATTTTGAATTAAACCCCTTTGCAAAAATTGCTCATAAATTGAATATGGAATTAGATCTTCTGCTCGAAAGAATAAAGCAACTTAAAGAGGCAGGAATTATAAGACGATTTGGCGCCGCCATGACGCCTCATAAGGCGGGATTTAGCTCAAATGCGATGGTTACATGGAATGTTCCCCTGGAACATGAAAACGAAGCCGCAGAGGCCATGGCGGCCCATGCCAGGGTTAGTCATTGTTATTTGAGAGACGGTTTTGAAGGGTTTCCTTTTACACTTTATACAATGGTGCATGCTAATTCACCTGAAGACCTTGAAGTGGTTCTTGATGAGCTTGCCGAGCTTGGAAATGTTAAAGAGAGGCGCGTTTTGAAGTCCCTTAAGGAATATAAAAAAAGTTCCCCTGTTTACTTTCCTGAGAAGATGTAGGGATTACGACTACAGATACACTAAGCTGTTTGAAGAGATCAAGCAGTTCCTTCATGTTCCGCTGGAATGAGGTAAAATATTTTGATTATATATTGAAATAGAAATTTCCTTTCATCAGGTTGTACTCTTAAAGACAGAAGTGTTTGTGAATAATAAATGTAACAATTCTTCCTTTCTAATTAGCAGTAATACCCAATTCTTCATCAGTCAGATAGCAAGCCGGATCTTCGGCCCATAGGTCATCTGTCACAAATTCTGCTCTAACACGATAATTGGCCCCGCAGATATCAAAGTGAGGGCAAAGGGCGCATCGGCCTTTGATTGCGGCTCTCCTGTCTTTGAGTATGTTCATGACCGGATCGGATCTATCCATCCATATTTCACCGAAATCTCTGTCTCTAACATTTCCCAGTGAATAATGCTGCCAGAATTGATCAGGGTGAACGTTTCCCAGATTATCGATGTTGGCAAGTGTCACTCCCGATGAATTGCCTCCTCTGCCTATTAGCAGCTTATGAAGATCTTCCGCCCTTTGGGGATCAGTCTCTTTTAGTTTTAAATAAAGATACACACCATCAACATCGTTGCTGCCTGTGACAATATCTTTCGCCTTGCCATCGGCAACAAAGCTCCCGGCCTTGTCAAAAATATAATCAACTGCTTGCCTTGTTTCATTGTGGTCGAGATCTTCCCTTGAAAACTTTTGCCCTCTTCCCGAATAGACGAGATGGGCAAAATAGCCTCTTTTTATGTTTTCCTTTTCAAGGAGATCAAAAATGGCCGGCAATTGGCCTACCGTTTTTTTACTCATGGTAAATCTGATTCCGGCAATTAATCCTGCATCCCTGCAGTGCCTCAATCCTTCTACGGCTTTATTATAGGCGCCTTTCATTCCTCTTAACTTATCGTTTACTTCTTCACCACCGTCCAGGCTTACGCCAACGTACGTTATTCCCGTCTGTTTAATTCTTACGGCTACTTGCGGTGTTATGTGAATACCACTTGTTGAAAGAATGGGACGCACCCCCTTGTCTCTCGCATAAGAGGCAAGTTCAAAGAGATCATCTCTGAGTAAAGGGTCTCCACCTGAAAAAATTATTACAGGCGCCCTGAAGGAGGCAAAAGAGTCGATAAGAGCCTTTCCCTCTTGTGTTGTTAACTCGCCCGAATAGAGCCTGTTAGCCGAATCGCTATAACAGTGGACGCAGTGCAAGTCACAGCGTTTCGTCATATTCCAGACAACAACGGGTTTATCTGTTCTTGAATATCGGATTTTATGAGTTTGACTATCTTTCTGTGAAGGAAGATTATTTGATAATAGCTTTGATACGCTTAACATAGGGTTATTATCTCATGACTTAAAAATGGTAACAACGAAAAAAAGCAGCAATAGAAATAAGATCTGTCATATTAGTTTTCTCCCTTTATTTGCTTGAATCGCATATAAGAGATAATGGCGTCAATGTCAGACATGGATAGAGGGAAAGGTCCGTATCCCTTCGTAAATCCCTTCATGGGAGTCCCGGGGCGACCGTACATGATTGTTGTTCTAATTACCTGGTCTGATGCTGATTTGAGAAAACCTCCGTCAAATAGAGGCGGTCCCATGGCGCCTTCTGTTTTAAGGCCGTGACATGCGCCACAAATAGGAAAAAGCTCCTTTCCTCTTTCGCTGTCTTTTGCTTCTACTTTGTAGCCCGGAGAGTGGATCGTTTTACCCATTTGCCAGCTTTTAATAAACCGGGCAAGCTCGTTAATATCGCTTTGTGAAAGCTTTTTTTCATGGGGAGGGCAACCTGAAAGTGGTCTTCCGTATTTAATGCTTCCAATAAAGTAATCAATGTCAGCTGTTACTAATAACCCTTCCTTATTAAGCGCGTAAGCTTTGCCTCCTTCACCCTCTTGCCCGTGACATTGGGCGCAATGTTTCAGATAAAGCCTTTTTCCATTAGCCCGTCCTTTTAATGGATTGGTTATGGTTAAAATGATAACTATAAGAAATAGTGAAGCCTTCATGCCTATACGTCTTTTCAGGTATTTATTCACAGCATAGTGACAAAAAAAAGGGCTTCTGTCAATGCTATGTTGACATTGTCTGAAATACTGTTAGAATTTTCTTCATATCTTTTAATTACAAACTTAAACCGTTGGAGGGTTGGCATGTCACAGGTTGATATAACGTCCGTATTACATGAAGAAAGAGTTTTTAATCCGGCTAAAGATTTTAGCGCTAATGCCCATATCAAAAGCATGGAAGCGTATGAGGAGATATATGCCCGTGCCCGGAAAGATCCCGAATCTTTCTGGGCAGAGCAGGCTGAGGAACTGCACTGGTTTAAAAAATGGAACCAGGTACTTGATTGGAAGCCCCCTTTTGCTAAGTGGTTTGTGGGAGGGGAGCTTAATATCGCATATAACTGCATTGACAGACATCTGGATACGTGGCGTAAAAATAAGGCAGCCCTTATTTGGGAGGGTGAGCCCGGCGATGAAAGGGTGCTCACTTATCAGGACCTTCACAGAGAAGTTTGCAGATTTTCAAACGCACTTAAAAGTCTGGGTGTTGTAAAGGGGGATAGAGTTGCCATTTATATGGGGATGGTTCCTGAACTGGCCATCGCCATGCTCGCCTGTGCAAGAATCGGAGCAACCCACAGTATAATTTTCGGTGGATTTTCTTCAGAAGCGCTTAAGGACCGTATCAATGACGCTGAGGCAAATGTGGTAATTACAGCCGACGGCGCCTATAGAAAAGGTAATGAGATCCCCCTTAAAAAAAATGTCGATGATTCTCTGGTTGGCTGTCCTACTGTTGAACACGTTATTGTTTGCAAGAGAACCGGGTCGAGCTGTCATATGAAGACAGGTCGTGATCACTGGTGGCAGGACCTCATGTCTGATGCGTCGGCTGATTGTCCGGCAGAACGGCTTGACTCGGAACACCCACTCTTTATTCTCTATACCAGTGGTACAACAGGGAAGCCCAAGGGTATTGTCCATTCCACCGGTGGTTATCTCCTGCAGACCCATCTGACGAGTAAATGGATTTTTGACCTTCGTGATGAAGATACTTATTGGTGTACAGCTGACATTGGCTGGGTAACGGGTCACAGTTATATCATTTATGGTATTCTTTCAAACGGGGCGACAAGTGTTATGTATGAGGGGGCGCCTAATTATCCCGGTCCTGACCGCTTCTGGGAGATCGTTGATAAATACCAGGTAAATATTTTTTATACAGCGCCTACGGCTATCAGGGCCTTTATGAAATGGGGTGATGAATGGCCTAAAAAACATAATCTTTCCAGTTTGAGACTTCTCGGTTCTGTTGGAGAACCGATAAATCCTGAGGCCTGGATGTGGTATCACCAGGTTATTGGAAAGGAAAAGTGCCCCATTGTGGATACCTGGTGGCAAACGGAGACAGGGGCTGTGATGATAACACCGCTTCCAGGTGCAACACCGGCCAAGCCCGGTTCGGCCACAAGGCCTTTCCCGGGCATTGTGGCCGATGTTATGACGAAGGATGGAAAAAGTGTTGATGCCGATCACGGCGGCTATCTTGTTATCAAAAAGCCCTGGCCTTCTATGTTGAGGACGATATACAGAGATCCTGAGAGATATGAAAAGCAGTACTGGTCGGATATCCCGGGCGTATACTTTGCCGGAGATGGTGCCAGAAAAGATAAGGACGGCTACTTTTGGGTTATGGGACGGGTTGATGATGTTCTCAATGTGTCCGGTCACAGACTGGGAACTATGGAGATTGAAAGCGCACTGGTCAGCCACCCGCTTGTTGCGGAAGCTGCCGTTGTTGGCAGGCCTGATGATCTCAAAGGGCAGGCGGTAGCCGCCTTTGTCACCCTGGAAGGCGATACTAAAGCGACGGAGACATTAAAAGAAGATTTGAAGATCCACGTAGTTAATGAGATTGGAGCCATTGCCAGGCCCGATGATATCCGATTTACCGACAATCTCCCTAAAACGAGAAGTGGAAAGATTATGCGGAGACTTTTGAGAGACATTGCTTCAGGTAAGGAAACCGTAGGAGATGTTACGACCTTAGAGGATATGTCGGTCCTTGCGCGATTAAGAGAAGAGGATGAATAAGGGCTTCACAGCTTGCACTGTAGTGAAAATGTAGTATAATAAGTCTTTTTTAATTAATACCAAGGCTTATTATTTTGTTTGTTATTGGCGATATTCATGGCTGTGCTAAAGCGCTGGAACAACTTCTTGCTGAAATTCCAACCGGTGAAACAATCTTTGCTGTTGGTGACCTCATTGACAGGGGCCCTGATAGTTCTAAAGTAGTATCAATTTGTATGGAGTCAGGTATCCGTTCGGTCATGGGAAATCATGAACATATGTTTCTTGACTATTTGGATGGCGCGCACTTCTACGGTCGGGGGCTTTTTTTTGCAAATGGCGGCAGAGAAACGATAGAAAGCTATGGAGGCAATATTCCGGAGGATCACATAGACTACTTGCGGTCTCTTCCGCTCTATATTGAAACCGATCACTTTATTTTGTCCCATGCCGGTGTACATTTCGCGTACACACTGAAAGATGCCTGCAACATTAAACCCAATTGCGACTTTAATCTGCTTTGGAATCGTTCACCACTTGCTGATTTGGGAAAAGTTCAGATCCTGGGGCACACCTACAATCAAAATGTTCTTGAAATAAGGGAAAAGAGGAAGCTGATTGGAATTAATATTGATACGGGTTGTTGCCATGATGGGTATGGTAAGTTAACGGCAATTTCATTGCCGGACTTAAATACCATTCATGTGCGGCGGCCCTGTTAATCCCCCATTACAACTTATTAAAAGAGGACAAATATGCTTTTTTTGCTTGACAAAAAAAACGCTATAAAATAATATCCGCTTTTAATAAAAAAAGCTCTATAGGTCTTTTTTATTAATCACATTTAACTAACTTTAATTTGTTTATTGAGAAAGGAGGATGGTTATGTCAGACGAACACGATATGCCGGCTGGAAGAAAGCTTTATGACAATATTTGGTTGTTGTTAGCGCTAGGTATTGTTGTGCCGACATTAATATTTACAGTCTGGGGGCTGATTGAGATTCAGTCTTTACCCTATTTATCCCTGGACAAATAATTTAATTTTATTTTAGGAAGGAGGACATAGTTATATGGCTATTTACGAGCCGGAAGGTAATTGGTGGCAACCGATTCATAAAGATGAAAAGATCTGGTTTATCCTTGCCCTCGTCTGGATGCTGGTATCTTTCTTTTATATGCCGATTCAGCATTTTATGGGTAAGCAGAATCCCCCAACGGAGAGTTACAGGGTGAGCGCTGAGGATTTTGATGCGCTGGTCGAAGGAATGGTTCAAAAACATCAGATAGGCACCACAGGTGTTGAAAATGATGTGCCTCTTGTGGCGCCACCTGCTGGTGAGCCTGTGTTTCTCAGGGCCAGTATGTGGGAATGGTACCCTGCGCTTCAGCTGAAAAAAGGGGAAACCTACAAGGTGCATTTGTCTTCCATGGATCTTCTCCATGGATTTTCCATTCAGCCTATCAACCTGAACCTTATGGTAATTCCCGGGTATGATTATATTGCAAATATAAAGCCCACCAGGACAGGTGACTATAGGATTTTATGTAATGAATTTTGCGGTGTTGGCCACCATATGATGGTGGGCAAGATCGAGGTCATATAAGGGGGCTTATTATGAGTGAAATGAGAACTTGCGATATTACAGGTTTAAAAATTGATAAGACCGCCGAAACGATGGTTAAGCTGAACATTACGACAGCTATCATTTTTCTTGCGGTCGGTGGCGCAGCTGCGCTGCTTGTTCTTTTAACTAGATGGCCGGCTATCCATTTGCTTCCCGTAGAGTGGTATTATAGGTGGCTCACGGCTCACGGTCTCGTGGCTTTGATTGTCTGGATCCTCTTCTTTGAAATAGGACTGGTCTATTTTGGTTCGGCAATTCTACTGAATACACGAATTGCGGCGCCGTTGCTTGCCAAGGTCGTTTACGGGATGATGCTCGTTGGTGTATCTCTTGTTGCCGTTATGGTGCTGATAGGAAAGGCTGATGTTCTTTTCACGTCCTATGTTCCGCTTCAGGCGAATCCGCTCTACTATCTCGGTATCGTTATTGCCGCCGTAGGTATGCTTCTAGGATTTATCCACTTCTTTATCAATGTGGCTGTTGCCAAGAAAGAGGGTAAATACAAGAAGACTCTGCCTCTTGTCGCCTTTGGAATTATGGCCGCTTCAATTATCGGTATTCTGACCATCGCTCATGGCGCTGCCATTTATATTCCGACGTTTATCTGGTCTCTCAATGATTTCCTGGCAGATCAGGGAATGGCGCCTATTATACAGAATATAGATCCTGAGGCGTACAGACTCGTTTGGTGGGGGCTTGGTCACCCATCCCAGCAGATCAACGTATGTATGATGGTTGCAATGTGGTATATGACGGCAGCCTTCCTTTTCGATGCAAAGCCGCTTAGCGAAAAGCTCTGTCGTACGGCTTTCGTACTTTACATTCTTTTCATCAACGTTGCATCCGAGCATCATCTTCTTGTTGATCCCGTTCTCAGTACGTGGCACAAGATTGTGAATACCAGCTATGTTATGCACCTTGCCGTACTCGCCAGTATGATTCATGCTTTCGCCGTGCCTGCTGCTATGGAAGCTGCGCTCAGGAAAAAGGGCTATACCAATGGTCTCTTCGAGTGGTTAAAGAAGGCGCCCTGGGGTAATCCCGGCTTCTCAGCGATCTTTATCTCCATCATTCTCTTTGGTTTCCTTGGTGGTATTACCGGTGTTATCTTTGGTACTGAGCAGTTCAGTATCATCAGACACAATACATGGGCTATTACCGGTCACTTTCATGGTACTGTTGTTGCCGGTACGACCATCGCGTTTATGGGCGCCGCCTACCAGTTCATTCCAATATTTTTCAGGAGAGAACTCATTTTACCGGCTGTTGCGAAGATCCAACCTTTTGTTTACGGGCTCGGTGTTATGATACTTTCCATCTGTATGATGGCGGCTGGTTCTTTCGGTGTTCCCAGAAGACACTGGGATTACAACTTCTCTGATGCGCCTTTCGACTACGAGTTCGACCCGACTGTTGGCATATTTATGGATCTTACCGGTGTTGGTGGTGTGATTGCTACTGTTGGTGGAGCTATGTTCATCGTGGTTACCCTCGGTTCAATCTTTGCGGGAAAAAAGATAGAAAAATAAGGAGAGTTAAAAATGTCTGATGATGGAAAATTTGAAGCACCCGGCGTTTTTACGCTGGCTATAATATTCCTCGTTACATTTATTATTATCTGGCTTGCTCATGCAAAATGGCTCACGGACATCTGGGAGCTTTATTGAGAAGAGCATAATGTGATGTAATAAAAAGGCCCTGCTAAATCAGCAGGGCCTTTTTTTATGGGATTGAAGTTGTTAATGTTCTTTGTTTGGCTATTTTTTGATTAAAATAAAAAATATTGAACGAATTAGTTAGGTTTAATAGCTAATGACTTTTTCTTATGAAGCAATATGTTGGCAGGATAAATTAATAATTGTTTAATCCTTTATTTGTTATTAAGTCTTTTTAAGGTTTCGAATATTCCGATTACTACTTTTGCCATCTTTTCATAATCCAGTCTGCCGGCGGAATCATTTTCTTTATGGTAGGCCCTGTTCCGGTAAAAGGAGGTGTCAGTCACCATGACAGCCTCATATCCGTTGTTCCAGTAGTTCCTGTGATCCGAAAAATCAACCCCTGCTATTATGGAAGGTGCATTAATAGAATGTACAGGCAGGTTTGTTGTTCCTCTCATTAAACTTTTAACCTTTTTTGTAATTTCCCGCTGATTGAGATTGCTGACGATAAGGATGTAGTTACCCCTGGACGGATATATGAGTTTTAGAAGGGGCATGGGGAAAATCTGGCTGTCTTCCTCATCTGTAAAATAACCGATCATTTCCAGTGAGATCATGAGTTTGACTTCAATTTCCTCTGCTGCTAAAAATTCAGCGTGAACAGCGCTTCCCATGTGATTGGTGGCAAAGAAAGGTGGTTCTTCCAGGGTATAAGCGACAAGCTCAATATGGCCCTTTATCGGACTTATCCCTAAAAGATAGGCTAACTCTATCAGGCCAGCTACACCGCTGGTATTATCATCGGCGCCCGGTGTGCCGATCACTGTATCATAATGAGCGCCTACAATAATTCTTTGGCCCTCATCAGGGCCGAAGTGGGCAATAACGTTTTTATAGGTATTGCCCATTCTTTTAAATTCCTGAAATGAAGTGAATCTAGCTCCAGCTTTATTAAAGTGATCCATAATGTAAGCAGCAGTACGGTTCAGGTTTTTAACATTCCTGTAGTTCCTTGGATGAAATTCTTCCGACAGGGTTCGCACATGTTTTTCCAGTCTTTTGGCATCGACTCTTTTGTCGGATGGATTATTTTTTTCCCATGTTGGTTGAGCGATGACTAACCAGACTGCGGCAACTAAAGCCGAACAGATGACGAGGACAGTAAGGAGGATGGAGAGGACGCTTTTGAGTAGTTTATTGAAAATATTCATAGTTGCTGAAAACCTCTTGCGTCATTGCGAGCGAAGCGCGGCAATCTGGTTTTTATCTAAAAAAATACCTTGAGATTGCCACGCTTCGCTCGCAATGACTGTAATAAAGTTTTTTACTGTTTCTATTTTTATTCCTTGTCTGTACAGGAATTATAAGTTGTCAACAAACTTCGACACCTCATGCCAATATTTAGAATAGCCCGCAATGTCGTTATGATCTGCGCCATCTATTCTGACTTTCTTATATTTTACTTTAAAGAAATTTAAAAGATTTTCCGTTCGCTCATTTGGAATAATCCGGTCTTTTGAACCGTAGACAACGAGAACGGGCGATGTGATTTTTGGTGCATATCTTGTAGAATCAAATTTATGTCTAAGAAGCAAAGAGGTGGGGTAGAGTGGATAGTGCTCCCCGGCCAGGTTGCTCATGCTGTCAAAGGGGGTGATGAGAATTACGCCGCTGCACTCCACCTTGCTCGCCACAAAGGACGCTATCCCTGTACCGACGCTCCTGCCGAAGATAATTGTCTTCTTCGGTTTATAGTTTGTTTTGGCTATTTGCAGGATCTTTAATGCATCACTGAATAGTGCTTCCTCACCCGGAGTCCCTTCACTATAGCCGTAGCCGCGGTAGTTGATGAGCAGCGCTGCCGCCGTGAGATTTGAAAAATGGTTAATATTGTAGTAAACATCTTCCGCATTGCCGCCGTAGTAGACTATGAGTTTCTTATTGGCTAAGTGCTTGTTAATGAGCCAGCCATGGAGCTTTAAGCCATTGACCTTATATATTATCTCTTCTGAATGCTTATTTAGTTGTCGGGAATAGTCGGCTTTAACAGGGAAAAAGATGAGTGATTCCTGGACGGAGTAGATATAGAGGCAGAGGCCTCCGTAAATGAGGATGATGTAGAGGGCGATTCTTTTTAATATAGGATAAAAGGATTTATCAAACTTCATAAATTAAAAGTTAGCACAAAGGGCAGGATATAAAAAGGGAAATAGGCTGGATTTTTTACCACCTGTTCAACCCAAAGATAGGTAACACTTTAACCTATGGACATGGGTAACACTTTTTGGGTACTGGTTTAGGTTCTACTTTACCAAGTTTCATATTAATGACTCCAATTGGATACTTACCAAAGCAAAG
>Ga0224514_10000057_pt1 | contig 43082 bp, 43 predicted proteins | sample SF_May12_sed_USG_3_FD_169107 | JGI IMG/M metagenome (GOLD analysis project Ga0224514, IMG submission 169107) | Sediment microbial communities from San Francisco Bay, California, United States - SF_May12_sed_USGS_24 | ecosystem: Environmental > Aquatic > Marine > Sediment | place: USA... | reverse complement strand
CGGCTGTGTAGTTGATTCGGGTTCTGTATACCATCTCTCAACACTCCATCTTTTCTTAATAAAGATAAAGTGTTGCGTCGACCGGTTGAGATCACCACCACTTCCGGACATTCAGGATTATACTCATGCAATGGCAGCCACAAATTCAATTATTAGCATGGCAATAAAACATAACTACGTGATACGCGGCGTATTGTGGACAGGCTTCTACCTCCTGCTGGTCATTCTTCCGCTGGGGATGCTGCTGCTCGGCAAGGTGCCACCGGGCACCGTATTCGGATGGGACTTTGCTGTTGCGTTAGGCTTTTCTGCACTGGCCATCATGTTCACCATGTTTCTGCTAACCGCACGCTTCAAGTGGACCACTCGCGCCTTCGGCATCGATATCATCTATTACTTTCACCGCTGGATCGCTCTGGTCGCTTTCGTCCTACTACTGGCGCACCCGCTTATCCTGGTCAGTGAGGAGCCGCTGCTGCTCGAATACCTCAAGCCTGATGCGCCATGGCACATGCTGGCTGGGAATGTGGCACTGGCTGCGGTGTTCCTGCTGGTAATCACTTCAGTCTGGCGTAAGGCACTGCATTTTCACTATGATGCCTGGCGTTTCCTGCACGCAGTATTCGCCGTGCTGGCCGTTGGCCTGGCCATGATTCATATTGTCGGCGTGAACTACTATATTGGAACCCCCTGGAAACGTGAACTGTGGCTGGTGCTAGCAGTGTCCGTTGTTCTCCTGCTGTTGCACGTACGCATTGTCCGGCCGCTGCTAATCATGCGCCACCGGTACCATGTGGTCGATGTCAGTCCGGAGCGAGGTGACACCTGGACAATGACCGTGACACCGGACGGTCATCCAGGAATGGCGTTCATGCCGGGGCAGTTCGTCTGGCTGAATCTCTGGCACTCGCCGTTTGCAATGCGCGAGCATCCTTTTTCCGTTGCATCCAGTGCGCTTGAGCCGCAGCACATGCAATTCACTATCAAGCGTTTGGGTGACTTCACCTCGACAATCAACAAAGTCAAACCAGGCCAGTACCTCTATCTGGATGGGCCGTTCGGTGCATTCTCCATCGACCGGTATCCAGATGCGTCGGGTTACGTATTCGTGGCTGGTGGAATCGGAATTGCCCCGATCCTGAGTATGCTGAGGACACTGGCTGACCGCGGGGATCGGCGGTCATTGTGGTTGTTCTATGCCTACCGGAATCTGGAACGATTGACGGCATACGAGGAACTGCAGGTGCTCCAGCAGCGCCTGCGCCTGCATATGGTCATTGTACTCAATGATCCCCCTACGGACTGGATGGGAGAAAGGGGTTTCATTACCCGGGAAGTGTTGCAACGTCATCTGCCCGGAGATCACGCCGCACTTGAGTACTTCCTGTGCGGGCCTACGCCGATGACTGTCAGCGTTGAACGCAGTCTGGGCACCATGGAGGTGCCGCTGCGGCGGGTCCATACCGAACTCTTCGATATGGTGTAATGTCGATATGCGCATGTGGCTTGCCCGATTCATAGCGATTGCAACCGGACTGGTCATGGTGGTCCTGTCGGCATTGTTTGCATGGTCACAGAACCCATGAACACAGGTGTATTAATGATGCTTACATGGCTGATGACGTGTACGGGTAATGTGACTGCAGGGCCAGCCGAGCCAGTGGAGATAGAATCCGCGCCGGGTAAAGTGCAATTTTCGCACCAAACCCATACAGATATTCAGTGCACTACGTGTCACCACACCTCGCCAGGCAGACGCATCAAGCGGGCCTGTCTATCCTGCCACACGGCGAATTCACACATGCCGCGCAACAGCCGTGACGCCTTTCACGAAAATTGCATCGGCTGTCATCTTGACCTGAATAAGGCAGGCAGACCCAGCGGTCCCGCGAAACTGTGCAGCCAGTGTCATATGCATGACTAGCTTGCAAGATACAACATGTATAAAGCCAACAGGATCGGCATCCACCTATAGTCATTGACAGCCAGGATGGCAAGCCGAAACTAGCGTGACGAGGGCAGGTTCCGAACAACAGCACAACGACTCCTCCCCGAGTTGTTATTTATTTGAGCTGAATGTCCGTAATGGGTCGGAACAGGACGTTCGGAAGATTGTTGGATGTCGCCGGATTTCATCCGCAATCGATGGACCAAGGGATTCCGGTCCCATGGTCTCGGCGTCATAACACTATGAATATTATGGAAGTGGTGGGCCCGCCAGGACTCGAACCTGGGACCAAGGGATTCACTGTAGCCTGATATTTCTACCAGGAGCGGACTATCTCATCACCCACATCACGTATGTTGGGGTGCGGGACGCTCTTGCCTGTTATTAAGGACACTGAAGTCCCCAGGTAGTCTCTGCACCTTCCGGGAGTGTACTCCCGGCTTGGCTCAGGGTTGCCATCAGCCTTGCTGTTAAGGTTTCCCTGAATTCATCCCGTTCATTTCATGCCTTACAGCATGAACGCACCATTTGATGAGTCCCCTGCTCTAACCAACTGAGCTACAGGCCCGAAGCGACGTATTCTAGCAATTTTTATGATGGGTTTAAGATTTTTTACATGATTATGAAAACTTTCATAATACTGTTACAGTGACCATCGTGCTGAAATGTTTACACTGCGGTAAAAAACTGACTGGTCGGCAGACAAAATACTGTTCCCGGCAATGCAAGAACACGGTGAACAACCAGAGCTTTCAAAGTTACCAGGCGCAGCAGCTAAGAGGCCGGCGGCGCAAACTGCAGCTGATAAAACTAAAGGGGATGAAATGCGAGAAGTGTGGATATAACAAAAACTCGGCCGCGCTCGAGTTTCACCATACAGACCCCGCATCAAAAGACTTTCAGCTGGACTTGAGGTCGCTGTCTAACCGGAAGTGGCGGCTTGTTCTAGGCGAAGCTGAAAAATGTCGCCTGCTGTGTTCAAACTGTCATGCAGAGTTGCATAACCCGGAATGCATGCTTTGATATTCTGATGAAAGGTTTGCCGGATCTCATGTATCCGGCAAACGTGCAGTTCCTTACTCCGCTTCCAGGAAGCTGCGTAACGGTTCCGAGCGGGTCGGGTGACGCAGTTTGCGCAGCGCCTTGGCCTCGATCTGGCGAATGCGCTCACGCGTGACGTCGAACTGCTTGCCGACTTCTTCCAGCGTGTGATCGGTATTCATGTCGATACCGAAGCGCATGCGCAACACCTTGGCTTCACGTGGCGTTAGCCCGGAGAGCACGGACTGGGTGGCCTCCCTGAGGCCTTCCATGGAGGCTGAATCGATCGGTGAGTCGATGTTCTGGTCCTCGATGAAATCACCCAGGTGTGAATCTTCGTCGTCACCGATCGGTGTCTCCATTGAGATCGGTTCCTTGGCGATCTTGAGTACCTTGCGGATCTTGTCTTCCGGCATATCCATGCGCTCGGCGAGTTCCTCGGGCGTGGGTTCGCGGCCGATCTCCTGCAGCATCTGGCGTGATATGCGGTTGAGCTTGTTGATGGTTTCGATCATGTGCACCGGGATGCGGATAGTCCGTGCCTGGTCAGCAATGGAACGCGTGATTGCCTGGCGAATCCACCAGGTGGCATAGGTCGAGAATTTGTAGCCGCGGCGGTATTCAAATTTGTCGACGGCCTTCATCAGGCCGATATTGCCTTCCTGGATAAGATCCAGGAACTGCAGGCCGCGGTTGGTGTACTTCTTGGCAATCGAGATCACCAGGCGCAGGTTGGCCTCGACCATTTCTTTCTTGGCGCGCCGAGCCTTGGCCTCGCCAATCGACATCAGGCGGTTGATATCCTTGATCTCGGCAATGCTCAGGTGTGTGCTTGCCTGCAGTGCGATCAGCTTGTTCTGCGTACGGGCGATCTCATCCCTGAACTGTGCAAGGGCGGCGGAATACTTGTGCCCGCCCTTTGCCTGCGTATCTACCCAGCCGAGGTCGGTTTCATTGTTCGGAAACGAGGTGATGAAATCCCTGCGCGGCATACCTGCACGAGTCACGCAGGCATCCATAATGGCACGCTCGTGCGAACGGATGCGCGTAATCGCATTCCTTAAATTGGTGGTCAGAATATCCACGATGCGCGGTACCAGCTTGAGACTCATGGTCTGCTCGGACAATTGGTCGCGCAGCTTCTTCACTCGCGTGGCGTTCTTGCCACCCTTGTTTATAGCGGTGACCAGTTGCTGGTAGGTTTTCTCCAGCCCGGCAAAATGGGTGCGCGCTTCTTCCGGGTCCGGCCCCGTGTCTACTACGGCTTCGTCGTCATCATCACTGTCGTCTTTATTGGCAGTGGTGGTTGAATCTTTTGGCTGTGTGACCTGCGGTGTAGGGATTTCCTCTTCAACTGCGTTGGGGTCGATAAAGCCGGAGATCAGGTCGTTCAGGCGCATCTCGCCGGCGGCAACCCGCTCGTACCCGCGCAGCAAGGTAGCGGCTGTTTCAGGATAGATGGAAAGCGCCTGCAACACCTGGTTGAGGCCATCCTCGATACGCTTGGCAATCACGATTTCGCCTTCGCGGGTGAGCAACTCGACTGTGCCCATTTCACGCATGTACATGCGTACCGGGTCAGTCGTGCGACCGAACTCGCTGTCAACGGTGACCAGGTTGGCGGCGGCTTCCTCTGCCGCGTCTTCATCAGCGGTATTCTTGGCGCTGGCGAGCATCAACGAATCGGTGTCCGGTGCCACTTCATGCACCAGGATACCCATGTCGTTAATCATGCTGATGATGTCTTCAATCTGCTGCGGATCGACGATCTCATCCGGCAGATGATCGTTGACCTCGGCATAGGTCAGGAAGCCCTGCTCCTTGCCTTTCTCAATGAGTAGTTTCAGACGGGATTGTTGATCTTTATCCATAGTGATCCGCGAGCACAACAGTGCTCAAAAGTCAGTATCTGTACAGGAGCGAAAAATAATCGCGCAGTATAGTCGAATAAATGGGGGTCAGCCAAGCTGAATCCAAGCCGAAAAAACGCTTTTTGTCCAAAAACTTACCTACCTGGCCTCCTGGAGCAGGGTCTGCAGTTTCCAGTACTCCCTGCGTTCATCTTCGCTAAGTGTATGACTTACCTCTTTTTTGTTTAAAATCGCAATGCGCCGCTCCAGGTGTTGCCGGTAAATCCGCTGCAATTGGTGTTGCAAATCGGGTAGCAGATCCAGGCCCTCGCTGACCGGGGTCCAGCTGGCCAGTTTCGCCAGATGGCGTGTTTCCTCGCGGTCGCGCCAGTGTTCCAGGATGGCGCCGGTACTGGCCAACGGCTGCTGCTGCAGTAATTCCAGCAACTCCGTCAAAAGTGAGACACCGGGTACATCGACGGGTTCCTGAAATGGTAATTCCCCGACCTCCCGTGCCAGTGCTGGCTGGTACAGCAGGATGGAGATGGCTTCCCGTACCGGGCTTGTTCCGCCCGCGACGGGTACCGGCTGCGCCGGTGGCTGTGGGTCGTCTGCGGCATCCTGGGGTAACTTGAGCCGCCCTGCCAGTGCATTGACCGAGGTACCGGCCAGTTCGGCAAGTCGCTCGGTCATGAGTTGCCGGAACATGCCATCCGGCATACGTGCAAGCAGGGGGCTGGCCAGGTTAACCAGCCGCGCGCGTCCGTCGATGCTGTCGATGTCGAGCTGTGCGGACAGCCGTTCGAAGAAGAAGTCGGACAGGTGGGTGGCGCTGGCGATGCCCTGCTCGAAGGCGTCCTTGCCAATCTTGCGCACCAGCGAATCCGGGTCCTCTCCCTCAGGCAGGAACAGGAAGCGTGCCTCGCGGCCATCCGCGAGGGCCGGCAGTGAATTTTCCAGTGCGCGCCAGGCAGCCTCTCGCCCGGCGCGATCGCCGTCGAAGCAGAACACCACCTCCGGCACCGTGCGGAACAGGCGTTCGAGGTGTTCGGGGGTAGTGGCGGTGCCCAGTGTTGCCACCGCGTAGTTGATGTCGAACTGTGCCAGTGCCACTACGTCCATGTAGCCTTCCACCACCAGGATGCGTTCCAGCTTGCGCACTGCCTTGCGTGCCTCATGCAGGCCATACAGTTCCTGCCCCTTGTGGAACACGGCCGACTCGGGGCTGTTCATGTACTTGGGTGTGCCGTTGTCGAGCACGCGCCCGCCAAAACCGATGGTGCGGCCGCGGCGGTCATGAATGGGGAATTGCACACGGTCACGAAAGCGGTCATAGGCGCCCTTGCCGTCATCGCGCTGTACCGTGAGGCCCAGTTCGAGCAGCAGCTTTTGCGTGGCACTGTCAGCGTTAAGGGCGTTGGCGAGATTCTCCCATCCCGGCGGCGCGAAACCGATTTTGAAGCGTGCCGCGACCTCGCCGGTGAGACCGCGCTGTTTCAGATATTCGACGGCGTGGCCCGCCTGCGGATGGCTGCGCAACTGTTCCTGGTAGTAGTCGGAAATGCGCTCCAGCAATGCATAGTGTGGCTGTGTCGAGGGTGCATGCCTGTTGTCACCCCCGGTCTCGCGCGGCACTTCCAGGCCGGCACGGTGCGCCAGTTCCTCGATGGCCTCGACAAAGTCCATGTGCTCGTAGTCCATCAGGAAGGTGATGGCGGTGCCGTGCTGGCCGCAGCCAAAACAGTGATAAAACTGTTTTACCTGGCTGACAGTGAATGAGGGAGTTTTCTCGCCGTGGAACGGGCAGCAGGCCTTGAATTCGCGTCCAGCCTTCTTGAGCGGCACGCGTGGATCAATCACATCGACGATGTCGATGCGTGCAAGCAGCTCATCAATGAAGGATTGCGGAATACGGCCAGCCATGAGAGCTAGGGTAAAAGGGATATCCCGGAAAGGGAAGCAGTCATGTTTCGCACAAAGCCGCCAGGCAATTCAGGAGCCAGGGCTTGATAAGCTGGTCAGTGAAAATTTACAGCGCTGTCGACTTTCAGGCTGGATCCCTGCCTTCGCGGGATTAGCTGTTATGACAGCCTGGCTTTGATCATGGCGCTGACGGCGCCCATGTCGGCACGGCCGGCGAGCTTCGGCTTCAGCTGGCCCATAACCTTGCCCATGTCCTTGATAGAACTGGCGCCAGTGGCTTGCATGGCAGCATCGATCAGTTGCGTGATTTCGTCTTCACTGAGTGCGGCGGGTAAATAGGGGGTGATGACCTCGAGCTCGCTCTGTTCCCTGGCAATCAGGTCGTCGCGGCTGGCCTTCTCGAACTGCGTGATGGATTCGCGTCGTTGCTTGACCATCTTGTCGAGCACCACGATGACCTGCGTATCATCCAGTTCAATACGCTCGTCAACTTCGCGTTGCTTGATGGCGGCGAGGATCAGTCGAATGGTGCCGAGACGCTCCTTGTCCCTGGCGCGCATGGCATCTTTCATGTCCTGCTGAATGCGGTCCTTGATGGACATGCGCAAAAAGGGGAGAGATCAGTACAGGCGCACGCGGCGCGACAGTTCGCGGGAAACCTTCTTCTGGGTGCGCTTCACTGCGGCAGCCATTTTGCGCTTGCGTTCCTGGGTCGGCTTTTCATAAAACTCGCGACGACGCACTTCGGCCAGCACGCCGGCTTTTTCACAGGAACGCTTGAAGCGGCGCAGGGCGATTTCAAACGGTTCGTTCTCTTTTACACGTACATTGGGCATACAACACCGGTTAACTGATGGTTACAAGGGCTGCGAATTCTATACACGTCCCGCCGAAAAGGCAAAATTTCCTTGTGTAACAAGAACTGGCGGCTACCATACGGGCATGATTACCCTTGGTATCGAGACCTCCTGCGATGAAACCGGTGTCGCCCTGTACGACGGTAAACGCGGCCTGCTGGGCCATGCGCTGTACAGCCAGGTGGAGTTACACGCGCAATACGGTGGCGTAGTTCCGGAGCTGGCCTCACGTGACCATGTCAGCAAGTTGCTGCCGCTTATTCAGCAGGTATTTGATAAATCAGGGATTACCGGAAAAGATGTTGATGGTGTGGCCTATACCGCCGGACCCGGCCTGGTGGGCGCACTGCTGGTTGGCGCGGCTGCCGGGCGCAGTCTCGCCTGGACCTGGGGGGTGCCGGCCGTGGCGGTACACCACATGGAAGGCCACCTGCTGGCGTCGATGCTGGAGGCCAATCCACCCGGGTTCCCGTTTCTGGCCCTGCTGGTTTCCGGCGGGCATACCCTGCTGGTGGAGGTCGAGGGGGTCGGGCGCTACCGGCTACTGGGTGATTCTGTTGATGATGCCGTCGGCGAGGCCTTTGACAAGACGGCGACGGTGCTGGGTCTGTCCTACCCGGGCGGACCGGCGTTGGCGGCACTGGCACTGGAGGGTGATCCCGGGCGGTTTCGCTTTCCGCGCCCCATGACCGATCGGCCGGGTCTGGATTTCAGTTTCAGTGGCCTCAAGACCTTTGCCCTTAACACCTGGAAGGCCTGTGACAAGACCGGGCAGGACCGCGCCGATATCGCGCGTGCCTTCGAGGACGCGGTGGTGGATACCCTGTTTATCAAGTGCCGCCGCGCACTGGAGCAGACCGGGCTCGGTACACTGGTCATTGCCGGTGGTGTGGGCGCCAATCAACGTTTGCGTGCGCGCCTTGGCGAGTTGATGGAGCAACAGGGCGGGCGTATTTGCTATCCGCGCCCGGAGTTTTGTACTGACAACGGCGCCATGATTGCCTACGCAGGCTTTTGTCGGCTGAAGGCCGGGCAGGCGGAAAGCCTGTCGATCAAGGCCGCGCCGCGCTGGTCACTGGAGGATTTGCCGGCGGTTGATAGTTGCCGGTAGGAGCGCCTTGCAGGCGCGATGATTTCGTGTCGCGCCTGCAAGGCGCTCCTACAAGTCTTGTTTCTTGCCAAAACTGATTCGGCCTTCGCGGCCGCCGAGCAGGTTGGCGATATTCGATCTATGCCGCCAGTACAGAAACACCACCATGATGCACATTGCGCCGACCAGTACCGGCTCTGGCCATAGCCAGGCAAATCCGGCCGGGATAGCAAGACTGGCGGTGAGCGCGGCCAGCGAGGAATAGCGAAACAGCACAGCCATCAGCAGCCAGGTGCCAGCGGTCAGCAGGCCGACCGGCCAGTGCAGTCCAAACGCCACGCCAAGCGCGGTTGCCACCCCCTTGCCTCCCTGGAAACCAAAGAATACCGGGTAGAGGTGGCCCAGAAATGCGGCCAGTGCCGTGCCGGCCAGTATGGTGACATCGGCGTGCAGGATATGCGCTATGAGTACCGGTACCAGGCCTTTCAGCATGTCGCCAAACAGGGTGAGTGCGGCGGCCTTTTTGCCGCCGATACGCGCGACATTGGTGGCGCCGGGGTTGCGCGAGCCCTCGGTGCGCGGATCGGGCAATCCCATGAGTCGGCAGACGAGGATGGCGGTGGAGATCGAGCCGAACAGGTAGCCGCCAATAATGAGCAGGTAATCAGGGTCCATGGCGAGACATTGGAATCGTTAAGCGCCCCGACGTCAAGCGTGAGCTGTGTTGGCAGCCTGTTGTGTTGCTGGCCAAGCTGGCGGCGAGGCTCTATATTGGAGCGCCTGTCAGAAGGGCAAATAGTATGGATATTGTTTTCATCACTGATCTGCGCATCGAAGCCATCATTGGCATTTATGACTGGGAGCGCAAGGTCAAGCAGACCATCAGCGTGGACCTTGAGATGGGCGCGGACATCCCGCGTGCCGCCGCGACCGATGACATCGAGGACACGCTCAATTACAAGGCCGTCTCCAAGCGGTTGATCGAGTTTATCGGGAACAGCGAGTATCAGCTGGTGGAAACGCTTGCCGAAAAAGTTGCCGAAATCGTAATCGGTGAATTCAATGTACCGTGGTTGCGTCTGACCGTACACAAGCCGGGTGCGGTGCGTGGCTCGCGTGATGTCGGTGTCATAATCGAGCGCGGCAGTCGGGAGTGAACCGGTATGGCGCAGGTCTACGTCAGCATCGGCAGCAATATCGATCGTGAGCGGAATATAAGCCTGGCGTTACAGCAGCTGGCTGATGATTACGGTCACCTGCAGCAGTCATCGGTGTACGAGAGTGACGCCGTCGGGTTTGACAGTGCGCCGTTCTATAACCTGGTGGTCGGTTTCAGGACCCGTGTTGATCCATTTCAACTGCAGGAACAGCTGCACGCTATCGAGGCTGCCAGCGGGCGTGAGCGTAGTGAATCAATGACGGCGCGCAGCCTGGATCTTGATCTACTTATATATGATGACGTGGTTATGGATGAAGGCGGCCTGATCCTGCCGCGTGCGGATATTACCCGCTATGCCTTCGTCCTGTATCCGCTGGCGGAGATCGTTCCCGATGCACGCCACCCGGTCAGCGGTGAGCGCTATGCCGACATGTGGTCGGCTTTTGACGATAGCGACCAGGTGTTGACCCGGGTCGTCTGGCCGCCAGTGACCTGACTGAAAATGGTAACGGTAACAGAGCTTCCCGCGCCGGGGGCGGATGAGCAGGCGCTGAGCGATGCCTTGTCAGCGCAGATTTGCCAGGCGATCACCGACAATGGTGGTGCCATCCCGTTCTCACACTTCATGGAACTGTGTCTGTATGCGCCGGGGCTCGGGTACTACAGTGCGGGGCTGAGAAAGTTTGGCGCCGGCGGCGACTTTGTGACCGCGCCGGAGATCTCGCCATTGTTCGGTGCTTGCATTGCACGCAGCTGTGCGGCGGTGCTGGGCGCATTGGACGGTGGAGATATCCTGGAATTTGGTGCTGGCAGCGGACGCCTGGCCGTGGACCTGCTGGCTGGGCTGGATACCCTGGAATGCCTGCCGCAACGCTACTTCATTCTTGAGCGCAGTGCCGAGCTGAAGCAGCGTCAGCAGCAATTGTTGCAGGCCGAGCTGCCGGAACTGTTCGAGCGCGTTGTCTGGATTGATTGCCTTCCGGAGCAGGGTTTTCGCGGCGTAATGCTGGGCAACGAGGTCCTCGATGCCATGGCGGTGGAGCGTTTCCGCTGGCGGGGGGAAGAGGCGGAGCAGTACTTTGTTACCCGTGCTGAAGACGGTTTTGCCTGGCAAACAGGGCCGGTAGCAACCGATGAACTGAGGGCCGGGATTGCGCGTATTGCGCGTGAAAGCGCATTGCCGGATGGATATGTTTCGGAGCTGAACACGTCACTGCAGCCCTGGTTGCAGAGTGTAGCCGCGAGCCTGCAGGCCGGCATGATCCTGCTGATCGATTACGGTTATCCGAGGAGCGAGTATTACCACGAGCAGCGTTCCAGCGGCACGCTATTGTGCCATTACCGGCAACGTGCGCACGCCGATGTGTTGCGCTGGCCGGGGTTGCAGGACATTACTGCGCATGTAGATTTTACTGCCGTTGCCGAGGCTGCGGTCACGGCAGAGCTTGCGGTCAGCGGCTATACAACACAGTCGTACTTCCTGCTCGACTGTGGGCTGGACAGCCTGCTACAGGCTGCCGGCCCGACAGATGATGTTGATTACCTGCGCCAGGTCCAGCAGGCCAAGACTCTGATCCTGCCCGGCGAAATGGGTGAACGCTTTCAAAGTATTGCACTGACGCGCGAACTGGACATCGAGATCCCGGGGTTTCGAATGCAGGACTTCAGGTATCGCCTCTAAAAAGAATCTCGCGCAAAGCCGCCAGGGCGCAAATATAGACAATCAATAATTGCCCCGGAGTTTCCAGAGAAGAGAAAAACACCTGGCACTAAAATATCTGATGTCATTCCTGCGCAGGCGGGAATCCAGCCACAAACTATTCGTACGGGCTGGGTCCCCGCCTGCGCGGGGACGACGCTATATTCTTTGCGTCTTTGCGCGAGGGACAGTTGTTGAGAAAACCTGCACATCAGCGCAGAATGCGCGTCACTTATGGATAACCTGCACGCAATCTGGCTGGCCCTGTTGCAGGGGCTTACCGAGTTCCTGCCTATCTCCAGTTCGGCACACCTGATCCTGATACCGCGCCTGGTTGGCTGGGCGGATCAGGGCCTGGCGTTCGATGTGGCAGTGCATGTCGGCACCCTGGTCGCCGTGCTCGCCTATTTTCGCGCGGATGTGCTGCGCCTGTTCGTGGCCTGGTTGCGCTCCTGTACCACGCGCAGGGTGGACAGCGATGCCCGGCTGGCATGGTTTGTGTTGCTCGCTACCCTGCCAGTGGTGGCGGTCGGCCTGCTGTTGCACGATTTCATCGAGACTGTGCTGCGTTCACCGCTGGTCATTGCCGTGGCAACCATAGGTTTTGGTGCGTTGCTGTGGGCCGCGGACTATTACGGACGCCAGTTGCGTGACGAGAAGTCGTTGCGCCTGGTGGATGTCATCTTTATCGGCCTGGCGCAGGCACTGGCCCTCATTCCCGGCACCTCGCGTTCCGGTATCACCATGACGGCGGGACTGGCGCTGGGGTTGTCGCGTACAGCGGCCGCGCGATTTTCGTTTCTGCTGTCCATTCCGGTGATCGCAATGGCCGGTGTCTACGAGACCGGCAAACTGGTGCAGCAGTCTGCGCCGGTTGACTGGGGTGCTATATCACTGGGTGCGCTCGTATCCGCGGTGAGCGCCTGGTTATGCATCCATTTATTCCTGCAGTTGATCGAGCGCATCGGCATGTGGCCGTTCGTGGTATATCGCCTGCTGCTGGGTACCGTGCTGCTGTGGATGTTTTTGTAGGAGCGCCTTGCAGGCGCGATTGACTATTTATATCGCGCCTGCAAGGCGCTCCTACAGCAGAATATTTTCAATCGCCTTTATACGCTGGTCGCGTATCGCCTTTCCTATTTCCTTGCCGGACTTTCCAGCAGTATCCGGCGTGATGGATTCTGCTGCCAACAACGCACGTTCGAGCAAGTCTGCCGGGGCGTAGTCCTGCATAGCCGGGTTCATGCTATGTGCCTCTGTCGCGCACACGGCAATGAAATCGGCAAGACGTTCAGCGCGCCGGAACGCGTCCAGCGCGGTTAGCAAATCCAGTAATTCACTGGCGGACAATTGCGCGCTGTCATGCAGGCGCTGTCGGTATTGCAGGGCCATGTCGGCCAGTTCCCGGTAACTGTTTGGCAAGCGCAGGCGCTCACAGAATGCATTGAGTTGATTCCGGTCGAGGCCGCCATCGGTGCCGTTGTCGAGGTCGCAGACCAGCGCGGCAAGGCGTATCGTGCGGCTGTCCGACATATCAACGGCATGATTCAGTACCGGCAGGGCAAGGTGTGCCTGCTCGTGTGCAGCTGTTTTGCTTGCCGGTAGTTCGGCAACTTCCGGAAACAGCTTTTTCAGCGCACCGCAACCGGCCAGTACGGTAAAGAACCGTGCCGGGGTGTTGCTGGCCAGCGCCTTGTGTAATTCTGCCCAGACGCGTTCCGCAACCAGATAGTCGACCTCACCGTTGTCCACCATGCGGCGCATCAGTGCGTTGGTGTCGTGCGCAACATTAAATCCGTAGTGTGCGAAGCGTGCGGCGAAGCGCGCGACTCGCAGAACCCGAACCGGGTCTTCTGAAAATGCCGGAGAGACATGCCGCAGCAGACCGTTATCGAGGTCGTCTTGGCCGCCGTAAGGGTCGATCAGTTTCCCGTGTGCGGTTTCCGCCATGGCATTGATGGTCAGGTCGCGCCGTAACAGGTCTTCCTCGAGTGTGATGGCGGGATCGGCGCAAATGTCAAAGCCCGTGTAACCGGGTGCTGTTTTGCGCTCGGTGCGGGCAAGTGCGTACTCCTCTTTGGTTTGCGGGTGCAGGAACACCGGGAAATCCTTGCCAACGGCCTGGTAGCCCAGGTCGACCATTTCCTGCACCGTGGCACCAACCACGACCCAGTCGCGTTCGCTGACCGGCAAACCCAGTAGTTTGTCGCGTACTGCGCCACCGACCAGGTAGATATCCATGCCGCTCAGCCTCGCCCCGATCTGCGGCGCATATCATGGTAGCGCGCACGGCAGTTTTTACCGGCGAGATAGCCCGGCACTATGGCCGCGACCGGTGTCGGGCTGATGCCCAGTGTCGGCAGTGCGTTGTACCTGCAGATACTGTCTTTTTGCAGGGAATAATAATTATCCATGGTGAATGGCTGACCCGGCAGCAGACCGAATACATGCGCCTGCAGGCGTGACAGCCTGTCGCCAAGGCCGATGATTTTGCTATGCAGGCCGATCAGGTCACGGGTGTATTCGACCAGCGCCTGCAGGGTAAACACTTCCGGTCCACACAGTTCGAGCCGTTCCCCGCCCGTGGCATCATGCAGTGAACGGCAGATGGCCTCGACAACATCTCCAACATAAACCGGTGCGAACTGGCTGTTCGGGCAGGCCAGCGGGAACACCAGCGGTGAGAGGCGCAGCAAGCTTGCAAAGCGATTGAAGAAGCTGTCGCCGTCGCCGAACATGACCGATGGCTGCAGGCTGGTGACGATCAGGTCGTGTGCCGCCGCGGAATGTACCAGGTCTTCTCCAGCGCCCTTGGTCTTCAGGTACCGGCTGTCCGTTTCATCCGCGCTGGCGTTCAGTGCACTCATGTGCAGCAGTCGTTGCACGCCACACTCCAGCGCCGCCTGCACGACCTTGCGCGGCAATTCGATATGGGCCTGCTGAAAGCCTGCACCCTTTCTGTCAGGGTCGTTGAGAATGCCGATCAGGTTGATGACGGTACTGGCACCGGCAAGGTGCTGGTGCAGTTGTGCAGGATCGTGCACATCCGCGCCGTGCAGGCTAATGTGCGGGTGAATGCTCAGTGCGCGGTGCCGTTCCGGGCGTCGAGTCAGGATGCGGACACGATAGCCATCTGATGAAAGCCGATTTGCCAGGTGCTGACCGACAAAGCCGCTGCCACCAAGAATACAGATTGTCTCTATGCTCATGGTTTGTCCGGAGTTCCCATTTTTCAGCGTTGTTCTGTTGCGTAATGACCTTTCGGACGGATGTCTGGCATGCGTTTTTCCAGCGACGTAACCGGGCGCTCCATGCGCCAGTCATAGATGGCCGCATAGGCAAGGATACGCTGCACATACTTGCGCGTCTCGTCAAACGGGATAGCCGAAATCCAGTTCTCAGCCGCCTGTTTCTGTTCTTCAGGCAGCCAGCGTTGTACCCGGTGAGGTCCTGCATTGTAAGCAGCAGATGCCAGCACGATGTTGTCATCATACTGGTCCATGACCTGCTTGAGGTAGGCGGAACCGATGCGGATGTTACGTTCCGCCTCGTACAGGTGGCGTGAGCCGGGCAGGGGGATGCGATGTTTTCTGGCCGTGACGCGCCCTGTCGCCGGCATCAGTTGCATGAGGCCGAGGGCGCCGGCACCGGAACGGGCGTCCTTGTTGAATGCGCTTTCAGTACGGATGACGGCAAGTATATGTCCGGGGTCAAGCTGGTATTCATCGGCGTAACGCTCGATATCTTCCGCGTGGTCAATCGGAAATCGCAGCACCAGGTCATCGTAATCCGCGCTGCGAGCGACCGTCAGTATGGCGCTGTCATGCCAGCCCCACTCATTTGCCAGCCGTGCAGCCAGTTTGAGCCCGGTTGCATCCAGTTTTGTGATCGCGGCATGCCACTCGCGCCGTGCCTCCAGCATCAGCCTGGCAAGATACAGTTCACGGGCGCGGATGATGCCCGGTTGTTGGCGTAATTCCTCCAGGTCTTCCGCTGTGGCTTCAATTGGCCGGTTGTCCATCACGTACGGCCAGCGCAACGCGTCTGCAGCAAGAAAGCCGTGGTAGTCGCGTTGCTTGGCCAGCGGGGCGAGCTGGTCCGTGGCGCGCTGACTGGCACCGGTGTTTTTCAGAGCGATGGCGCGCCAGTAACGCCATTCCTCGTTGTCGGTTTCATCCTCGGGCATGGCCCAGGCATGTGCGAGCACGGCCTCCCACAATTCTGCGCTGATAGCTGTGCGGATGCGCCACTCGCGCACTTCGGTATCGGCCACGGCATCCGGTACCGCGGCCAGCCATGCATGTGCATCCGGGTGCCGGCGCCAGCCGGCAAGCAGTGCGATATCCTTGTCGAGTTCGCCGGCTGCAACGGCATCGAACTGGTATCGCGGCCTGATTTCCTCCCATTTATCGTGTGCCTGATCGACACTGCTACGGGCAATGCGGTGCAGCGCGTAGAGAATGATTTCACGTGCAAGGGGTGTGTCGCTGGCCAGCATTTTTGCTTTCAGCGTGCTGGCCGGTCGTTGCCGGGCCTCGCGCCACAGCGACACCCAGCTTTGATCTTCCTCCGGCAGCGAACGCGCCAGGTAACCGGCCAGGCTGGGATTGCCGCTGGCCATGGCGAGCCGGATGCGTTGCCAGAGCAGGTCACGGGTGAGGGCGCCCTGTTCTTCAAGGTGCCTGAACACCGGGTCGCAGACTTTGTCCTGGGAACGGCCAACCAGCCAGAGTGACAGGGCGTCCTCTACCAGTCGTTCCTCTTCCCCGTTGTGGAGTAGTGCCTGCAAGCGGTAGCACTGCAGTTTTACCGGCTGGCTGCCCCGGTACTGTGCGAGGAATTGCTTCCAGTCGCGCTTGTGAGCCAGCTTGTACAGCCAACTGCGGCGCAGGCGATTGCTCACCGGCTGGTCAGCATAGCGCTCGATGAAGGCCAGGATTTCCCGGTCAGGGATAACCCTGAGACGGTCTTGCAGGCGCCAGTATTCCAGATAGGAATAGAGCGGGTAGTCCGTGAGCTGGTCACGCAGCCGGCTAAAATCCCCCAGCCTGTTGTCGTTCAACGCTTTGCGCGCATCAAGGAAGCGCTCACGCTGTAATTCCAGCGTGTCGCCGGCCACGGCGCTGCCGAACACGACGGCCAGGGAGATAATTGCTACAAGTTTGCCGAACTGTTGTGTCATGGTTGCTATAGTTACAGAAAATGCGGCAACAAAAAACAGGAGGGGTCCGCAGTGATTTCATCAGTGAATCCGGCAGATGGCAGTTCACACGAGGTAGTGGAGGCTTTCAGCAGGGAGCAGCTGGAAGCGGCATTGCAGCAAACTGCACAGGCAGCACCGGGCTGGCGTGCAACACCGATCGAACAACGCAGTGCGCTGATACGCAAGGCGGCAGCCGTGTTACGCAGCAACAGCGAAGCATTTGCGCGCATGATGACGCTGGAGATGGGCAAGCCCATCCGGGAGGCGCGTGCCGAAGTGGAAAAGAGCGCACTGGGCTGCGAGTACTATGCCGACCATGGCGCCGTCTTTCTTGCCGATGAAGAAATTGCGTCCGATGCCGGCCGTAGCCTGGTGGCCTATCAACCGCTTGGCACGGTGCTGGCCATTATGCCGTGGAATTTTCCTTTCTGGCAGGTGTTCCGCTTTGCCGCCCCGGCACTGATGGCCGGTAATACCGGCCTGCTCAAGCACGCCTCCAACGTGCCGCAGTGCGCACTCGCCATAGAACAGGTCTTTACCGAGGCCGGTTTCCCGGGCGGGGTATTTCGCACCCTGATGATTCCATCCTCACAGGTTGCCGGCGTAATCGAGGATGCTCGTGTACACGCGGTGACACTGACCGGCAGCGAACCGGCCGGCCGGCAGGTGGCCGCCACGGCCGGTGCCGCAGTCAAGAAGTCGGTACTGGAGCTGGGCGGGTCCGATCCCTTCATCGTGCTGGCCGATGCTGACCTCGGGTCGGCCGTGGAAACTGCCGTGGCCTCGCGTTTTCTCAACACCGGGCAGAGCTGTATCGCCGCCAAGCGATTTATCGTGGTGCCGGAGATTGCCGACGATTTTGTTGCCCGTTTCAAGGCGGCTGTCGAGGCGCTGCCGGTCGGTGATCCGCTGGACGAGTCCAACCAGATAGGGCCCATGGCGCGTCACGACCTGCGTGACGAACTGCATCAGCAGGTTGTCGAGAGCATCGACCAGGGCGCGGTCGCGGTGACTGGCTGTGCACCGCTGGATGGTCCGGGTGCTTACTATCAACCGTCCATTCTTGACCGGGTTCGTCCGGGTATCCGTTCTTATAAAGAAGAACTGTTTGGCCCGGTTGCCAGTGTCATCCGTGCACAGGACACGGCAGATGCCCTCCGTATTGCCAATGATTCCGATTTTGGTCTGGGTGGCAGCGTCTGGACGCAGGACATCGACCAGGGCGAGGCGATTGCGCGGCAGTTGCAGTGCGGTGCGGCCTTTGTGAACGGGCTGGTGAAAAGTGATCCGCGCCTGCCGTTTGGCGGCGTCAAGAATTCCGGCTATGGCCGTGAGCTGTCACACCACGGCATTCACGAATTCGTGAATGCCAAGACGATCTGGATTAAATAAAAATCAATATCGCGCTTGATAAGCGCTCCTGCATCAATAGACACGAAGTGCGTAACCTGCGAGATAATTCCGCATCATGGAACTGCTTGCCTATCTGATAACCGGCGCCGTCGCTGGGCTCATGGCCGGGCTGCTGGGCGTCGGTGGTGGCCTGGTGATTGTGCCTGCGCTGGCACTGCTGTTTGCCGGTCACGTGGCGGATGCGCAATTGATGCACGCGGCGGTCGGTACCTCGCTGGCAGCCATCGTCCCGACCGCCATTGCTTCATTGCTGGCGCATCATCGCCGTGACAGTGTGGTCTGGACGACAGTGCGCGCCCTGGTGCCGGGTATCGTTGTTGGCGGGCTGGGCGGTGCGTGGCTGGCGCGCCAGGTCAGCAGCCCCGGACTGGCCCTGTTTTTCGGTGTATTCGAAATCCTGGTGGCACTGCAGTTGTGGTTTGGTGTGAAACCGGCTGCGCACCGGGGTTTGCCGGGCGCGGCAGGGATGACGGGTGCCGGTACCACGATCGGGGCTGTTTCGGCCTTGCTGGGTATCGGTGGCGGTACGCTGACCACGCCGTTCCTGTTGTGGAATGGTGTCGACATCCGTCGTGCGGTGGGTACCTCGGCCGCCTGTGGCCTGCCGATAGCACTGGCCGGGGCGGCGGGTTTCGCCGTGGGTGACCTGTCCATCATGGTGCAGCGGGGCTGGGCCACCGGTTTTATCTACTGGCCGGCCGTGGCGGGTATCGTGCTGTCCAGTGTGCCGCTGGCCCCGCTGGGTGCACGCCTGGCGCACTATTTACCGCGCCCGGTTCTGCAGCGCTTGTTTTCCCTGTTCCTGCTCATGGTCGGGTTGAAAATGCTGCTTGGGAGCGGGTTGTAATAACCCCACGCCTAATCACCTGAAATGCCCCTATCCAGGTGTGGAAATAGCATGAAAACATTACCGGATACCGATATAGCATCACGTAGAATATATTAATAATAACAATATGTTACTAATGATAAGTTGAGCCCGGCAAGAAATAAGCTGGGTTTATTAACGGCAAGATTTTACTGGTTTGAAATTCAGAGCCAAAGGGGTATCTTATGCCACCCCTGCCATGGCCGGGACTGCGTGCGTTGCGCAGCCAGCCCGGGCCACAGAAACACGTGCAGGCACAACAGAATTTCTATAAAGACCGCGGCATTGAAGGAGCATCATGTCCACACTAGTTAAGCCACATGGCGGTGGTGAGTTGAAACCGCTACTGCTCGAGGGCGACGCACTGGCAGCCGAGAAGGCGCGTGCGGAAGGCCTGACCCGCATCAACGTATCTTCCCGCGAGGCCGGCGACATCATTATGATGGGCATCGGCGGTTTTACCCCGCTGGACGGTTTCATGACCCATGCCGACTGGGAAGGCGTCTGTGACGGCATGATGATGGCCAATGGCCTGTTCTGGCCGATCCCGATCACCCTGTCGACTGACGAAGTCAGTGCCAAGGGCATCAGCGAGGGCGACGACATCGCGCTGGCCGACTCCGAGAGTGGTGAGATCCTCGCTACCATGACGGTGACCGAGAAGTTCGGCATCGACAAGAAGCACGAGTGCATGATGGTCTACAAGACCACCGATGGTGAGCATCCGGGCGTGAAGATGGTCATGGAGCAGGGCGATGTGAACCTGGCCGGTCCGGTCAAGGTGCTGTCGCAGGGTGGCTTCCCGGAGACCTACGGCGACCAGTTCATGACCCCGGCACAGACCCGTGCCGAGTTCGAAAAGCGCGGCTGGAACACCATTGCCTGCTTCCAGACCCGTAATCCGATGCACCGCTCCCACGAGTACCTGGCAAAGATCGCCATCGAGACGCTGGACGGCGTGCTGATTCATTCCCTGCTTGGCAAGCTGAAGCCCGGCGATATCCCCGCCGACGTGCGCAGTAACGCCATTGGCACCCTGATCGAGAAGTACTTCTCCAACAATACCGTGATCCAGGCCGGTTACCCGCTGGATATGCGTTACGCCGGTCCGCGTGAAGCGCTGCTGCACGCCGTGTTCCGCCAGAACTACGGTTGTTCCCACCAGATCGTTGGCCGCGACCATGCCGGTGTTGGTGATTACTACGGCCCGTTCGACGCACATACCATCTTCGATGAAATCCCGGCCGATGCGCTGGAGACCCAGCCGCTCAAGATCGACTGGACCTTCTGGTGCAACAAGTGCGACGGCATGGCATCGATGAAGACCTGCCCGCACGAGGGACCCGATCGCATCCTGCTGTCCGGTACCAAGCTGCGCAAGGCGCTGTCCGAAGGTGAAGACGTATCCGACAAGTTCTCCCGTCCGGAGGTACTCACCATCCTGCGCGAGTACTACGGCAGCATAAAGGATGAGGACAAGGTCGAAATCAAGATGAGCGGACATTCCGCCAAGTAACGGCTCTAGAGACCGCCGCCACCGAGAGGGGCGACGGAGTACTAAACTGCAGTAATCATTAAAAACAGATGGAGAAATAACATGCCAACATTTGTACGTACTGATAAGTGCGACGGCTGCAAGGGTCAGGACAAGACTGCTTGCATGTATATCTGCCCGCACGACCTGATGAAGCTGGACAAGGACGGCTCTGAAACCGGTCACGCCATGCGCGCCTTCAACCAGGAGCCGGAGCAGTGCTGGGAATGCTATTCCTGTGTGAAGATTTGTCCGCAGCAGGCCATTGAGGCCCGTCACTATGCCGACATCGTCCCGCTGGGTGGTTCCGTGCAGCCGCTGCGTGGTACCGACTCTATTATGTGGACCATCAAGTTCCGCAACGGCACCCTGAAGCGCTTCAAGTTCCCGATTCGTACTACCCCGGAAGGTTCTATTGATCCTTATGGTGGCAAGCCGGAAGCGGATATGTCCAAGATCGAGGAGCCAGGCTTCTTTGTTCAGTGCAACGGTTATCGCTCAGGCGATCCCAGCGAACTGATTAAAGTCTGATTCGACACGACATCAAAGAATTTAGAAAGAGGAATTAACAATGGCTGGTGAATTTGGAAATCCTGAAGTCGTCGAAGAAGAAGTTGATATTCTTCTCATCGGCGGTGGTATGGCATGTTGTGGTGCCGCCTACGAAGTTATGCGCTGGGCAGAAGGCACTGATCTTAAAATCCGTCTGGTAGACAAGGCCGCCATGGACCGTTCCGGTGCCGTGGCCATGGGTCTGTCAGCTATTAACACCTACATCGGTACCGAGCAGGATCCGGCCGATTACACCCGCATGGTCTCCAACGACCTGATGGGTATTACCCGTGACGATCTGGCCTACGATGTTGGCCGTCACGTGGACGAGTCTGTGCACCTGTTCGAGGAATGGGGTCTGCCAATCTGGAAGACCGACGAGAACGGTGAGCGCTTTGACGGTTCCAAGGGTATGACACCTCTGAAGGACGGCGGCAAGCCGGTTCGTTCAGGCAAGTGGCAGATCATGATCAACGGTGAATCCTACAAGTGGATTGTTGCCGAGGCGGCCAAAAAGGCGCTGGGTACCGACAACATCCAGGAGCGCGTTTTCATCGTCAAGCTGGTTAACGACAAGAACGATTCAAACCGCGTTGCCGGTGCTGTTGGTTTCTCTGTTCGTGAAGACAAGGTATTCGTCTACAAGGCCAAGGCCATTCTGCTGGCTGCTGGCGGTTGTGTGAACATCTTCCGTCCGCGTTCTGTTGGTGAAGGCACGGGTCGTGCCTGGTACCCGGTCTGGAATGCCGGTTCTACCTACTCCATGGCAGCCGAGGCTGGTGCGGAGATGACGCTGATGGAAAATCGTTTCGTACCGACCCGTTTCAAAGACGGTTACGGTCCGGTTGGCGCATGGTTCCTGCTGTTCAAGTCCCAGGCTACCAATGCCACGGGCGAGATTTACATGCAGCGCAACAAGGAGATGCTGGACGACTATCCTCCTTATGGCCAGGCTGCCGTTCCGGCTTCCTGCCTGCGTAACCACCTCATGCTGAAAGAGATGAAGGAAGGTCGTGGTCCGATCTGGATGGACACCGTTACCGCCCTTGCCAATCTGCGTGAAACCCTGACACCGCGCGAAGTGAAGCACCTTGAGGCAGAAGCCTGGGAAGACTTCCTCGACATGTGTGTTGGCCAGTGTGGTATCTGGGTGGGTGAGAACATCGAACCGGAGAAGAAGAACTCCGAGCTGATGCCGACCGAACCCTACCTGCTGGGGTCACACTCCGGTTGCTGTGGCATCTGGGTGTCCGGTCCTACTGATGTTGGCGCACCGACCGACGAAGGTCTTGGCGAAGGTATTCCCGAGCACCTGCCGAAGGGCTGGAACTGGGGCTACCGTGCCATGACGACTGTGACTGGTCTGTGGACTGCCGGTGACGGCGTGGGCGCATCCGGTCACAAGTTCTCCTCCGGTTCACATGCCGAAGGTCGTCTTGCTGCCAAGGCCATGGTCAAGTTCTGCCTGGACAACAAGGACTACAGCCCTGAGCTGGATACTTCTGTTGAAGACCTGGTTGCTGAAATTTACAAGCCGGTCCGCAACTACATGGAGTTCAAGGACTACAGTACTGCTATCGACGTCAACCCGAACTACATTACGCCGAAGATGCTGCAGTTCCGCCTGCAGAAGATCATGGACGAGTATGTGGCCGGTGTTGCGACCTACTACACCACCAACTCCCACATGCTGGAAGTTGCCGGTGAGAAGATCGACATGTTGAAGGAAGATGCCGAGAAGATGCGTGCCAAGGACCTGCATGAGTTGCTGCGTGCCTGGGAAAACTACCACCGTATCATCACAGCTGAAGCCCACATGAAGCACATCGAGTTCCGTCAGGAATCCCGTTACCCGGGTTTCTACTACCGCATGGACAAGAACTTTGTCGATGAGGAGAACTGGAAGTGCTTTGTTAACTCTGTATATGACAAAGAAACCAAGAAGTGGACCTGCTTCAAGCGTGCACACGTTGATCTGGTCGACAAGTCCAAGCTGTTCAAGTAACACCCGAGCAGTTGTTTGAAATTAAAGTCCGGGTGCCTCAGGGTGCCCGGACTTTTCTTTTTCTGGAATATTGAAATTCGATAATTACATTCGAAATAATCTGTAGGAGCGCTTTGCAAGCGCGATCATTTTTTGACAATTGCTTCGCGCTTGCAAAGCGCTCCTACAGGCTGTTTGAGTTGGTTTGTTTTGAGGTTAATACGATGTCAGATGATACAAAGCTAATTGACGATTCCCCGATTCCGGATACCCCGGTAATTCCCAATCAGATGCAGGGAGATGCCGTTATTCAGTTTCGATGCCACAAGGATATCGACTGCTTCAATGCCTGCTGCAAGAACATTGATATCATGCTGACTCCGTATGACATCATTCGTCTCAAGAATCGTCTGGGTATTACCTCAACCGAATTTCTCAGGGAATACACCGAACCCTTCGAGTTCGGCAGGAACAGTGTCGGGGGCGTCAAGTACAAGCCGAAGGAAGGCACCAACGAGTGCCAGTTTGTTACCGATGAAGGCTGCAGTGTCTACGAGGACCGGCCGACCGCCTGCCGGTATTACCCGGTAGGACTGTTATCAACGCGTCGTCAGGACGAAAACTTTGACCGCGCCTCCTATGCGCTGGTAACCGAAGACCATTGCCATGGCCACTTTGAAGACCGCAAGCTCACTATTGATGAGTACCGCGAGGAGCAGGGTCTGGAGGAATACGACGAAAAGGGGCGTGCCTGGCGTCAGCTGATTCTCAAGGTGAAGTCTGCCGGTCCGGCGATTGGCAACATGTCAAAGACCAGCCTGAAGTTCTTCTTCATGGCCTGTTATGACGTGGATCGCTTGCGGGAATTCGTCAAGAGCGAAGGCTTCAACACGACCTACGATGTTGACCCCGAGACCATGGACAAGATCCTGAGCGACGACCTGGCGTTGCTGGAATTCGGCGATCGCCTGATTCGCCAGGTCATGTACGCCGAAGAATCCATTCCCCTGAGGAGCGACGCCCTGGAGCAGCACTTGAGTCGCCGCGGTGACCGTGAGTCAACGGTGCATGATGATATGGAGCGCCCCAGCATGGCGTCCTACGAAATGCCGGTCGACGGAGAGGATGAGAAAAACAAATAATTCAACAGGATAGCGATGAATCTGGGGTAAACATATAAATATACAGAGTCATCTAAACCTGGATTCTTCCTGAAATAAACCCTGGATTTAGCCTGGCACGTGACCGTCAGCAGGGTTGCTGAGGTATATTTCGGTATCAGAGATTTATCTTAATATAAACAATAAGATATCTTATTTATAAGATAATACTATAATTATCTATCCTTCATGATAATTAGCTGTTTTATCTAATATTAACAGTTAATTACTAAATCACTCGTCACCCTGCCGGGTCGCACGCTTTTCCTTTAGCCAGGCGATGCGCTCCTCCAGTGACTCCCACTGCTCAGGTTCCATCCATACGGTGATTACATCGGGGTAGTGTTGTGCGGCACCTGAGGCAGCGTCAACAGCCACGCCAATTGCACCACCAAGGAGAATGTTGCCGTAGGTCGCTCCGGTAACAGATTCATCAACCAGGGAGCTGCTGTCCAGGTAGCCTTCCCGGCTGCACGCAACAGTCATGGGACCATCGCCCTTGTTGACCTTAACCTCGCCGGGTGTGGACTCAACAAGCCATGTGCCTCCCTTCTGGTCGATCAGCTCGCAGCGCGCACCGTTGACGTCCTTCTCGGTCACTACCTTGATCGTCTGACCGGTACCGGTTGTGACTGTTGCGCAGCCGCTGACAAGCAGGAGGCCTGCTGTTGCCGCGGGTATGAAGCGGGTTGCCCACATCACTGGCTGCCAGTGTCTGCAACCCTGGTTACATTAAGCAGGTCGATGTCCAGAAGCAGTGCCCCGATCAGTTTCTGTACAGCAATCGGGTAATTATTGATGGCGTTCGGGATCGCGACGGCACCAACAAACGACGATGCCCACTCATGGTGAATTGTATGAACCTTGTTGTAGACCTCGGTGCCGTCCCTGCTGACGAGAAATCGTGCTGACAGGTCTGCTTCCCCTATGCTGAAGCCAGATGCGTCCATCTCGTTTTCCAGTAATTCGCCGCTGATTACAATATTCGCATTTGTATCCCAGAGCGCGGACTGTTTGAGTTCCTCGGACAGTGCGTTCTTCAGGTATTCAGAATAGGAATTGTTGTAAGGGGAAACCAGGCTGCTACCACGTATGGTTACCTTGTCTATGGATGGATCTGCCGAGACAAATTTACCTGTCTGCATGTTCTGCAGGTTTACGTCCTTTAGCGTGTTTACCAGCTCGAAGTCCGGCTGATACTGGGGTGCCATCGCTGTGCAGCCTGTCAGTATGACGACGGCGAGTGCTGTAGTAATGCGTATTGTTGTTGAGCTTTCCATCTAGAATACTCCCGCATTTGCGATTTCCATCAGCATCTCGGTATAGGCTGCTTCTGCAGCGCGGCGTCCCGACAGCCCGAAGTCCTTGATGAATTCATTGTATTCGGCATGACCTTCACCGGTTACCGTCTTATTCCATACCTTGTTTCCGTTTGCATCCACTGCTGTGCAAGTCAGTTTCAGGCTGAAATCGGTGGCCGGCCAGGTGAATATTCCTGATGACGACGAACTTGTTTCAATAACCGGGGTGAAGATGTAGCTGATATTCTTCTCGGCTATGAAATTCGTGTCGTTTGTCGAGCGCATTGAGTACACCTTGCTGAACGCCCGCCCAAGGATGGTATTTAATGCGGCTTCCGTTTGCTTGTAGGGGGCATAGGTTATCTTGTCGCCACCGCCTCCTGGGGTAATAACAGCCTTTTCTCTTTCTGCTGCCGGGATAAAGTAGCCGACATTTTTTTCGGATGGCGCCGGTACCTGGGCATTACGCATTGCTTCCAGTTGCGGGGTTATTTGTATCTTGTGGGCGCAGCCGCTGACAAGGGTGGCTGCAACCAGGAGAAGTACTGCTGCGGGTCGTAGCATGATATTGGCTCCCTGCTTTGTTGTGTGTTCCGTTTAGCCGTTCAATCGAGTGCTGTTCTTTAAATCGAGTGTGCCTGGTGTGTGGGCAGTCATCGTTTCCGTTGCCGCAGTAATTGCATCCAGTATGCCATCCGTATCCAGTCCGCATTCGGCAAGCTGTCTTTGGTGATCGCCATGCTCGATGAATGCGTCGGGTATACCGAGATTGATAGTCTGCACGCTGCTGCCCAGTGAATTCAGTACCTCATTTACGGCTGAGCCGGCGCCGCCCTGCAGCACATTTTCTTCCACCGTTACGATGAGTTCGTGCTCGCTGGCCATGGCCGTGATCATGTCGGTATCCAGCGGTTTGACGAAGCGCATGTTGACCACCGTTGCATTGATGGTGTTGCCGGCAGCAAGTGCAGCGGCCAGCCGGCTGCCAAAGGCAAGAATGGCCACGCGGTTGCCACGGCGGCAGATCTCCGCCTTGCCGATTGGCAGTGATTCCAGCGAGTTATCCAGCGCAATGCCAGGCCCGGCGCCACGCGGATAGCGCACGGCTGCTGGTCCGTTGTACTGGTATGCCGTGCTCAACATGCGTCGGCATTCCAGCTCGTCGGCAGGCGCCATCACGATCATGTTGGGAACGCAGCGCAGGAAACCCAGGTCGAACACCCCGGCATGAGTCGCGCCGTCGGCACCAACCAGTCCGGCACGGTCGATGGCAAAGGTGACATCCAGGTTCTGCAACGCGATATCGTGAATGAGCTGGTCATAAGCGCGCTGCAAAAAGGTTGAGTAGATGGCAACCACCGGTTTCATGCCTTCGCAGGCCATGCCGGCGGCAAAGGTCAGTGCATGCTGTTCGGCAATGCCCACGTCGAAGTAACGGTCCCTGAAGCGCTCGGCGAATTGCACCATGCCCGAGCCTTCACACATGGCCGGCGTAATGCCAACCAGGCGCTCGTCATCGGCTGCCATGTCGCACAGCCAGTCGCCAAACACGCGTGTGTAGGTGGTCCCGGACGAGGTCTTTTGTTCGCCGGTGGCGCGGTCGAATGGTGTGACACCATGATAGACGCAGGGGTTCTGTTCGGCGTGGTGGTAACCCTTGCCCTTGCGTGTGACCACGTGCAGCAGGTTACGGCCGCTGAGTTTGTGCATGTTTTGCAGGGTGCCGACGAGGGTAGGCAGGTCATGGCCATCGACCGGGCCGATGTAGTTAAAGCCGAGCTCCTCGAACAGCGTACCGGGCAGGATCATGCCCTTGAGGTGTTCCTCCCAGCGGCGCAGGAAATGTTGTGCACCGGGCAGTCGGCTGAGGGCATGCTTGCTGCCCTGGCGAATGCCGGTATACATGCGGCCCGATAGCAGGCGTGATAAATGATTGTGCAGTGCACCGCGGTTTGGCGAGATCGACATTTCATTGTCATTCAGCACCACCAGCAGATCACATTCCTGGTCGCCGGCATTGTTCAGCGCTTCGAATGCCATGCCGGCCGTCATCGCCCCGTCACCGATTACGGCCACGGTCTTGCGCCCGCTGCCCTGCTGTTTTGCCGCCACCGCCATGCCGAGTGCCGCACTGATCGAGGTGCTGGAGTGTCCGGCGCCAAAGGCGTCATATTCACTCTCGTCGCGGCTCAGGAAGCCACTCAGTCCATTGCGTTGGCGCAGGCTGTGCATCGCCTCGCGTCGCCCGGTGAGGATCTTGTGCGGGTAGGCCTGGTGCCCGATGTCCCAGACGAGCCGGTCATGCGGGGTATTGAATACGTGGTGCAGGGCGATGGTCAGCTCAACCGTGCCCAGTCCGGCGGCGAGATGTCCGCCGGTGGCCGAGACTGACTCGAGCAGGAATTCACGCACCTCGGCCGCCAGCTGCACCAGCTGCGCGTCGTTGAATTCGCGCAGGTCAGCCGGGGTATGGATGGTTTGAAGGAGCTGGTATCTGTTTGGCATGGTGTAACCGGTAGGGAATTCTAGCAAGGCCCGACAGAAAAATCTTTATTTGCAGGCGCTTGACGGGTATTTCCGGATGGAAATCAGGGTATTGACAGGTATTGGCGATGGCGGCTCAGTGTTGCCCCTGCAGCAGTCCCAGTTGCTCCCGTAGTGCCGGTATTACCTCGGCCTCAAACCAGGGATGGTTCCTGAACCAGCGGATATTGCGGGGGGAGGGGTGCGGCAGCGGGAAGTAATCCGGCAGATAGTCCCGGTAGTGTCTGACCGTTTCCGCCAGTGATTGCCGCCTTGTGCCCAGGTAATAATCCTGTGCGTACTTGCCAATCAGTAACCGCAGCCGCAGCTCCGGCAATGCCTGCAGCAGGCGCTCATGCCAGAGTGGTGCACATTCCGGGCGCGGCGGCAGGTCGCCCGAGCTGCCCTTGCCCGGGTAGCACAGTCCCATGGGGATAATGGCGATACGTGACTCGTCATAGAACCGGTCACGATCGAGCTGTAGCCAGTCGCGCAGACGGTCACCACTGGGGTCGTTCCACGGGATGCCGGTGGCATGCACCCGGGTGCCCGGTGCCTGGCCGATGATCAGCAGGCGCGCCGTGCGGCTTGCCCGCAGCACCGGCCTGGGACCCAGCGGCAGCTGTTCAGCGCAAACCCGGCAGCCGCGTATTTCCTGTAACAACTGTTTGAACCTGTCCACGCTCAGCCGTCTTTCAGCATCTCTCCGAGTTCCAGCGGGGCACGACGCTCGTCCTGTTCGTGCCAGCGCTGGAACACGTCGCGGCCGGCATCCAGGTAGCGGCGCTGATCGGGATTGTCGTGGAAACCCTGCAGGCGCTCACTGATACTGCCGGTCTCGTTGATTGGCATGTTGAAATACTTGTTGATGAACGTCACAAAGATACCGAGGGTTTGTGTCTCATCCAGGCCATACTGGTTGGACAGGTATTCAATAGCACCGAAATGAAAGGCCATTACCTTGTACTGCTTGGGCGGGTAACGCCCTATGTCTTCGCGGTCCACGCCCATGATGGTTGCCGTGGTGAAGCGCCCAAGGATCGTGTTGATCTCCTCGGTCACGGTCGGTTTGCGCGGCCTGCCTGCAAACAACTTGTTGAAGATACCCATTGGCCCTACAACCAGCGGCGTACGCGTTGTTTGTATTCGAGGTATTGCTGGCCAAACAGTTTTTCCAGGTAACGCTCCTCGCGCCTGATGGCATACCGCGAAATAATAATGACGGACATCGGCGTCAGCAAAAGTACCCAGAGCGAATCGAGCCAGACCGCGGCGGTGATCTGCACCAGCGTCAGTACGATGTAGAGCGGGTTGCGGGTAAAACGGTACGGACCGCTGACAAGCAGCGCGCTGTCCGGATTGTCGGCGCGTACGTCGGTTCCCGCGCGATTGAATTCAAGCAGGGCCCACATCCCGATTGCGAAGGCGATCATGATAATGATGCCGCCATACACCGTGCCGTGAAATCCGTACGGCATGGCCAGGGGATACAGATTGTCGAGCCCGATGCCACACAGGATGCTGATGCCGAAGATCAGTGGCGGGTGCAGGCGAACTCCCGGACCGTGCCGGTCTTCATCCTGGGGTAATGCGGTCACGCTGTGTCAGCGTTCGCGTGGCCCGGCAAAATACCAGATGATCAGGCCAAGCAGTGGCAGTATCAGTACCAGTACGATCCACAGTACCTTCTTGCCGGTGTCGGCACTGCTCTGGAAGATGTTGAGGATTGCCCAGATGTCCGCAGCGAGGATCAGTAAACCTAAAATGCCGCTAATTTCCATCGTTATTCTCCTGTGGGTTTACGGGTGGGTGTGAGGCTCTGGCTGATTGCCCCGTATCTTTATGGGACCGGTTATGCAGCATGATATCCATACAGGTCTTCAGTGCAACCAGCGCCAGCAACAGTCCCAGCGGTGAACCCATTTTCTGTACCAGAAAACCACCGGCAATAACCGCAATATGCAGGACAGTGATGCGCGAGTAGGGCGCATGCATCAATTGCTTGACTGTGCGCCAGCGGAATTCCTGTTGCCCGATGAACAACAGCAGAAACGAGGCGCCGTGGCTGATCAGCAAAGCAAGACAGGCCCACAGAAACTCCCGGGGCGCTGCTGCAAGTACCTGTCGCGACAGGTCGATGAACATCTCGATCAGCACCAGCGGACCTGGCCAGCTATGTTCCTGTGCGATTGTCTCACCGGCGAACTGTGTCAGTTCCAGCACAAACAGGCCGTGCGCCGCACAGAAACCGCCGTAGTGAATGGTGAAAAACAGCATAACCGGCAGGGCACGCAGTTTCCCGACCGTAAGCATCTTGAGCAGGGTGTAGGCGCCGGCAATCAGATTTTCGGCCCAGTACAGCACCACGATGGAGCCGACATCCCAGTCCAGGAAAAGCACGCCGAATACAGGCAGCAGATTGGCAAGCAGCAGCGCAAGTTGCGGCAGGTCAAGACGGAACTTGCCGCTGCTCAATGCCTCAGTCCCTGCCGCCAGCCAGGTACAGCCACAGAAAACCGGATATGCCCGCAAGCAGAGATGCACCGAGGATGCCGGTCTTGGCCATCAGCAGTAACTCGGGCTGGTTCGCAAAGCCGAGCTCGGCAACAAAAATCGACATGGTGAAGCCGATGCCACCGAGTAATGAGACACCAACGATCTGTGTAAAACGGGTGTTGGCCGGTAATTGTCCGATACCGAGCTGTAGAGCCAGCCAGCTGGCACCGGCAATCCCGATGACCTTGCCAAGTACCAGTCCGCCGGAGACGCCGAGTGTCACCGGGTGCAGCAGTGTGGCTGCCATGCCATCAAGGTGCAGCGGGATACCGGCATTGCACAGGGCGAATAACGGGATCACGAAGTACGCCACGGGCATGTGCCAGGCATGTTCAAGGCGTTGCAGCGGTGTTTCTACCTGGTGCACACCGTTCTCCAGTGTCTGCACGACGGCGCGCAGGCTGTCGTTGGTCATGATATTGCGGCCGCTCCCCAGTGCGTTGTCAAAGCGTGTCATCAATGCGCGTACACAAATACTAAAGCGCGCCGGGTCATACTTTGGCCTGGCTGGAATCGCAAATGCACCCAGCACCCCGGCCAGCGTGGCATGTACGCCGGACTGCAGCAATGCATACCACAGTAAAATTGCGACAAGGAAGTAGGGTAGTGGTTTGCGCACTCCGGACAGGTTCAATGTTATTAACACGCCGAACAGTGCGGCGGCAACCAGCAAGGGGCCGGTTACGATGGTGTCGGTATAAAACACCGCGATCACGATCACTGCGCCCAGGTCATCGACGATCGCAAGTGCGACCAGGAAAGTGATCAGTGCCCTTGGTACCCGGCCAGCCAGCAGCGCGATGGCGCCAATGGCAAATGCGATATCGGTGGCCATGGGGATGCCCCAGCCGCGTGCGGCATCGCCGGACGGGTTGATCGCGAAGTAGATCAGTGCCGGTACCACCATGCCGCCGATGGCGGCGATTATCGGCAGTGCCGCAGCACGCGGGTCGGCCAGTTCGCCGACCAGGAATTCACGTTTCAGTTCCAGCCCGACCACGAAAAAGAACAGTGCCATCAGGCCGTCGTTGACCCAGTGCAGCAGACTCTTGTCGATAGACCAGTCACCAAAGGCAAGGCCAAAGTGGGTATGCAGCAGGTGCTGGTATGTCTCCGCCAGTGCGCTGTTGGCGAGGATCAGCGCGGCCACTGCCGTGCACATTAACAACAGGCCGCTGGTGGTCTCGCGGTGTATGAATTCGTCGAACGGGGTGATGACCTTGTTAAACACACGTTCCCACGGTGCATGGTAGATGCCGTCTTCATTTTCTTCCGAGTTGTCATGCGTGCTGTTTGTCATATTCACCAGGTCCGTGGCACAGTGGCTGTGCCGTTAGTGGTCGTCGGTTATTTGTGTGCGTCGGTTGCGCAGGTGAAAGTTATTCACCGGTAAACAGTGTCAATGTCGCTTCCAGATGCCGGTTATGCCACCAGGTGCCATCCAGTCGCCAGGCTATCGTGCCGGCAACCGCACAACCCGTATCGATGGTAATCCAGGCCAGTACGTTGTCATGATTGCCGTTCTTGCTCAGGCACACGGATTCAATGCGGGTGAGCGGACGAAGAAGACGACGGACATCTTCTTCGGTAACATCACCGGGCAGACGGTCGATGCGAATCAGCATGTCAGACCTGCCTTGGCGTGCGATGTTGTCAGCTCAGTCATTGACGCGTTTCCAGTTTTCATCATCACGGATTAGTTCATGCCTGGCCCACTGGGCGAATTCCGTACGGGTCGTTATTCCCGAGCTGCGCATTCCCTTGCCGGCCACCACCTTGAACACCACCATGTCGCGGTCCGGGTCGTCGTGCGTTGACTGGTCAACGATCTGGCGTACCGACCAGTCCGTGCCGAATGCCCCGTTGCTGAAATAGCCGCCCAGCAGAATTCGTTCGAGTGGCAGTTGGCGCTTGCCGGCCTGCCCGGTGGCCAGTTCGTAGATACGCAGCAGGTCGTGCTCCGAGACATCGATGTAGGAATCGATCTGCCCCAGCGCGGCGACCAGATCGGCGTGCTCAATCGATGCCCTGGTATCGCCATCGGTGTTTGCCGATGGTTCGTCGCGCATCAGCCAGGCCGGATAGCGCCGCCACTTGAAGGGATAATTAAAGAGCACTGCCACGACCAGTATTATCAGTGTATTGCCCAGCACCGGCGTGAGTACGAACTGGTAGCCCAGTGCATGCGTGCTTTCACCGCCGATCACGGCCGCCAGTGCGGTGGCGCCGCCCGGCGGGTGGATGCAGCGCAGGTAGTACATGACGGCGATGGCCAGTCCGACCGCCAGGCCGGCGGCGACAAATGTTTGCGGGACCAGCAGGGAGCAGCTTACGCCGACCAGTGCCGACACCAGGTGTCCACCCAGCACGTTCCAGGGCTGGGAAAGCGCTCCATGTGGTACGGCAAACAGCAGCACGGCGGTGGCGCCTGTTGAGGGCACGATTAGCAGTGCTCCCTCGGCGCCAAGGTAATGCGCGCTGACAGCCAGGATGGCAAAGATTGACACGAAGCCACCCAGCGCCGATACCAGGCGCTCGGTGTGGCTGACCGAGCCGGGGGTAAAGTCAAACAGGCGTTTAAACCATGGCATGGTCGGGTGTTACTGGCCGGTTGTCAGAAGCCAAGTTTTCCGCGTATGTTATTTGCTGTTTCCAGGGCGTCTTCGGTACTGCCCGACAGACAATTGTAATGCCCCATCTTGCGACCCGGGCGCGCCTCGTGTTTCCCGTACAGGTGCAGGTGAGCGCGTGGCTCGTTCAGGATGTTTTCCCATGCCGGCTCACCGTGCATCCAGATGTCGCCCAGCAGGTTGGTCATTACGACCGGTGACAGCAGTGTGGTGGCACCCGGTGGTAGCCCGCACAGGCAGCGCACCTGCTGTTCGAACTGCGAGGTGCTGCAGGCGTCCACGGTGTAATGCCCGCTGTTGTGCGGGCGCGTGGCCAGTTCATTGACCAGCAACCGGGCATCACGGGTACAGAAAAATTCTACGGCGAGTACGCCGCAGTAGTTCATTGCATCAGCAAGCACGTGGGCCATTTCAACGGCGCGCGCTGCAAGTGCACTGTCCACCCGTGCCGGCACGATGGTGGTGTCGAGAATCCCGCTGGCATGCCGGTTTTCACCGGGCGGGTAGCTCTCCATGGTTCCGTTGGTGCCACGCGCAAGAATGACAGAGACCTCGCGCTCGAGGTCGATCACCTCTTCGAGGACGCAGGGCCGGTTTTCCAGTTGTTCAAAGGCCGCCTCGGCCTGTTCCAGCGTATCGACCGCTACCTGGCCCTTGCCGTCGTAGCCCAGCGATGCGGTTTTCAGCAGCAGCGGCGGGTTGAGTTCTGTAAAGGCATCTGCCAGGTCACCGGCATCATAGATAGCGACGAATGGCGCGGTAGCCAGACCATGTTCCTGGATGAAGGTTTTTTCACGGATGCGGTCCTGCGCAATGCGAACCGCATCGGCATCCGGGCGCACTCGGCAAAACTTTGCCAGGAACTCCAGGCTGTCTGCCGGGACGTTTTCGAATTCGGTGGTCACTGCCGCGCATTCATCGCCGAGCATTTGCAGGCCGGCATGATCGGTATAGCCTGCCTGGATATGCTGGCTTGCGACCAGGCCGGCCGGGCTGCGCGGATCGGGGTCAAGCACGACCACGCGATAACCCATGCTGTGTGCAGCCAGGGTGAACATGCGCCCGAGTTGGCCGCCGCCCAGTACACCGAGTGTCGCGCCAGGCAGGATCACGGTTGTGCCGGCAGGTCCATGGCAAGCACGCTGTCCTGTTGTTCCTTGCGGAAGCGATCGAGTTGTGCGGCGATATTGCTGTCAGTGACTGCGAGGATGCCTGCGGCGTACAGGGCAGCATTTGCGGCGCCTGCCTCGCCGATGGCAAAGGTGGCGACCGGCACACCCTTTGGCATTTGTACGATGGACAGCAGTGAATCCATGCCCTTGAGATAGCGCGATGGTACCGGCACTCCGAGCACCGGCACGGTGCACTTGGCGGCCAGCATGCCCGGCAGATGCGCGGCGCCGCCGGCGCCGGCAATGATGCAGCTCAATCCGCGGCTGCGTGCCGTGGCGGCATAATCAAACAGCAGGTCCGGGGTGCGGTGGGCAGATACGACTTTTGCCTCGTACGGGATGCTGAATTGCCCGAGCATGCTGGCAGCATGCTGCATAACATCCCAGTCACTGTTGCTACCCATGACCAGTCCGACGCGGGGTGCTTCGCTCATTTTGCTATCCATTTGTTGTGCCAACGAAAGCGTTTCATTTTAGCACCCAAAGCCGTGCCCTGACAGCTGACAGGCACCGATTTTTCATGCGGGGGGACGATAACGGCCCCTGAAAAGATCCGGGCCTGCCCCGGTTTCGAGTACAATGCGGCCTTTCTTTACGATGGAACTCACATGCTGGAGACCCTGTACGAGTCCAATTTGACCAGTCTGCCACTGCTGATGCGCGGCAAGGTGCGCGATGTCTATGGCATAGGCGATGATCACCTGCTGATCGTCACCACCGATCGGCTGTCGGCGTTTGACGTGGTCATGCCGGACCCGGTGCCGGGCAAGGGCGCGGTGCTGACTGCAGTGTCCAATTTCTGGTTCAATTTCACGCGCGACATCGTCGCCAATCATCTCGCTGATTTGACACTGGAAGCGGTGTTGCCCGATGCGCAGGAGCGGGCGCAGGTGGAAGGACGCGCCATTATTGTGAAAAAACTCAAGGCGCTGCCGGTCGAGGCGATCGTGCGTGGTTACCTGATTGGTTCCGGCTGGAAGGACTATAAGCAAAACGGCGCGGTGTGCGGCATCACGCTGCCAGTCGGCCTGCAACTTGCAGACAAGTTACCCGAGCCGATCTTTACGCCCTCGACCAAGGCGGATGTTGGCGAACACGATATCAATATTGATTTCGCGCGTACGCGGGAACTGATTGGCGATGCACTGGCCGAGCAGGTACGTGACGTGAGTATCCGGATTTACTCCAGTTGCGCGGCCTATGCGCTGGAGCGAGGAATCATCATCGCGGACACCAAGTTTGAATTCGGTATCGATGATGACGGCACCCTGGTACTGATCGATGAAATCCTTACTCCGGATTCCTCGCGCTTCTGGCCGGCCGACAGCTACCGCCCTGGCAGCAGTCCGGACAGTTTCGACAAGCAGTTCATACGCGACTACCTGGAAACGCTGGACTGGAACAAGCAGGCGCCGGGCCCCGTGCTGCCGTCGGATATTCTGGAGAAAAGCGCTGCCAAGTACCGCGAGGCGCAGTCAAGATTGACTGGATAAAACAGGAGTACGTTATGTATGGCTTCAATATTTCGTTAAAGGGTGACATGCAGTCCATCCGCGAGCAGGTAACTGCCGAGCTGCAGAAGGAGGGTTTTGGTGTGCTGACCGAGATCGACGTTGCCGCCACACTGAAAAAGAAAATTGGTGTTGAGCGCAAGCCCTACCTGATCCTGGGCGCATGCAACCCGCAACTGGCCAACCAGGCGATTAATGCCGACCCCGATATCGGCCTGCTGCTGCCCTGTAACGTGGTGCTGCGCGAGGAAGACGACGGCTCCATTAATGTCGGTTTCATGGACCCTGCTGCGGTACTCAGCCTGGTGGACAGGGAAGGTGTGACGGAGCTTGCATCCGAGGTGCGCAGCCGCCTGGAGCGTGTAAGGGATGCCATTGCAGGGTAGGCTGGATCCGGTTTTAGTCTCGCGCAAAACCACCAGGGCGCAGAGAAAAGAATAATAACAATTGCCATAGATGCCCCAGAGCACACAGAAGCTAAAATAATTACGTCGTTCCCGCGAAGGCGGGAATCCAGCCTTTAGAAATGCTGTAGGAGCGCCTTGCAGGCGCGATGATTTTATCGCAAACATATCGCGGACACGGCCCACTCTCACAATGCTTGCTATTGCCGCAGGAGCGCTCCGCGAGCGCGATTATTGGAGTGGCCGCTTGATGCGACAGGCGGCGTCATTTCTGGTTATGAAAAAACGTCCTATAACGACAAAAATGGTCATTCAGTCCAAAACAACAACGGCTCCTTCGGGAGCCGTTGTTGTAAATGCTGAAACAATTACGCCGCTTTATTTAAGGCTGCTATAGAAGGCTGAAATATTTTCTATATCGGTATCGCTCAGGGCTTTTAACATTGCACCCATCATGGGGTCGCTGCGTGTCCCGTCACGGTAGGCCTTGGTCGCCTTGACGAGATAAGCCTCCTTCTGGCCGGCGAGATTCGGGTTCTGGTCATTGGTGCCTATCCCGTCAGCGCCATGACAGCCTGAGCAGGTCGCTGATTTTGCCTTTCCGGCGGCGGCATCACCTGCATGCACCGGGTTTGCCAGGCACATGAATAAGATCGAGTAAATGACAGGCGTGATTCTCAATTTCATCTTATCTTCTCCTGGCCAGGATTACGTGATGACCTTCCTGTGCTTTTACTCAGCATAACAGGAGCCAACCGCGACTGGACCGGCAGTTAATATTTCACTGCGTACCTTTTTACTACATTCAAAGTCATGCACAAGTTGATCTGTATCAATAAAGAATGACTTGGGGTCGTGCTAAATACCAGACAGTATCCCCACCAGGCAGGACGTCATTGTTATGGCGTGAGTTGGAAACTGCGTCAAGCGGAGGACTGTCAATGACAAACCAGGGATTTTTACCTTTCCAGGACCTGACAGGATGCCATAAGGCATTGTACACCATGACCCTGCTGATACTGGGCGTGGCGTACCTGTTTGCCATGATTCAGACTTTTTCAGTGCATGCGAGCCGGGACGGTAACGTCGGGCTGTCTCCAAACGATCTGGTTCTGGCTTACAGTGGCAGCACGGATGCCACCCGTCTGGAAGCAGCCATCAAGGGCCCCATGTCAGGGATGCTGCATAAGGAAGACGCTGAGGAAATCGTTTTGTGGATTCAGGGTGGGGCTGAAGAGGGAAGATACCAGGACAAGGTGGTTCCAATCATGGAGGACCACTGCTTCAATTGTCATGGTGATAATGAAGCATCGCGCGCGGCATATCCACACAACCCCATCCTGCAAGGTTATAGCAATGTCATGAAAATGGTGGAGATTGATACCGGCGCGGATATCCTTACCCTGGTACGCGTCTCGCATATTCACCTGTTCGGTATGACCTTCATATTTTTCATTGTGGGTGGAATATTCCTCCATGCCAACGTGCAGCCGGCATGTATGAAATGCATCATTCTGATAACCCCCTTCATTGCCATCATGCTGGATATATTCTCGTGGTACCTGACCAAGCTTTACCCGCCATTTGCCTGGATAATCTATCTGAGTGGAGTCTTCATGGCATTGTCTTTTACTGCCCAGTGGGTTCTCTCCATGTATCAGATGTGGTTTTATAGGTTGCCCCGCGATAACATAGGGGGAGGCGAATAACTGCCATCAGGCGCCAGTCGGAGCGTCTGTAGCCGGATTGATTGAGTTGACCGGTGGTGTGGCCATGCATACCAGGTTGCTGTACTTCGGTCGTAACACATTTATGATTTAGGAGCGGAAGAAATGCGGACTCGTGTACTCAGTATTGTAATTATTGCGACCATACCTTTATTTGGTGCAGGTTGTAGTAAACAGGTCAGTTATAACAACGATGTTAATCCGATCCTGGTATCCAACTGTTTGACGTGCCATGTTGGTGGTGAGGGAACTGAAAAAAGTGGATTCAGCGTGCAGAATTATAACAGCCTTATGAAAGGCACAAAGTTCGGCCCGGTTATTGTCCCTGGAGACAGTGAATCCAGTACGCTGTTCCGGTTGATTGGTCATAAGGCTGATCCGAAGATTCAGATGCCACCACACCATGATGATGCGCAGGCTGGAGGGCAGTTAGATCCGCTCACAGAAGAACAGATTGAAACCATCAAGATGTGGATTGACCAGGGAGCAAAGAATAACTGATACAGAATACACGCCTCGGGTTCGGCGGCTGCCGGTAAGGCAGCTTCAGGAGGTGTCATATCAAATACAGCAGTATCAACAGCGGCGGCCTGCGGGCCGCCGTTTTTGTTTGCACCTCATGTGCGTGTCTCAGAAAGTATCCGGGTGATAGTCAGTAATGTCGTGACCATAGATGTAAATCAGATCACTTTCGTCGATCGGGTAGTATGACCAGATGATTGTCCGGCCGCCCACCTGACGCTCTCTAATGATGGGAGTATTGGTGTTCAGGCAGGTCTGCACCAGTTCCAGATGGTTGTGAGGAAGAATGTCTTCCGTACTTCCAAGCTCCAGGTCCTGTAGCAACTGTGATGTTGCATGATTCATGAATCGCGGCACACCGTCCTTGCTGGATGAAAAAATCGGGTTGGGATTTGCCTTGGGGAAACCTTCTATACAGAATACTTTAGGATCACAGCTGGAAATATCATGGCCATAGATGAAAATCTCATCACTCTCGCTGTGTGATCGGTATATCCAGACAATGGTTCGGCCGCCCACCTTACGCTCTTCGGTTAGCGGGGTGCTGGTTTTCAGGCAGTCCTTCGCCAGCTTTTTGTGGTTGCGCGGCAGGATCTTTTCAAGATCGTCAAGACCCAGGTCATCAAGCAACTGCGATGTCGCGGGGTTGGAGAAGTGCAGTTTCCCATCCGCCCCGGTTGCAAGTACCGGGCTGGGGTTTGCCATGGGGAATTCCGTTGGGTCGTGGGCGCCGGACTGATAATCAGAAACGTCATGGCCATAGATGTAAATCTCGTTACGGTCGCTGATCGACCGATATAACCAGACAAGGGTTCGGTTGCCCACCGTACACTCTTTGGTTAGTGGCGTACTGGTTTTCAGGCAGTTCTTGATCATCTCCCCGTGGTTGCCGGGAAGAATTTCTTCAATATCTGTAAGCCCCAGGTCCTGAAGCAGCTGCGATGTAGCAGGATTGGAAAAGTGCACAGCTCCATCCACTCCGATTGCAAGTACCGGACTGGGGTTTGCCATGGGGAATTCCGTTGGGTCGTGGGTGCCGGCCTGATAATCAGAAACATCATGGCCATAGATGTAAATCTCGTCTTTATCGTCTGAGGACTGATATGACCAGACAAGGTTCCTGCCGCCGGCCTTTCGCTCTTTGGTTAACCGTGTGCCGGTTTCCAGGCAATTCCTCACCAGTTCTTTATGGTCACTGGGAAGGATGTCTTCGACACTGTTGAGCTCCAGTTCTCGAACCAACCGTGATGTTGCAGGATTCACGAATTGCAACACACCGTCTGCCCTGGAAGAAAGCACCGGGTTTGGATTTGCCTCGGCAAATCTGGTTTGCCTGTCTTGCTTTAGCTGAGCACTCGTCATCAATTGTCTCCCCCTACCCGGCATGCTTCCGGTCAGTCTTTTGTTTAAACTGACGGGTGGTATGAAATATCACTTTGGTATCACAGTAGATGCCTGTGTGCCTGTGAAAGTTCACAGGTATACACAGCAACCACAGTGACCTGGCCGTTGGGGGGCTTTAGATTTCTTATTATTTTTCTAACTACCAGCTCTCTTTATGATTTATTTGCCGGTTGTTGTCAATAATACATTCAGCCGATGCGGGTAACCCCGCGTGCGCACAGAAGAATTTTATCATAAAATCAATAGATTAGTGGAACAACCCGCTGAATTTCAGTCAGGTTTCATATTCGCGGATACGGTGGCATGTTTGGAGTCAGCTACTAGCTGATATTAAAAGGCTTTTGTCTTTCAGGCGGCCTGGCTGTGATAGCCCGCCTGTTTCCCGCTATCATCGGGTAACAGCACCATAACAAGTTGCCCCATGAACCTGCCGAAAATCGCCGTCCAGTTTGATAGCACCGCGGAACCGTTACGCAAGCGTGCGCCATCGCATGACGAACAGGGCAAACCACTGAGCGATTTCATGATGTTGATCCCGGGCCTGCGCGACAAGCCGAAGCACCTGGTCGATGCCGCCATCCAGGACATCCATATTGCACTCACGCATTTCGGAGACGTGGTGGTGTTTGCCGAGTTCAACCTGAAGCTCAGCCTGCTATGGGTTTCGATTCGCCAGGTCCATGGCATCCGTTTCGAGATTGCCAGCGCCATCCAGCAGCATGTGCCGGAGGCCCGGCTGATCTCTCACATGTAAATGCTGGTGTCTGCTGCAGGCATGCTGGTCCTGCAAGGCCTGTCCGGCGCGCTGGTTGGCGCGCTGCTGTTTTACCTGCTTGGTTCGTTGCTGGTGCGGCGCTGGATTCGCATCGATTACTACCAGCTGGCGTTATCAATGGCGGTTGCCTTCGTGGTAGCGATTGTCTGTGAGGTGTACCTTGGTAAACTGTATTACCTGCTGACCGGCAGGCCGCTCTGGCAATATCGCGTGTGGCCGATCCATGATGGCTATACCTCTGCGCTGAACATCATTGTCTGGCCGGTATACGGCTACTACATCTACTTCCTGCACCAGGTGCTGCGGGCGCACCGTATTAGCATAAGGCCGAATTGGCTGAAAGGCATTGCCTCCGGAATTGATGGCCCGTTACTGGAGATCCTCGCCAATGGTTTTTTCCTGCTGTTCTACGGGACCTTCTATTTCTACTACCTGCCCGGTGACTTGCGGCACTACACCTCTGTGCAGGTGGTCCCGCTCTACATGGTGATGGGGATTATTCTCACGTTGTTGCTGAGCAAGTTGCAGGACAGGCCGCCATGCTGGTATTACCCGGCAGGTTTCTACCTGGCAGGGGCCGGGTTCGTGCTGGCAGGCTAGGGCGTTTGAGAGAAGTACCAGGCAAGGAAGTCATCAAACGAAAGCGTGTCCGCTGCCTCGACGGCCCGTTGGTCGGCCAGTGACCTTGTTACGTCCTTTTCGAATTGTGTAATTCGGGCTGCATCTTCCTGCAGGCCGAGAAAATAGCGTTGATGCTGTAGCGACATGCGCCGGGCAAAGTGAAAATAGCCTTCCCCGTTTTCGCGCATGGCGTTCAGTACGCGTGCCGAGCAGGTTTGTTCGGGGTCTGCAACGGCCTTTAACTGGTCCTGCAGTGCATCCTGGTAGGGTGTGCCTTCCTCGCCGTCATCGAGTGCCGTGGCAAACGGTTGCATGGCTTCGCACAATTCGCCGGCCCACTGCTGCAGCGTTAGTGTCTGCCCGTTGCGCTGCAAGGTGAGGCCGGGTTCACGGCCGCGATAACACACGGCGTCAAGATTGATATCGATCTCCCTGCGCTCTACCGGGCTGATCGCCGGACTGTCCTGCAACAGGCAGAATGCCATGAAGGTTTCCAGGAAGCGGCACTGGGTGATATCGATGCCGCGCGGATCGAACGGGTTGATGTCCAGTGAGCGCAGTTCTACATAGCGAACGCCGCGCCGTGCCAGTGCATGGGTTGGTTGCTCGTTCTCACCTGGCACCTGCTTGGGTCGTACCGAGCTGTAGTATTCATTCTCGATCTGCAACATATTGGCATTGAGTTGACGGTACTCGCCGTCGACCTTGACGCCGATCTCTGCGTGGCGCGGACAGGGCGTGGAAATAGCCCGGCGCAGGCTGGTGACATAGGACTCCAGGCTGTCGTAGTCTGCCTTAAAGCCGAGTTCGTCCTCGCGCGAGTTCTGGTAACCGATATCGCACATGCGCAGCGAGGTGGCATGCGGACTGTAGTAACTGTTTTCGTTGTAGGGTCGCAGGCGTGTCGGCGTACCTTCCAGGAAGGATTTGCACACTGCCGGTGAGGCGCCGAACAGGTAAGGTACCAGCCAGCCAAAGCGTTGCAGGTTGCGAATGGTGCGGAAATAGTGATCGGACATGAACGCTTGCAGCGGGCGCGTGTCCTGCTCCTGTGCCTGGTAAGCTGCCCATAGCGGCTCCGGGAAGGAGTAATTGTAGTGAACACCGGCGATCACCTGCATGATCTTGCCATAGCGGTGGCCCAGTCCACGCCGGTACACGGTTTTCATCTGCCCGATATTGGAGCTGCCGTATCGTGCGATGGGGATACCGGCCTCGCCCTGAACCACGCACGGCATGCTGGCCGACCACAACAGTTCATTATCCAGTCGCTGGTAGACGAATTGCTGCAGCTTCTCCAGGAAGGTGAGCGCAGCCTGCGGACCGTCAAGCGGCGGGGTAATCAGTTCCAGCAGGGCCTCGGAATAATCCGTGGTAACCCACGGGTGCTGGAGTGCCGAGCCGAGCGCGGCCGGGTGCGGTGTCTGGGCAATGATGCCGTCCGCTCCGACGCGCAGACTCTCTTTCTCCAGGCCGACCAGTCCGCCCTTGAGCAACACCTGCCGGTGTTCGCTGACAAGCCGGGACAATTTCTCTGTGGCGCTGGTATTCAAGGCCGCGGGTCTCCGGGGCTGGCGTGATGGGGCAGGATTGCAGCTATCATTTTAGTTTTATTCTTCGGGTTTGTGTTGTATAAATACAAGATAAATAAGTAG
>Ga0224514_10000056_pt1 | contig 43180 bp, 41 predicted proteins | sample SF_May12_sed_USG_3_FD_169107 | JGI IMG/M metagenome (GOLD analysis project Ga0224514, IMG submission 169107) | Sediment microbial communities from San Francisco Bay, California, United States - SF_May12_sed_USGS_24 | ecosystem: Environmental > Aquatic > Marine > Sediment | place: USA... | reverse complement strand
CGCATTATTCCATATTCTCCCCTGTCATCGGCACGCCACTGGATTTCAAAAGCGCCACGCGTCATACGGATGGTTGGAATGTCCGCGCCGTAGCTCTCTCCATGGGGATTATGGCATGCGGGGCAGCTCATGCGTGAGTTTGCCGCGCCTGTTGCATCAGACTTCCAGAGCAGAGATCCGAATGTTTCGCTTACGTTATGAATATCGACAAGATGGTCCCAATGGCCGTTGCCGGGGACGACGGAACCGAAATTAAAACCGTCATATGATTCATTGCGGAATCCGGTAACCATTTGGGGGGCGTTAAAATAAGTTTCGTCAGCGCAGCCCTGTCCACCGGCAGACGTTGTGTTGCTGAAAAGGTTTTTCGCCGTTCCCATTGTTTGCGGTCCCTGACTTTCATGGCAAGTCAGGCACAAACGATAGTTGTTGACGTCAAAATTACAATTTTGTTTGTCATAAGCGGTTGAGAAATTATCGAAGGGATCTCTGCCGTCGAGAGGGATATTCATGGGCGGCTGTCCATCGACATCCTTCAGACGGTAGCCTGCCTGATAATTATCCTGTGCAGCCTCATAAGTCTTTTTGCCGTCAAAGTTATGCTTTGCAGAGATATTGTGACAACTGGCGCACTCCTGGGCCTTGCTGCCGTGACCGGAAATATAGAAGCCGTAGGTAGTATTATTTCCCGCAATGTCAGGGGCCTGTCTGCCGATGACGGATTGCCCCAGATCATGGCAGCCGACACACCACTTATTTTTACCGGCTTTGAGGGTTGTGTTGTTATTATAAACACCCCCTGTGTGCCAGTTACTTTTTGCACCCACCGATCCGGCCGTTGAATTAACGCCGTTAAAAGCGCCGCCGGGACTGTGGCACAGGTCACAGACATCGGTTTCGGAAAGGTCATAAAGACCGTCTCCATTGCTGTCCGTACCTGATTTAAAACGGGGGAAGTTGTTTGTATCGTGACAGCTGCTGCAATAAAGACCGGGTCCGCGCTGGTCATCACTGTCTGTCTCTGTATGGGTAGAATGGGGAACCACCGTTCCTCTTCCCGGTGAGGCTTGAGGGCCCGGTGAATAGGGCAGGGACATATCGGGATCATAAAATGTTCCCGGTTCATGTCCATGGCAGTTAATACAGTTGGTGCCCTCTCCATGAGCGAAGCCGCTTGTATGAAGATGACACTGATTGATGCAGGTTTCTGTGGCAAAGCGGCTCGGCCCTCCCACATTCTCATGGTCCTGTTGGGGGCCTGTTCCGTCATATCGGAAGTGCCTTGTCCTTGTATGGCAGACTTCACAGGGACCCCTCTTCTCATAACCTGTTTTAGTCGTAAAACCATAAACTGAGTTGCCCGACAGGTTTCTGAAATCGACTTTACGGTTAGTTGAATAACCCTGGTTCTCTCCCGTATAGATTTTGAACGACGAAGCAAGAAGGAAAATGTTTCGTGTGTTATGCGGCGTATGGCAATCACGGCAAACCCGTTCCCAGTTGCCGTATGTGGTTGAGCCCGTTGCAGCCGAAGAATGGGATTTTAATTCATGACAGGACATGCAGATGGTGTTGTCGTTATCCCGGACAAGAAGTTTACCGTCTCCGGGAAAGGTGCTCAAATTCATTGTTGTTTCAATTCTGACATTGGCTGTTATTATTCTCGAAAAGCCTCTGTTTCCGGCATTGTCATCTGCCCTGATTTGCAAGGTGTAGCTTTTGGCGCCCGAAGCAGGTGTCCAGTGATTAACATAAGTATCAGATATGTTTCCCCAGGGAGTAAGCGAGGTTATCGGTGTAAATATGCCGTCAATACCGAGGTTGAAGTTGGACAGCGGCTTGTCGCCAGCCACGTCGACAGCGCTGAAGACGATTTTGACAGGGTAAATTCCCGGACCGTCCGCCCATATGGTTTTACCGTCCGCCGGAGCCAGGATACTGATAGCAGGCGCCGTTACATCGGCGCTTGCCTCTTCTAAAAGAGCTATAGAAAAGAGCAACGAAAAAATAAAATACAGCGTAATTGTAAATGACTTAATATTGACTCTCATCATGAATAAATAGCTTCTCTTAATTATAGTAATAGAATAGGCTAGTTGTGCTACATAAGGCGCAAGAAAAATGATGTAACCAGCAAGCGAATTCTATCAGGGTCTACATTTTTTTCAAGCCTTATTTTGCTTTTATTTTCTTTAAATGAGCGGCGCTGAAATTTTAATTTGATATTTCTATGTTAAAGAGAGAGGTTGACGGCAAGAAAAAGCGCAAAAAATACACATAATAATGAGCGCTTACTCCAAATGATTATGCAGGGGAAAAGAAGTGGTTGCGATAAAAAGGTTTACCATAAAACGCTTTGTAATTACCCTCCCAATTCCCTTTCAGGAAAGGCTATCCCGTAGGAGGGTGAATCCGAATGATAAGGGTTATTCAGGTGCTGCGGCGATAGACGGAAAAAAGCCTGATCCCGGGACTGAAAATTGCGGCGCAGCCTATTGCCCGGGCCGGGCTTACCGGGTGTGTGTATTAGTGATCGCTTTGGATGTTATCCTGTAAAGGGGCGGCGATGAAGAAGGCCTCATAAAAGGATTGGAAATCGAGTGGCAGTAAACCCTTAATTTGTACCCTTGCTTTCAGGGGTCTTTTTCCCCTTCTTCTCTTCACTTTCAATAATGTCACGCCACAGGATGATGAAGCTTAAGAGATCGGTTTTGGCCTTTTCATTAGAACTTCTAAGCACCGTTTTGAGCATATTAAAAACGGCGTCTTCAAGTTTTTCCTGGTTTAGCTTAAGTTTTGCAAGTTTTTCCGGTATGTCTGCCGTAAGCGTAGAAGCTGTGTCTTCAGAGGGGCCCCTTTCTGATGTTTCGCCGCTGTCCTGTGCTGTCAGGGCGGGTTGAGGTTTCGGTTCAATATATTGTATACCGCCCCGGTCCTGAATTTCAAAGAGATGACCAAATCGCTTTTGGACGGCAAACCAGGTGGAGCCACTCGGTTTTGAACGACCGTTTTCAATCATTGAAATGGCGGAGGCGCCGGCCAGTCCGATTTCCTGGGCAAAGACGGTTTGCGTTAACCCTGTGATTTTACGAATCTTTTTTAGATCATCAGAAGTGCAGACAAATTTTCTTTCATTCATTGTAACGAAATCCTTGACAATTACAGGTATTGCAATTATATTTTGATGTATTAATCAGTTAATCCAGTTTTTAGAGAGGGCCTTTCATGAATCTACGATCTTATCTTCATGAGCTTCGAAAAGCCGACCACCTGATTGCCTCCCTGCCAAAAGGGCCGGTGCGGTCAAAATTTCAGGTATACATCAGTCAAGAGCTGGATCGACTGTTAAAACTTCAACAGGTTGAAAGCACAAAAAAAAGCACCAATGAGAAGGTTACTCCTCACCATCGGGTATTTTGTGCTGTAGACGCAGAGACCCCGCCCGATCCATGGGGTGGCTGAAGGCGGGGTTCTCTGTTTTTATTTCCATAAAAGACTAACAGAAAAATGTTTGTTATACAAGTTTATCTCTTTCATGGTGTTGCAGACAAGAAGTGATAATAAGGTCGTTGGGCTATCAATGAAGCTTTGCAATTTTTAATAAATATTGTATTCTTATGTCTCAAAACCATAAATCGATATGAGAATGCCATGAAAAAGATACTCTTTATCAGTCCTGCCTACAGGACGAAACTTCTGGAAAACCTTCGGGTTCTTGCCCTTCCTCCCCTTAACCTGACGATTATTGCCGCCCACACACCGGAGCATTACGACCTTGAAATCGTTGATGAAGCCGTAGAAGACATAAACCTTGAAGCTCATGCAGACATTGTCGCTATTACCTGTATGACGCCTATGGCGCCCAGGGCCTATGAAATAGCAAGGGCCTTCAGGTCACGGGGCATACCCGTTGTTATGGGAGGAATTCATGTCTCCATGGTGCCTGATGAGGCGGCCCAATATGCAGATTCCATTGTTGTTGGCGAAGGGGAGTATCTCTGGCAGGACCTGCTAAAAGATTTTGAAAATGGAAGCATGAAGAAATTCTACAGGGGAGGGGACAACAGGCCCGACATAGAGAATCTTCCCCGTCCAAGGAGGGACCTGCTCAAGGGGAATTATTTTGTGCAGACTGTTCAGACCTCGCGGGGCTGTCCCTATGACTGCAATTTCTGTTCAGTGACTCTTTTTAACGGCGGCCGCTACCGGTTGAGAAGCATCGATAAGGTAATTGATGAAATAAACAGCATGGAAGATAAGCGACTTTTCATTATTGATGATAACGTTATCGGATCGGGCAAAAGATATATTGAGCGGGCCTTTCAGCTCTTTGAAAGGCTTAAAGATACGGGCAAGGAGTGGTGTGGCCAGACCTGCCTCAATATTGTCGAGCATGAGGGACTTTTGAAGGCGGCCTGGAAGAGTGGCGCCAGGGGCTTTCTTATCGGCTTTGAATCGATTGATGCAGAGGCGCTCACCAGTATGAATAAGTCCATGAATTTAAGGCCCAATACGATGAACTTTAAGGATGCTATCAATAAAATCCATGATCACGGCATGGCCATTGTCGGGGGGATTATTCTCGGCACCGATTATGATAACAATGACAGCTTTAAAAGGACGGTAGATTTTATTATGGATTCGGGTCTCGATGCCGTTCAGCTAAGCATCCAGACGCCCTTGCCGGGAACGGCGCTTTACAGTCAATTGGATGCTGAGGGGAGGCTGCTTTTTAAGGACTATCCTCACGACTGGGAATATTACAACCTCTTTGAGCCCGTTTTTGAACCGAAAAACATGTCTCCTGAAGAGCTTTACCAGGGCCTTGTCGATTCATACAGCGCCGTCTCTTCCTTCGGCGCTTCCCTCAAAAGAGGGATTAGAACATTTGTAAAGACGAAAAGCATGTTCAGCACAGGTATTTCTTTTTTCTGGAACTATGACAGCTATAAGACGATTACCAAGGGGAGCGATATTATGAACCGCTTGAAAAGGAGAAGTGAAGGGGGTGCTTGAAGTGGCGAGAATGCAGTGAGACTTTAGTTTGAGTCTTCTTTCACGTAGAATTCAATTTTTTCGTCCGCTTTATGTAACATGGCGCCAATCCTGATAGTGCCATGCGGGGAGTAAACTTGGCGGCATTGGAGATGAGGTTGACAAGCACCTGCTTTACTAACCTTTCATCAACGGCAAGAGTCCCCATGTCTTCTTCCGCATCTATTAAGAAATGGAGGTTTTTTTCATAACTTTTTCTTTAAAAAAGAGCATGCTTCTCTCAATAAGATCATTAATATTCACTGAATAATAGTCAAGATCAGCGTTGCCTGATTCTATTTTGCCAAGATCGAGGAGATCCTTTATCAGCGACAGAAGTCGTTTGCGGCTTTCCTCCATATCTCTCATGAATTCTGATTGTTTTGAGGTAAGCTCTCCTGCCAAAGTCACAATTGAAGCTGAACCTAGATATTTTTTTTGAGAAACCTGTAAATCTCTTCTTCCCGCTTTGAAACTTCCATGATTTTGTCGGAAAGGGCATTGTAAGATTCCTGCGAATGGTCGTTGGTTTTGCACATGCGGGCTCCTATGACGGCAAATTCACGCCATTTGTCTCCTGTCTCGGCCATCATTTGCGAAGCCTCCGAGAGGGCCTTGTTACGGGTAATCTCAGCAGCCTCCTGCAAAAATGCCGTGTACATATACCGGAATCCGGCGCCTCCCGTACCGATTTCTTCCTGCATTCTTACCACTGTTCCCACATTGACAAGCGCCTTTTCGGAGCCGAACAGGGCAGGCCATTTGCGGACTCTTTTGGAAAGGTAGCGGATTCCCCTGATACCGATGAAGGGAATGGGCGCATAAAGCATCCTTTTCGACATATAGGCAATGCTCTTCCTGATAGCGCCGCTCAAGTCGGGATTTTGGGGGAGTGAAGAGGGGTAGAACATGTATCCTTTGGGGGCAAAGGTCCCCTTGGCAAAGCGCGACCTTCTCAGGTCATCATAAGAACAGGTGACGATATGGTCGAAGACGGGATCACTAATGAAGTAGTCATCGTCCTCCCTGTCGAAAACGACAAGGTGATGGGCATTGAACTGGAAACGCATGTCGGGGGGAAAGTAGGGGAGATAGTAGACACTTGTTCTTAGTCCCACGGCGTTGCCCGATGATAGCATTTCATCCATCACGTCCATGCCTTCCTTTTCGCTTCTGAACTTGCGATACTTCATGGGGATTTTGAGACGTTTGCAAACGTTTTTAATTATTGTTCCCGGAGCATCCCTGTAGGCTGTAAGTGGTATGTCACCCATTTTCAGAAAGGGGAGGTGTACGAAAAAAAGGCCTCCGCCGATACCGAAGAGAAGCGCTTCGGAAATGTCCATACCGCAGTCCCTGAAGAGAGCGCTCACTGTTCCCGTTTCGCAGTGTCCTGAATGTCGATGATCAAAATCTCTTGGCATTAAAATATTTTCCCGGAAAAAGTCAGGGCGCCGGATCTGACTTCGGCAGATTTAGAAGCTCATTGACGCTTATTCTAAGGGCATGGGCGTACTTTTGAAGCGTCGATCTGTTAAGACGCCTAAAAACTTCCGCTTTGAGATGTCTTTTGACGCGCCACTTCCAGATACCGGCATTGCTTGCCAGAAGAGAAAGATCCATCTGATTGATCTCCATATAGTATCTTAAAGGACTTGCCTTTCCCTGTTCTACTTCTTTTTTCGCTTCCTCTATCCTGTTTTTTATAACGTTATGGGCCTGGGAGTTGACGATCTTCTCCACTTCCCATCCCTTGCTCTGGACAACAACGTATTTACCATTTTCATCCTCGGCATAGCAGGCGCGGGTGCCGTAACCTTTAATCCATTCTTCCTGGGGTACGTCTTTGGCTTTCATGTTACCCTGTAATTACCTTATTCATGATGGAGATTCAGTGAAATAATTAATTCGACAGAGATTGACACGGATTTGATTATGACCTTAAAGGGCAAAATTTTTTGTAGTTTACCTGTATAAAATCATAAATTATCAGTGAAAATCAGTGTCTAAAAGCTTTGTTTAGACTACGGTTACATGCATATAGCAGATTGAAAAGCGGGCGCTTTCAGGCACGTAGCAAAGAAGAGTATCTCCCTTCTTAAGTTTATTCGAATAAAAAAGTTCTTCCAGGATAAGGTACATGGAGGCTGAACCTACGTTGCCGATACGCTGCATATTGGTAAACCATTTGTCATAGCCGATGCCTACCCCTTTATCGACAAGGCTGTCATAAAGCCTGGAACGGAAGAACTGGGAAGAGTAGTGCGGCAGGAACCAGGTAATGCTGTTAACGTCGAAGTTCCGCTTTTCACAGATCCTTTTAAGGGCGTCGGCGGATTTGGGCATGATGTACTCCTCCAGGGTTCTCGCATCCTGTTTGAGTGAGAGGTAATGTTTTTTAAGAATAACATAGGGATCATCAACTTCTCTCATTCCCTGAAAGGTGCCGTCATTTTTTTTGATACCACCTGCATACATGCAGACAGGCAGTTCACCGGAGTAGGAGATGTTATCAATCCAGTCTATAGAAAGACTCAGTCCCTCGCTGTTGGGCTGATCTGTTATGAGAGCGGCTGCTGCACCGTCAGACAGCATCCATCGCAGGAAATCCTTTTCAAAGGCGAGGGCGGAATTATTCTTTAGCGCTTTCACCTGTTCTTCCCTTTCTGTCTCGAAGTTTGAGGCTTTCATGCAACTGGATACAAATTCCGAACCGGTGGCAACGGCACAGTTGGATAATCCCGATGTTATGCTCATGTAAACATACTTCATGGCTGACATGCCCGATATGCACACTCCGGCCGTTGTAACCACTTCACAGGGCGGCAGTTGGAGCTCACCCTGAACCATATGGCCGTGGGCGGGCTGGATCTGGTCGGGGCTTGAAGTACCGCAGGATAGGCAGTCAATGTCGCCCGTCGAAATGCCGCTTTTATCCATCAGCTTGTGTATGGCCTCAGATACCATGCGGGCATTGTTATGAGTAAAAGCGCCTGTAGCGGGGTCAATTGCATAGTAGCGGGTTTTTATCCCGTTATTCTTCAAGACTATTCTCCGTGAACGAGATTTACGGCCGTCAACCATGCCGAGTATATTTTCGATTTCGTCGTTACTTACGGGATTATTTGGGAGGAAGCTCGCAATGTCGTTAATGTAAACAGCTTTTGTCATTAATTACCCCATGTGAAAAAAATAATGGCTAACTATATACTAAATAAGATAAAAATTCAAACGTAGTCTGTAACTCTTTCCGTAGAAGATCCTGAAGGTTCTTCCAGTTTCCTGACTTTCGACTGGAGTTTTTTTTCCATGAAAGGTCTCATGATGAAACGGATGATTACACCCAGTGGCATAACAGTAAGAATCATGGTAATAAGAAACATAATATAGATAATGAGCATCATTCGGCGCAAAGGATGACCGGGCTTTCCAATAGACCTGAAGAGCTTGCCCCAGATGTAAAAACTCCTGTGAACCATTTTTTCTCCGGCAATGTAGCGTGGATTGACCTTGACTGCGCCAAGGCCTTTAAGGAGGGGGGAATGGAGGTCTTTATCTATCCTGTTACGGGCATCAACAAGCGCCTTTCCAAACCGTGACGCGCCATCGATATCCTTGTCGGAAACGCCTGCAGGAGGGAATATGCCCCAGAATCCTCCCTTTTTCCCTGTCAAAAGCCATCTCGGTGTCGTGACGAAGGTGGCCCAGGGGGGCCCCTGGTCAACAAGAACCACGTTATCAATCAGTTTCGCTCCCCTTGCCTGGAGCATGCTTTTTACCTTGTCATGGCCACAGAGCCACATGCCGCGGCAGGCGATAAAGGTAATAATGGGCTTGTCTTTGAGGATTTTTTTTGCCTCTTCGGATTTTAGAAATGCCGTTATCGGTAAGGAGGGTGATAAAAACCAGACCTGGTAGGCAAGCAGAATGAGATCGAAATCCCGATCTTTTATCGATTCAAGGGGCTTCAGTTCCGGTGGATCGAGGTAGACCGATTCAGGAAAGACATCGAAAAAATCGAGAACAGGCCAGGGGTAGGGGTAAGGTTTCTTCGGAACCAGTTCCTGCCAGACAACTTCAAACGTCCCCGACGCTTCCAATGGCGCAACCATTGACTTTACCGCCCTGTTAAGCTGACCTGTTTGTGAGTAATGTAAGATGAGTATACGTTTCATATCTTTGTTGAATAGCTTATTGGCACCGGAAGAAAATAAATATACTCAAGCTTACGGGTTAAGGCAAGAAAATTACGATTTTTCATTTGCTCCCCCGGGAAATGAATTAGTTTGCCGGTTTTTCACCGGCGCTCTTGAAAGCGTTCTTGACGCTTAGAAAATCACCCAGGTTCGATAGGAACCTGAGCCAGCTGTTGGGAGAACGCCAGAGCATGGTTACATAATCAAAGAGGATGTGAGTGCGTTCGAAATGGCGGCGATAGAATTCATGGTAACGCTCTTCAAGCCTCTCTTTTGTGAATCCCCTGGGGATGAAGATGAAGTTGGTGCAGTTCATCATTTCCCAGTTTTCTTCAAAGGAGCCGTAGTCATGGATCGTGTCATAGGCGGGAGAACCGGGGAAGGGGGTGAACTTGGCCACATTCATGTCGTTAAGGGGTAGAGAAAGGGCATAGTTAATACTCTTGTCGATGCTCTCTTCCGTCTCCCCGGGCAGGCCTACCATGAAGAGCCCCTTTGTTCTTATGCCTGCCTTGCGGATGAGAGCGACCTTTTCCCTTATCATTTGGAGATCGGAATTGGAACGGTGCAGCGCGAGAAGGTCGGGATCGCCTGTTTCGATACCGAGACTGATCATCCAGCAACCGGCTTTTTTCATTAACTTAAGGAGGTCCAGATCGATATGTTCGGAACGGGCCGCACAGTTAAAGGTAACACCGAGCTTGTTATTTATCATGAGTTCGCAAAATTCGACTACTCTGGAACGTTTCAGAGTAAAGAGATCATCGTAATAATTAATATGCCTTACGCCATATTCCTTGTTGAGGTGTTTGACGAGATCGAACATGTACCTGGCCGAGTTATATCGAAAGGACTGCTGAAAGACGGTGCGGTCACAGTAGGAACACTGATAGGGGCACCCCCGGCTCGACACAATCGTTGCGTTAGGTGATTTGGGGTAGTTAAAGATAGGTAGTTTGTAGGCCTCGGGAAAACCTTCCAGCTTGCCGTAAGCAGGGAAGGGGAGTTCATCAAGTTTAAGAAGCTGGTTTTTTTTCCCGTAACCTGTGAATTTAATGTCGTCTGCTTTCCTGTAGAGAAGCCCCGGAATTTCAGAAAGGTCCTGGAAATCGCTCTCCATAAGTGAGGCCAGGGGGATTTCACCTTCGCCGACAACACCATAGTCAATGACAGGGTAGTGGCGCATCAGTTTTTCCCGCATAGAGGTAATGTGGACACCACCGAAGATGATGGGAATCTCCGGTCTCATTTCTCTGATCTGTTTTGCAATCCTTATGGCATCGAGAAAGCTTGATGTTGTCGATGTAAAGCCGATAAAGTCGGGCGGGTTTGAAGCAATCTGTGCCATGATTTTATCGTCACGGCCGGGAAAGGCGTAGCAGTCATGTATATAAGCCTGATGGCCGTGTTTTTCCACCCATGCCGCAAGGCTGCAAAGGCCGATGGGGGGCATGATGTTGGCAATGCGCGACATGTCCTTTTCCCCGGGCATCCAGTTTTCTCCCCTTGGATGAATAAAAAGGATTGATCGCTTTTTGCTCTTATTTGCCATAAATTACCTGCATCTTTGATAGGTTTGACTTTATGAAAGGGTTAAAGTAATCAACAGGTTCTAAATATAACATTTTGAAAGACCTAAGACAACTGTTCCCCTGAAAAGATAAGCGCTTTTTCTCACCGGACCGGCAAAAGGCGCCATATAAAATGAGCTTTTGCCAAAAGTCGTGTTTCGACTGCCCCTACCGGGATTATCGGTTCGTTATTTGTAAGGATTGAAGAAAAAAATAATCTTCCCTCATGAAGATTCAATTCAGGTCTTTACGCTTCACCAGGGCATATTGTGGTGCCCGATAAAGATAAAAAGAATTGCTCAAATATAGAGGTATTTATTGACATAATGCCTTAAATTAGTAAAATACCATTTTTCAAATTATTTTTAAAAGGACTATTAACCGGGAAGGGAACTTCTCATAAAGGAGCAGGAATGGGTAAAACATTATTCGACAAGGTTTGGGATCAGCATGTGGTAACTTCCAAGGAAGATGGTTCGGCGCTGCTTTATATCGATCGTCATCTTGTGCATGAAGTTACGAGCCCGCAGGCCTTCGAGGGACTGAGGCTGAAAAATCATAAGGTATGGCGTCCAAAGGCCGTTATGGCGACGCCTGACCACAATGTGCCTACCATCGGCCGTGAAAAGGGGATAGAGGACCCGGTAGCCAGGGCGCAGGTAGAGGCGCTCGATGCCAACTGTGCCGAATTCGGTATTATGGAGTTCGGAATGAATGACGAGCGTCAGGGTGTTGCTCACGTCGTTGCGCCCGAGCAGGGATTGACCCTTCCCGGCATGACTGTTGTTTGTGGTGATTCCCACACGTCAACTCATGGCGCTTTCGGTTCAATCGCCATGGGTATCGGAACGTCCGAAGTGGAGCATGTGCTTGCTACGCAGTGTCTTATTCAGAAGAAACCGAAAGTTATGCGTATTAATGTTGAAGGGACGCTTGCTAAAGGCGTAACAGCCAAGGACATTGCCCTTTATATTATTGGTCAAATAGGTACGGCCGGTGGAACAGGCTATGCCATTGAATTTGCCGGTTCCACTATCAGGTCGCTCTCAATGGAAGGGAGAATGACTCTTTGCAACATGGCCATCGAAGGGGGGGCGAGGAGCGGTATGGTTGCTGTTGATGATGTGACCATCGGTTATATTGAGGGGCGTAATTTTGCGCCGCAGGGCGGGCTTATGGATAAGGCGGAATCGGCATGGAAAGAACTCCATTCTGATGAGGACGCCCATTTTGATGCCGAGCTTAATATCAAGGCTGAAGAGATCTATCCGCAGGTTACCTGGGGCACTTCTCCTGAAATGGTAACTTCCATCAGCGGTTCTACGCCTGATCCGGCTGAGGCGAAGGATGAAACGCAGAGAAAGGGATGGGAGAGGGCGCTTGAGTATATGGGCCTCGAAGCCAACACAAAAATTACAGACATCAGGATTGACAAGATGTTCATTGGTTCCTGCACCAATGGCCGTATTGAAGACCTGCGCGCAGCTGCAGAGATAGCAAAAGGCCGTAAAGTGGCTGATAATGTGAAACTGGCCCTTGTTGTTCCCGGTTCGGGGCCTGTGAAAAAGCAGGCTGAAGAAGAAGGTCTTCATAAAATTTTTAGGGAGGCAGGTTTCGAATGGCGTGATCCGGGCTGTTCCATGTGCCTTGCCATGAATACGGACCAGCTTGCACCAGGGGAACGCTGTGCATCGACAAGCAACAGGAACTTCGAAGGCCGCCAGGGCGCCGGTGGAAGGACGCACCTCGTCTCTCCTGAAATGGCTGCCGCTGCGGCTATCGCCGGCCACTTTGTCGATGTGCGTGATCTGGTTTAAAGCGACTTTAAAAAAGAATTAAAGAGGATTTATTATGGAAGTATTTAAAGTATTTGAGGGAATGGCAGCGCCGCTCGACCGTGCCAACGTCGATACGGACGCCATTATTCCCAAGCAATTTCTGAAATCAATCAAAAGGTCAGGTTTCGGCCCTTACCTCTTTGACGAGTTGCGTTATCTTGATCAGGGCCAGCCCGATATGGACTGCACCAACCGTCCCAGAAACAAGGATTTTGTTCTAAACCAGGAGCGTTACGAGAATTCGAGTATTCTCCTTGCCAGGGAAAACTTCGGCTGTGGATCTTCAAGGGAGCATGCGCCCTGGGCGCTCCTCGATTACGGTTTCAGGTGCATTATCGCGCCGAGCTTTGCCGATATTTTTTATAACAACTGTTTTAAAAACGGCATTCTTCCTGTAGTTCTTCCTGCTGAGACCGTAGAGCGCCTCTTTAAGGAATGTGAAGCCGCATCCGGATATCAACTCAAGGTTGATTTGTCGGTGCAGACGGTGACTACGCCTTCAGGGACTTCTTTTAGTTTTGAAGTCGACCCTTTTCGTAAACACTGTCTCATGGAAGGTCTTGATGACATCGGCCTTACCCTTCAGGATGCCGATAAAATAAAAGCTTATGAAGAAAAGAGGGCCACGGAAGCGCCCTGGCTTTTTGCTTAATTGCAATATTAGTAAAAGCCGAAAATTATAAAAAGGGGTCAAGTTTAATACTTGACCCCTTTATTTTAAATTGCTTCCCTTAAATCCTGTTGAAGAGGAACCCCTGTTTGTGGCAAAATGATAAGAATATTGAAGACAGAGAATGTAATAACTATTTTATAATCATCAAAAATCATAGTCAGTCAGTCTTCATCAGTGTCAATTTAACCCTCAAAGGTACCCAATGGCAATTATCGAATTCTTCCAGTCAGACATTGCAAATACGATAGGCCTGATTGCCATGGCTTTTTTTCTCGGTATCCCTTTCCTCAAAATGTTCTATTCAGCCTATAAAAAAATATCTCGTCGTTTGTCAAAGGACGGAGAATAGGAGCGTAAATTAAGGGTCCCTTGGCAAACCTGTGTCAGCCTTATTAAGGTGATTGAAAAGATTTTTTTATATTTCTGCCTAATGCCCTTTCTTTCTTCCCTGCTTTTTGCTAACCTGTCTGTTATTTGAAAAAGGCCGTTCTTTTGCGGAACGGACCTTCCTTTGCTAACGTTTTATGAGGTGAAAAATGATTTCCTATCATCTGAAAAAGGAGGCAGTCATGAAAATCAAAAAGATTTTATTTTTAATGTTCCTGTTTATTCCTTTTTTATGTTCTTCTCCCCTGTGGGCTGCCACCATTGTTGTGAATGAAACAGCTGATGATAATCCTTCAGTTGATAACGGTTCCTGTTCTCTGCGTGAGGCGATCATCGCGGCAAATACGAATGCTGCCGTTGATTCCTGCACTGCCGGAACTTCAGGGGCCGATGTCATCACCCTTCCTGCCGGATTTTATCAATTGACCATTACGGGAACAGGTGAAGATCTATCTGTTACGGGCGATCTTGATATCCTGGAAGATCTGACCATTAATGGTGGAGGAAAGACGGCGACAACGATTGATGGCAATGGTCTTGTCTTGTTTGACAGGGTATTCCATAATCCCACAGGTGGTGTGAACTGGAGCCTGAACGACTTGACCATTAGCGGTGGTAACGTAACGGGCAGCGGCGCCGGTATCTATAATGCCGACGGTGCATCGCTCACGCTTTACGGCAGCCAGGTGGCGAATAACACATCATCTGCTATGGGTGGCGGGCTATACAACGGAAGCGCCGGTACGCTTGCAGTATACAGCAGCAGTGAAATCGGTCCCAATAATGAAGGCACAATGGGCGGCGGTTTTTATAATAACAGCGGTACAGTGACAATCAGTGATACTCAGATAAACGCCAATAGAGCCACTTCTTCACACGGTGGAGGCATCTATAATAACGATGGAACGATGGCTATTACGAGCATTACAATGAATGCCAACAGGGCAACTCAAAATGGCGGCGCCATTTACGATATGACCGGCACGGTGACTATTAGTACCAGTAATTTTACCAACAATAAAGCCCTTAACGGCGGCGCAATTTATGAAATAAACCTCGGAACTATAACCTTAACGGACAGCACGGTGAGCTTTAATGCCGTTACTTCAATCACCTCAATGGGTGGCGGATTATATAATAACGACGGTACCATAACACTCAACGGAAGCACTATAGGTCCCACCAATGAAGCCGCAGCAGGGGGCGGAATCTACAATGCAGGCACGCTTAACGCAAACAACGTGACTATTTCAGGCAATACGGCGTCAACGGGAAACGGCGGCGGTATTTTACAAGCCACGAGCCCCCTTTCAAAATTAAATAATGTGACCATTACCGGTAATTCAAGCAGCGCAGGCTCGGGTGGTGGCGTATCCATCGCCGTAGGAAATTTTCAGTTGCAAAACAGTATCGTTGCCGGCAATACAGCCGGCGGTGGTGTGGACTGCTTCGGTAATATCTCATCAAGTACTTACAATCTAATTCAGGATATGGCGGGATGTACAAAAAATGACGGCACCGGTGATATTACGGGACAGAATCCGCTCCTGGGATCACTTGCCAATAATGGCGGAAATACGCAGACCCATGCGCTGCAAAGCGGCAGTCCGGCAATCGATGCCGGAAATCCGGTCGCATGCACGGACCACACGGGGTCGACCATCATCACTGACCAGCGCGGCAATCTTCGCCCCACCGATGGTGATGGAGACGGTACCCCTGACTGCGATATGGGAGCATATGAATCGGCATCCGTTCTTCCTCAGGAGATAGATGTATTTGACTCTCAAGGCATAAATAATGACCTCCAAATCGATTTCGGCAATACTGTTGTAAATACAAATTCACTGGAACATTTTGTCACCATTTTAAATACGGGTGATCTGGATTTGACGGTAAGCAACATTCAAATCAACGGCACCAATGCGTCTGAATTCAGTTACGATTTATCTAAAGGGCTGAATCCTTGCTCTGCGACGCCTACGACAGTCAGCGGCGGCACTAACTGCACCATGGGAGTTACCTTCACACCGGGCTCAACAGGGGCCAAAAGCGCTACATTGGTGATAACGTCCGACGATGCTGATGAAAGCACCGTTAATGTTGCCTTTACGGGAACCGGTACAAATGTAACAGCTCCTTCAGGGGGAAGCGGTGGAAGTTGCTTTATCGCTACAGCCGCTTACGGAAGCTATATGGCGTCGGAAGTTACCCTACTGAGACAGTTCAGAGATAATCACTTGCTGACTCATTCAGCAGGCAGGAAATTTGTAGCGCTGTACTATAAATATTCACCGCCTCTTGCAGAGGTAATAGAGAGGTATGAAGGACTCCGCATGATGACGAGGTGGGCCTTGACCCCCCTTGTTTATGGAATAAAGCATCCCTTTGCAGTTCCCTTTTTCATGGCCATCATTGGCGGAACGCTTTTCATCTTTTTCAGGCGCCGAAGCAAAGCGTAATGTTTTCTCTGCGTTAATCATTAAAGAGGGCTTGAATGCCCTCTTTTTTTCTTTTTTTATTCTGCTGCATTCACTAAAATACTTTCATGAAAAAATTTTTATTCATCCTTGTGATCTCCATTCCTCTTTTTTCCATTGCTTGTGAAAAACAAAAAAATGTCTGGGTAAGCGGCTGGAAGCAGACCTCTCCCATGACTACCGCCAGGGCAGGCGCTGCCCTTGTTGTCGCTAATGGCCATATTTATGCAATCGGGGGCGTAGACGGCAGGAATTTTATCAATACAACAGAATATGCAAAAATTATGAATGACGGCTCTCTCGGCCCCTGGAAGAAAGGTCCGCCCTTAAATGAACCGAGAGGTTTTATTGATGCCGTATTTTATAAAGGTAACATCTATGTTGTCGGCGGAGGTAAAGGGCAGTATGGAAAGGTTCTGCTCCGTTCAACAGAACGCGCCAGGGTATTGCCCGACGGCTCTCTTTCTTCCTGGCAAATGGAAAAGCATCTTATGACAATGCGCCGCAGATGCACGAAAGTAACGGCAGCTAATGACATGCTTTTTGTTTACGGTGGATTTTCCGGAGATATGTTAAAGAGTGTTGAACATGCCCGAATTATGGAAGACGGCACACTCGATGAATGGTATGAGGAGGGAGAACTTTTGACGGTGCTGCGCTATATTAACGGTGTCAAAATGGTCGGAGGTTTGACCTACGTTGTGGGGGGGCATCATGAAACAGAAGGCATCGGTATTCAGGATGTGGAGTGGTCTAAAGTCATCGATGAAGCGGGATACGAGGAATGGAAGAAAACGTCACCTCTTAAGACAGGCCGGTACGGGCTATCAACGGCAACAAACAAGAAGCGACTCTACGCCATTGGCGGGATTACAGGGGCGGAATACCTTGACAGCATTGAAATGGCTACAGCCAACGAGAATGGAGAATTAAGTTCCTGGCAATTGACAACACCCCTTTCGTCACCCCGGTCAATGCTTGGTTCAGCCGTTTATAAGGATTGGATATACATCCTGGGAGGGACAAACAGTGATGGCTATCAGAATAGTGTCGAGTATGCAACATTTAACGATAAGGGCCATATCGGTTACTGGGCTGAAGAGGGGAAGGCTAAAGTTGTTAAGGAGAAAGCAAAAGAAAAAACAATTAAAAAACAGTCAAATCTTCCCAACACAGGGATTGTCAAGTACCTCTTGCAGACAAAGCGATATACTTACATACTCGTATCCAAGAATGGTACGGGCGAATGGCTGGCAGGGCCGCAGATAAATCTAAAAGTGGGAACAAAAATCCACTACAGCAAAGGCGTTTTTATGTCCAATTTCTACAGCAAGGAGCTAAAGAAGAACTTTCCGGCCATTCTTTTTGTGAGCAAGATTGAAGTGGAATAAGAGGCAATTTAAATATGGGATTTTATAAACCAATAAATGCCATTGCTTCGTTAACTGACAGGAAATCATTAATACGCTGATGGTGATCAATTTTATTTCCGACAAGCACAAAATTGCAGCCCAGTAAATGGCAGGCCTTTTTGTCCCAGCCGGCATCCCCGAAATAGGTGTGCTTTGCTGAACCCTTGGTATTTGACCGGGACTCAGCAATTTTCATAATTTCAGTTCTGCTGAAATGATCATTGGAAGAGGCAATAGGAATATTAGCGGCACAAATTCCTGCTGAACTTAATTTGAGTATTGCACTTTCATACCAGCCGCCTGTGGCAATTGAGAGGGCGACATTATCCATTGAATGCAAGCGGGATAAAAATGAAGAGGCGCCGGGTACTTCTTGAGCCGGATTTTGTTCAAGGTGTTCTGAAATTTTTCGCACAAAGCATTTTTTTACTTTTTCACTGATTTCATCTTTCTTCCCACCGAGGCTATTCAAATCGATGATTTCATCAACTATGCCGGCATCCGTCACATATTTGTACTGTGACCAATCGCTGTCAATTGTCAGGTTCATTACTTCTTCGATGGCCTCAACAAAGCAGCGGGCATCAAAGTCATAAGATTGGACCAGTGTGCCATCGATATCGAACATTACGTGGTGCAAGGAGGTGCTCCTTTTTAAAGCTATAAGAAAGTCTTAATCACTTAGCTTCTCTTTCGCATATTCCAGTGATTCATAAATGAAATCTTCATAATCATCTTCATAAGCTGAAGGAATGAGTACCCATTCTTTAAACCTTTTCTTTGTAAAGTTAAATTCCCTGCCTTTGCCTGATGAAATAATTTCATTAACTCGCCGGGGAGAAACCTTTATGATAAGAGAGTCCTCTTTTTCAAAGATCATTGCCATAAACTCTCCCTTGTATCGCAAGCAGGGAGTTTTCATCATTGTTGAAAGTTGAACACCTTCTTCTTTAGTAACTTTTTTTACTGCCTCTTCATAAGTCATGACAAATTCCCTTTTATATAATTGAATAGAAGTGGATTATTATCAAGTTTTCGCGGACCCATGAGCATTCCATTCAAACCATTCTCTTTAAGAAAGCTGTAAGAGAGACGCGATTCTTTTTCGATAGGAATTTTTGATATCCCCTGCAGCTTCATAAAGGATTTTGATGGTTTTTTATTTTGAGGAGCCTTTTTGAAGAAAGGACGAATATAATCAATAATTTTTTCTTCACCAAGATTCATTTCACTAACTTGACAAACAAAAGCTATCTGTTTGTATGGTGCAGCCAGATAAATATAAACGGTATCGCCAACGATGACATTTGAATTAACGGGCCAGTAGGTTTCAGCCTGACTAAAAGCGCCAATCACATCATAAAACTTTGTATTTGCCGGATAGAGCCAATCCATTATATTTTTCTTCCCTCTGTAAGTGAGTGTTATGATAATTTTATCGAGGTATCTGTATTAACTCCGACACCTCAAGTGAACCGCCAATATGGAGAAAGGGGCAAGCTTTTGCCATGTCCAGTGCTGACTCCATAGAATCAGCTTCAATGACAGTGTAACCGGACATTGCCGTTATACTTCCCTTAGTGACAGTACCGTCAGGGTTTACTGTGTTTGTATTCTTTAAAGGATTAGCAGGACTAATAGCTGAGTCACCCAATGAAGATAACCATTCCTTATACTTTGCAAAATGTTGCTTACCTTCCTCCGGACTGGATGGCTGATTACCACCTATGTAACTAATAATGTATTGGGCCATATTGACTTCCTTTAAATGTGCATTAGCGTTTGAGTTATTATTTAAAGTGCAATTTAGTTTGCATTTAAATGTTTTGCAAGCAAAGATTCTCCGAAAGAGCGATCGACCTGATAAAAATCTTCTTTTCTAAGGTTCTCACGCCAGGTGTTCAGATTAGGATATTGTGTAATATCAACTCCTGCCGGTTCTGCCGCATCGAGTTCGGCTAAAAGATTAAAATCAGCAAGGGTCAACTCATTACCGGCCAAATATTTATTTTTTCCCAATTGCTTATCAAGGATAGGTAAAAAACGGTCTAAAAATTCCCGACCAGCCTGCAAGGATTTTTCATCCACTTCCTCTCCCATGAATTTAATACCGACCGTATTCCAAAAAACACGGACCATGGCGCTACGGACATGGACTGAAACGAAATCTATCCACTGATCAATTTTTGCCTGAATTTCAATATCTTCCGGATAATAGGAAGATTTATATTTTCTGGCGAGATATTTAATAATTGCAGCACTTTCAAAAAGGGTAGTATCTCCATCTTCCAAAACCGGAACCTTACCCGCCGGGTGGAGCTTTTGATAATCCTCATTTTGTGTCTGTTCACTTAGAGGCATAACCAAATTAAACTCATAATCAACTCCTAAGGCATTGGCCAAATAACGAACTTTGTTGGTTGGTGATGACACGTCTAATCCGTGAAGTTTCATATTGTCTCCTTTTTTATTATTTAAGATATGTACCGTTAAGTACAAATATGTATACCAATTAGTACAATTTGTGTCAACAAGAAAGATATTTTTTTAAATCTATCACTTTGAGGTGTTTTAGGGCATTCATGTTGAGAAGGGAAAAAGGATGAAAAAAAGGCCTTTATAAGAAGAAAAGGAGTATTTTAAATGCAGCCGGTGTGGTGGAACAGATTTTTTAAAGGAGCCTTTATTTTTTAAATGACTTTAAATAGTTCAGCACATGAGCAACGGAGCTTTCAAAATCATGAGTTTCCTTCCTGACTTTAGAAATCAGCATTCCACCTTGCATAGTGACAAAACAAAGATTAGCCATTTCATCAGGGTTCGCACCCTTTTTCAATTCTCCTTTATCGGCTAAAGCGGTGAAAAATCGTGCCAGGGCATTGCATGTGAATTCAAAAATGAGATGAATATCCTGCCTGATTAACTGCTGGTCATGACCAAGTTCATAAGCAATTGTCGCCAAAGGGCAACCCAGGGAACATGCGGTGGATTTCTGGAAATTAATAAAAGAAGCAAACCAGTTTTCCAAATCTCCCCAGGATTGAATATCAAAAGACAAAGCAGAGTCTTTGCCCTTTAGCTTTTGATAAAAATCCTGTACTACAGCGTGAATCAAATCATCTTTATTTTTAAAATAATAATAAAACTGACTCTTGCCTGCATCAGAGTGTTTAAGGATTTCATCAACGCTGGTGGCATGGATGCCTTGTTTATGAAATAATTTAAAAGCAACATCAATAATGCGCTGCCTGGTTTTTTGTCCCCGTTCCTGAATAGCTTTCATTTTTAAATTGTACCATATAGTATAGAGATGGTAAAACCATTAAAAAATGAATAGTTAGAGATGTGTCATTTGCTGATTACCGTATATTCCTCTAGGTAGTCCCCCGGCAAAGCCGGGGGATCAGAGTTTGACAGATACAGGAAAATAGTGGAGCCTCCATGATGTGAACCGCTCAATCCAGAAAAGGAGACGCCACATGGAAAATATTCAAAGTTTATGTCACAGGAAATGAGAATGAAAGTATAACGTTGTTGGATACCGAAATATTGTCGAATGGTTTTGTATGGTCAACTCCGAAAATACTTTAAAGGGATAATCACCTTTAGGTGGTCAGAATTATTTTCAATATACCGCTTTGAGCGGTTCACAAAATCAAGCCTCCGGCTTTGCCGGCGGTGATTCACTTAGGTGGCTTGTTCCAATTGTCTTCCATTTTATTTTATAAAGCCTCTTTTAGAGATTACTGTTGCTGTTTTATAACTGCACGTAACTGTCTTGCCATCCCTTTCATTTTCCCTGACAAAAGCGCCTTCCATTCTTTCCCATTTTTTTTGAAAGAAACAACTTCCATGGCTTCCATTTCGATCTCACCCATGGAAACTCTGTTTCTTGTGACTACATGAGAAATATTCGAACCTTCCAAAACTTCTCCCAACACTTCCATTCCATCGAAATTTATTCCACCGGCAGCTTCTGCCTGGCTCATGACGGCTTTTAGGAAGGATGAAAAGAAGTCGGAATTTGATAATTTTGAAACGGATTCTTTCGTAGCGCCGGCGCCAAAGAATGCCTCTAAAAAGCCCTTTTGCCCTTCAGCAGGTATTTCGTTGATGAAACTCAACATTTGACGAAATTCATTTAATGCATTCGGGTCAAAATAGGATGCGGCGCCATTATAGTCCTTTTTCTTTAGCCTATTGAAATAGTCTTTTGCTGTTTCTGAAGCATTTTTTGCATAGACTGAAGTGCTTGAAAAAACGATAAGTAAGAGTGTAATTTTAATGATTTTCATGGTTTATGGTCCTTTCTGTTTGAAGTGTTTATGATGATTAAAAAAAGTGCAGCGACGACTATGAGTAAATAGCTTTTTATCAATGGGGCAATTAATTTCATTTGTATGTATTTATTATGCATTTTTCCACAAGAAATGAGTTGTCCTCATCGATTTAAAAAAAGGCATTCATCCGGTTTTAATGGACAACAGCGGATTTCTATTCTCTAAATTATTACAAAAAAAGCCTGGAACCGTATTCGGTTCGGGTTTTCTGATTCTCCTGCAATTTTTCTACCTTAATCAAAGTTGTTTGTCAATGACATTGTTGTATCCGGCATGTTTGGTGTTTTATAGATGGCCCTCCGACGGGCCTGTCATGAGCGCTTCGGCAGACTCGGCAGAGGCTTGTTGAAGGGCCAGGGCGACAGGTTTGGGGGCGGAATAGGGAGAGAACCCCTGTTTCTGCTTTTTGCAGGATGATGGTGGAAATGCTGGACTAGTTCCACCCGGTTGTAGCGCTACAAGTGAATAATTTCACAGCGGTTTCTTCCTTTGAGCTTCGCTTTATAAAGGGCTTCATCCGCTTTTTGCATTAGCAGACTGTAGGTTTCCTTTGATAGTGCATTGCTGTGCGCGATACCGATGGAAATAGTGAGAAAAGACGATATGGCGCTTTTCCTGTGGCGGATCTCCAACTTTTCAATGGATGCGCGGATTTCATCGGCAATGGCAAGTGTTGCTTTACTGCTTTCACCGGAAAAGAAAAAACAAAATTCTTCCCCTCCAATCCTGAATAGAAAATCGCCTGCTCTTTTGAGGTTTTCTTTTAATGCTGCCGCAACTTCAATGAGGGCTGTGTCTCCCTCAAGGTGTCCATGATTATCATTAAAGGGTTTAAAATAGTCGACATCGAGAATGGCGAGAGAAAAGCTCTTTTTTTCACGGTGAACCCTGTTGATTTCCTTATTGATTATCATATGCATATATCGCCGGTTATAAAGTCCTGTCAGCATATCCGTTATGGACATGTGCTGAATTTTATTAAATATGGCCTTGTTGTATTTATAGAAAGAGAAGGCAAAGTAAATAATGAGAATGGCGGCAATGAGGGTGCCGGTAAAGCTTAGATTACGAAGCAGGCGGAGTCTGTCGGCCCTTTCCAGGAGGTGACCTGTTAGCATCCTGCCAATTTCTCTGTGAGGAGCCAGGTATGCCGTTATGGCTTCCGTCCCTTTATTGAAATACTCAAGAGGAGAAAGGCGGCTTGTTCCATAAATGGCCTCGTTTGTATAAGAAATAAAGAGATTTGCCTTTTCTTCGGCCTTTATAATCATTTTCTGTAAACGTTTCTCAAGTTCAGGTGATGCTGCATAAACAATTTTTGTGGTATTTTTCATGTTTTCAAGGCCAACCTTGAGGACTGCCAGATGGCCAAGGAGCCGGCCTGTTTCTTCATCCCTCTTATTCGTGCCGGCAATGAGCGAGCTTCCCTTTCCCCTTACTCTGCCAAGCAGTTCAATGATTTCGGGAAACTGCACCGTAATGAGAGACATCATGTAATAGCTTTCCAGTTCAGGGTCCAGTGTCAGGTTAGAACGGTCGGCAGCTATTTTTATGATTTGTTTAAGCCGGGCAATAGAGTTGGTATATTCAAGAAAGAGATCGTCACTGCTTGTATTTAATGAATTAGCTCTGAAAAGATTATCGATCCTGTTTTTTACGCTATGCAATTCGCCGGAAAAGACAATATTCTGAAAATTATCATCAAATGTTATTCTATTTAAGGAATCATTAAACTCATACTGAAGTGTTTTTACCTCATCAATAATATCATCAGTGTCGTCCAGGGTAATTCCTGAAAGACCCCTTATTTTTTGAAGTCCGATGATGGAATTATGCAGCTGGCTGATGACGGATACGCCTTTTATCTCTTTTTGGGTAAATTCATATTGAGTATTAATGTTGTTAATAAGAAGAAGTATGGAAGAGTAAAAGAGCGCAAGCGGTATAATTGTGGCTGCCAGATAACGCCGTGTTGGAATATTCAGGTTTTTCCCGGTAATCACGCTCATAGATTAAAGAGAGTATTGGTGTTTGTTTGCATCTATCAACAAGGAATGCCTATTATAGCACTGGAAGTAACTCCGGAAAAGCTTTTAATTGAGTATGGTAAAATCGTTTAGTCGGGTGGTGAGAGAGGGCGCCTTTATTTTGCCTTGTGAGCAGATTGTTATAGATCTCTCTTCCCGGACAGCGGAATAAGCAGCATAACAGCGGCAAGGCCGCAGCATATGCCCAAAAAGGCGGTAAGGCCGATGGCGTGCAGGGCAGGGTGGTCAGCAAAGAGAAGGGAGCCGAGGCCGCAGAGGGTGGTTGTCGCTGAAATGGTGATGGCGCCGCAGGTGATGGAGAGGTGGTTAGCTTCCCCTGCATCAGAATTTCTCCAGGCTGCCTGAAGAAAAATGGCGTAATCGATGACGAGGCCGAAGATGAAGATGACGATAATGGCGTTCATAATATTGAGTTTAATTCCTGTGAGTCCCATAATTCCGAAGGTCCAGAAAAGGCTAAGCAGGAGGGGGAGGATGAGGGCCGGTGTGTTTCCCCTTTTTCTTCTCCAGGCAATGATAATAAAGGTGACGATTATTAAGGCCAGCCCGCCCAGCCGTTCAAGTTCATTGTAAATAAGGTTAATCATATGTTGGGCAAAGTGACGGCTATTGGTAATAATGGCTTGCGGGACGCTGCTTTCTATCGATCTTGCTACCTGGCTATAGTTCTTGTAATCGGTCAGTTTGAGGTTGGTCAGAATAAATGTTTCTTCCTCTGTGATAGAGAGGTTGCTGGAAAGGATATTTTTCAGAAATCCTTTGTTGAGTTCTTCAACGGCAAGGGATGGTGAGACTCCCGGCAGGCCGGCAAGGGCCCGCATTAATATTTGTGTTCGCATTCTTACTTCCAGCGCCGCTTTTTTCAGATCGTCAGCCACTTTTGCAAGGCGCTCTTCGTGCCAGAAGGTATTCCACCGCTTTATGTTCATTTGCTGTTTTTCACTGCCGGGGATCAGTTCCGAAGCTGATTGAATTGATGCAATAAGTCCCTCCTCCCTGAGCTTCAGCAATTCATCAAAGAGCTTGTCGTTAAGATTTAAGGCTTCTTCTGTTGAAGAGGATTTTACGGCAACTGAAGTTGAACTCATGGTAGAACCGAAGTTTTTAATAATCTCCTTCCAGTCTTTTTTTGTTTCCTTCGATGCAGCGTTTAATTTTTGAATATCACCTTCGAAGCCAAGTCCCTTTAATCCATAAAGTGAGATTAATGTGAGCCCTGAAACGATAATAATAATAATGGCCCTGTTTTTTTCCACCCACTTAAAATAAGGGGGAAAAATATTACTTACCTTAATGACGGGTTCTCTCCCTTTTTTGGCTGCTCCTTTAGGAATAATGAGGGGCAGGGCAAGGATGGAAAAAAGAAATGCGCCACCAATACCAAAAGCGGCAAAGAGCCCCAGTTGTCTAAGGCCCGGCATGAGAGAAGCCTGGAGACAGAGGAAGGCGCCTATCGTCGTAGTGGCGCCCAGGAAGAGGGGCCTTATGAGGCGGCCAAGGGTTGCAGCGATTTCATTGTGATCATGTTCGGCTTCTAAAGACCTGTCTATATGAAAGAGGATGTGGATGCCGTAATCGACGGCAATTCCTGCCAGCATGGCTCCGCAGCCGATGGATATGGCGGAAATTTCAGGTGAAATAATCCTCAAAATGCCCGAGGCAAAAAAGGCGCCGAAAAAGGCGGGCAGCACGGTAATGATTGAGAGAAGAGGACGTCGGTAGACGAGGAGCGACAGGATGATAATGGCAATAAGCGAGATGGTGAGCGTCCTTTCAATATCACCCTTGATCATCGTTGAATTGTCGAGACTGAAGCGGTGGCTGCCGAGATAGGCAATTCTTATTCCTTTATTCCTGGGGCTATGGGTGATTTCATGAATGGCCTGCTCTATTGAAGCAACCAGCTTTTTTGCATGAACGCTGTCTGTGCCGGGAAATTTCGGTTTTGCCAATATGAGAAGATGCTTCAAATCAGAAGAAAAAACACGGCCCTGTTCCATTTTTACCGCTGTTCCGCTCGTTCTTAAGGCTGCAATTTTTGAGAGAATGAGGCTGTCCATGGAGAGAGGATCATTGTAGAAGGACCGGCTTATTGCCGGCGTTGGAGATTCAGTGAGAATACGCCGCCAGTTGATAAGGTTTTTCCTGATCCTTTGCGGTTCGAGTTTTTCTTCAAGCTTTATTTCATCTTCCGCCGTAAAAAGTGATGACCGGTGCTTTCCAAGCAATTCCAGTGTCTCCATTAAGTCGCTTTCATCCCACCTGTAGAAGATTTCTGAAAAAAGTCCCTCTCCATTAAGCTTTTCCACCAGCCTGTCTCCGGTTTTGATCATATCGTCGGGACTTACCTTCGCCTTATCATTTAAGGGGCCTATATCGAAGAAGGTGAGGTCCATCCTGTTGAATCCCTTGATGATGGTATGATGCTTATTGATGACGGGATCATCAAGGGGGAGAAGGTCCATAATGTCTTCCTTCAGCCGGATACCTGTTGAAGAAATAGCCAGGAGGGTTAAAAGGAATGCAAAAGCGATGAGGAGAGGGGTTTTTAGCTTAAAAAGCTTGAGAAAAAAAGCCTCCGGGGTTTTTTGATTTTGAAGGTCGGTCATAGGGTAAACCTTAATTAAAGATCGATAAAGAGGGATAACTTATGATTATCAGAGATAAAAATAACGAATATTTTTATTAAGAATGGTGGAAATTTTCTTTTAATTAATGCTGTGAAGATCATAATAAAATAGTGAAGATCTCTGTCAAAAAATCTCTTTTGCCCGATTATTTAGAGCGAGATCAATGCCTGGTAACCCTCTGATTTTTTATTCCTCTTGATATTTTGATAAGGGTTATATCCATAGTATAGTCCCAGCGATGGTTGACAACCCTTATCCGTGATGGAAGCGCCTTGTCCCATCCGGGAAATATTTTGTAATCAAGGTGGCTTGCTTCCCGCACGATGCGATTTTCAGATACCTGTTTGGAGTGATAAAGCGTTTTGTCGGCTGAATAATGATATTCCGTCTGTTCTGTTGTATCTTTCAGTATAATAAAGAAGGATTTTCCTTCTTCCCCTTTTAGTTGAAAGGCCTCATGGAAATCAGGTTGAAAGTAGATATGCCTTATATCGCCTATGACGCCTTCTATAATGGGCCTGATGGGCATATTTTCCGGTTTTTTAAATATTTCGGCTTTCCCCCCGGCAAAGGCCAGGTCGAATACCTTTCCTCCCATCTCTCCAAAGGTCATGGCCCTGAATCCTGATTTACGGTCTGCCGCAAGGTAGCCGATAAAGTCATACTCCTTTTCATCAAGGGTGAGGATGATACGCTGGTTCAGGGTAAATTCTTCCGGATAGAGCGATTCAGGGAGCGCTTCTTCGAGAGGCTGCAATTGGGGAAGAGGAGGTTTCTTTTCAATAGTCGGGCTTGCGCAGCCTGAGGTAATGAAGAGGCAGAAGATAAGGAGAATAAGAGACGTGTATTTGCTTTGCATTAATTGATTTAGGCTTAATAGATTATGGAAATCCCTGCTTCATTTTCCGGCAGGAATTCTTTAAAATTCCGGACTTTCTAAATTAAAAAGCCTGGCCTTCAGCGTCTCGTTGATTCTCTGGTTAGAGAAGGTTATTTTCATAAAATCGTTCTGCGGTTCTCTGATAATGATTTGTGACATGTTTAATGATTCAATATCAAAAAAGAGTTCAAGGGAGTTAATGGTTTTCGCCATTTTTTCTGATTTGGGTGTAAGCTTAAGCAGATAGTTCTCCCCTTCAAAAACCTCCATATTATAGGCCTTCATTGACTTGCTGAAATCCCCTTTAAGGATGGAGATTATTTGGCCCAAAACGCCGCGAAGGAGGTCCTCCATGCCGAGGCCGGCCTTTTCAATTTTTCCCTTTTCAATGCGGAATTTGGCAACCTTATTGTCGTTAAAGAGCATAATCGTTCTGTAGGGTTCCGTCAGTTCCCATCGCAACTTGCCCGGCCTTTCAAAGGAGAGAAGGCCGCCCGATTTAAGAACGTCAAGAAAGAGGGCGATATGCCTTTCCTGGATAAAGTCGGCTCTCAGCGTTTTTAGGGTATGAAGATTGTCTTCAATGTTTTTTGTTATTTGAGCTTTTCTCTTTTTTGAAACGACGGCATATTTTTTATTCTCTTCAGCTGTGACAGGAGTCACACTCAAGGCGAGGAGAGAAAAGAGAAGTGTTCCTGTAAGGAATATTAACTTTTTTTTGCCTGACATATTACAGTTTCCGATAATTACTATTTAGTTTTCATCCGGAAAGGGTGCTTTTTCGCAATCTCTGCGTCAATCTTCGGTTTTGCTTGTGCGATGTACAGTAGTACAACTCGGCGAAACCCTTGATTTCCTTGACCTTGCAAAAAATCCCTCCTTTCCGAATTGAAAACAAAGTTTCATTTATTATAGTTTCCGGATGAAAACTATTTAAGATGCAATACGGATAATGCTGCCATTTCCATTATTATCACATTGAATGCAGCCTATCGATTTTAGTGAGGTTTTACTCTGCTTACCGGTGTTATGATGAGGTGAAAAGAGGGCGCCCTCTTTCAGCGACAGCGCTGCAATCGCTATATCGAAGCCCTGCCCGGCGGGCATACCGCCATAAAGGTTTGAATAGGCAAATGCAGGAATCGTCTCTCTCTTTAATTGATTGTAATAAGGGCCCGTCTCTGAATTACCATTGGCGGCAAGAAAATGAGCGTCACACCCCCCCGTATGGAGGCTTGATATTTTTCCTGATCCAAGCGATTCAATCCTTCCGTAGCCCTGTTTACTCTTGTCCTTTCCCATGAGAAAAGTAATGAAACCTTCTCCCGGAAGATAGGTGCAATCGTTAAAGTCCATCGGTGAGAAGGCATTTGCCCTGTCTGAAGTGGAGAGAAGGACGGCATAACCCCTTACCTCACAGTATTCATCGCCTACGCCTGCCAGGACATAATCGACGATACCCCTTTCGAGCCAGTCAGATGCTGTTGAAAAAACAGCCCATGTCGTCATATCAAAGCAGGTCAAGGTCTGGCAGGGGCCTTCTATCTTTAAGGCGATAGAAACGTTGGAAACGAGGGCATTATGGACCGAATTGGCAAACATGGTAGGCGAGGCGCACTTGTCTCCATCGTCTATGAGGGTATCGAAAAAATTGAAGGATGTTTGCAGGGGGCCGTATCCTGTGCCGAAAATAATTCCCACACGGCTTTTATCTTCCATACGGGCAATGTCAATGCCGCTGTCTTCAATAGCCAGGTAAGAGGACAAAAGTCCCATCTGGAGAAAAGGATCAATCCTTCTTAATTTGTTTCTGGGGATAAAGCGTTCCAGGCCTTCAACGCGGGATGTGTAGACGGGGAGCGACTTAAGTCCCTCCGGGGTCATTAACTCCCTTTTTGTAATGGCCGGTTGTTTTTCCCGGATAAGGCCTTCTCTTAATGTTTCAATGCCGCAACCAAGGGCAGATACGGAGCCCATACCGAGTATGGAAGGTGTCATAAACCCTTCCCCCTTAAAACAAGCACTGAATTGTTGCCGCCAAAGGCCAGAGAATTGGAGACAGCTATGTTACCTTTAACGGGCGTCACCTCACTCGTCGGCTCGATGGCGCAGGCCTCATCGAAGGCTTCAAAACCAATGGTTGCCGGAATTTTACCATCAATGAGTCCCATAACACTGAAAATGGCTTCTACAGCGCCTGCCGCCCCCAGAGTGTGACCTGTGAAGGCCTTCGTTGAAACAACAGGCAGGGCATCGGGAAAAAGACGGCCAATGGTTTTTCCTTCCACTTTGTCATTTTCTGTTGTAGAGGTGCCGTGGGCATTGATAAATGATACCCGGGCCGGTGAAGTTTCTGCCATTTTAAGGGCATGAGCCATGGCACGTGTCAGACCGCGTCCTTCAGGGTGGGGGGCTGTAGGGTGGTAGGCATCGCTGTTTGTGGCATAGCCTGCCACTGCGGCAAGCTTTTTTGCCCCTCTTTTTTTGAGGGAGCTCTCCGATTCGAGGATGAGCACGCCTGCGCCTTCACCGAGATTGAGTCCCTTCCTGTTCTTATCAAAGGGCCGGCAGGGTTCGGGAGCGGTGTTAAGCAATGAATTAAAACCGAGATAGGTAGTGCGGCAGAGTTCATCACTTCCCCCGGCAATGACCATATGGCAAAGCCCGCTTTCTATCCAGCTTTTTCCCATGCCGATAGCGTCCGTTCCCGACGAACAGGCGTTGGCAATGGTAATGGCAGGACCGCTGAAATTATGCCGCCGGGCTACATAGAGGGCCGGGTTATTTCTCAAAAACCTTCCTATGGGCTCTATGCCCGGATTTTCACCCCTGCGGTAGGCGCGGTAAAAGCTTTCCCTGTTAAGCGTACAGCCCACCGTTGTTCCCATGGCGACACCAACAGGGATTGAGTCAAGGTAATCCTTGTCAATACCTGCATGAGCAAGCGCTTCATCAAGGGCGGACAAAAGGAGAAGGGTCGTTCTTGATTCGTCATTACCGGGATTGAATTTATCGAGGTCCGATGCGACTTCAAAGACAGGTGGTTTTTTATCAAGTTCCGTCTTTATTCTCAGGGGAAGGGCCGGGTTGCGCATCCCCGAATAAAGAGTGGTCATGGCTTCATTAACGGTTTCCCCCGCCGCACAGATAAGGCCCAGTCCTGTAATCACCGCTTCCATTAATTTTTATGCGTTACCCCTTTTAGACCTTACGTAATCAGCAAGCGTTTTTATGGATGTAAAGACTTCGCGCGACTCTTCCAGGTCTTTTGTTTCTATTTTATAATGTTTTTGCAGAAGGACAACGAGTTCGACGGCGTCCAGAGAATCGAGTCCGAGACCATCACCAAATAACTGATCATCGTCCTGAATGTCTTTAGCTGTAACATCGACGAGCTTAAGGTCCTTGATAATTAGTTCTTTCAGTTCATTTTCCAGTGACAATTGAAAAACCTCCTAATTGATTTATGCTGACAATTTAGTTAAACACAGATTAACACAGATAATAGATGATTTTCACAGATATTCATAATTATGGTTTTCGATAATAACAGGCAGTATGCGAATTAACGGTCAATTATGGCTTTAGTTAAAGCTTGTTCCCCTGGAAAATTGCCACAGCCTGTTATTTCGATTGAAAGTAGAAATCATCACTCAAAAGCTGGAGAGGTCTTTTTAGATTTCCCTCTGTTCCTTGTCAATTAGTCCCTTTCTTTGAATATTTAAACCATGCAATCCCCGCAGTGCGGATCACGGAAATAGTATAATATATCAGTGGAAATCTCTGTCCAAATGCTTTTACAGGTTTAGAATTAAATGGTGAAACTAATTTCCGGCGCCGGCCGTCACCCGCTTTATCCCCTTTTCTTCTTCACTCCAGAAGTCAAAGAAGTTATACCACATAAAGGGGTGTTTACTGGTATATTTTTCTAACAATGTAACATATTTTTCTGCAAGCAGCTTCATTGCCTCATCACGGCCCTTATCGGACAGATCCAGTTTTTCCGTAATGCAATGGGCCTCGATAGAAAAAGAGAGCCGTCCTGTTCTTGCTGTTAGAAGTACCACAATATCGGCGCCTGTCACATGGGAGAGGTGATAGGGCGTGACGGGAAAGGGGGCTTTCTCACCCAGAAAATCCAGGTAAATAACCCTCGCTCCTTCTTTTCGGTCTCCCATAATTGAAAGGATTTCACCTTCATTGAGAACGTTTGTTGCCTCTACAAGGCCGCCCATAAACCCTGTGGGAGGAATAAATTTAAAGATATTTCGTTCTCCCGAGAGGTCGAAGAAATGCCTGCCTTCGCTATTTTCCACGTTAAGAAGAAGATTGACCGGGACGGAGAGTTTATTCATCGTTGCCATGGCCGTCATCCAGTTTCCGGCATGGGTAGTAAGAAGAACCATCCCCTTTTCAGTATCTGCAATGGCGCGTAATATTTCTTCATCTTTAAAGTCTACGGCGAATTTATTCCTGTCAATAATGCCCATACAGGCCTGGTCGATGAGTACCTTGCCGAACTGGAGAAAATAATAGTAGGTGGTAAAGAAGATCCTCAAAGGACCGTAGCCGGGAAACCGGCGCTTCAGGTAGTAAGAAGCTGATTTCCTGGCGCTGACCCGGATGAGAAGGTAGTAGGGAAGAATGAAGGCAAGAAGCATATAGGCAGGCAGTGGCCCTGCCATTTTAATGAGCACATGGAAAAACCGGAAACCGAGATGGTTTCCATAAACAGGGCCTTTCTCAGGTTTTATTTCAGCCAAGGGGTTCCTCCTTTCCCTTGACCGGCACAATGGCCTGGTAGACCTGGATAAGCAGGTAGACGGCCATACCGGCAAATATCGTAAGAAAGGGCGCAATGACGATGGCGCCGATTATATATTCATAAAGCCTTAAATGGGCCTCATGGCCAAGGGTCTGGTAGTTAAATTCCGTCAGAAATCTTCCGTGGCGAATGAAATGACCCGCTTCAATGGCAATGGCAGGAACGAGCGGAGGAGCGCAGAGATGACTGATGTTGAGCGCGATAAGTCTGTTTAAGCGAAGCCGGGTGGCAATAAAAATAATAGAAAGGGAATGCATGGCGATAAGGGGCAGTGTGCCCAGCAGAATACCCAGCATGGAGGCTGAAACGATCTCCCTGGGTGTGGTATTTTCCTTGAGCAGGATATTGAGTGATTTCAAGGGGTGCCTTAGTGAAAGCCTGTTTTCCGGTTTATCATTTGCTTCCTTTTTGAAAATGACTTTATGGGGAAGAGGCAAAAAGTTCCTGACAACAAGCCCTGCGTAAGTCACTGATATATGGTAATTATCCCGGAAAGAACGGAAATGGGAAGCCGCTTTTGTTTCGGCAGAGTAATTAACTGAAATGTCGTGGTCTATCATTTCCAGTCCCGCCCAGGCGCTTCTTACAATAATTTCAACTTCAAAGTTGTACCTTTGTCCCTTGCAGGGAACTTTTATAATGGCGTCAACGGGGTAGGCCCTGTATCCGCTCTGGCTGTCCCCAACGCTTTGGCCTGTTGTAATTCTTATCCATAAGTTGGACCACCAGCGGCCGAAGCGGCTTGACGCCGGAACCTGAGCATTTTTAAAATTACGTTTACCTATGATTATGGCCAGAGGATGGGCTTCCAGTTTTTCAATAAAACCGGGCGCCTCGGCAGGGTCGTGCTGTCCATCGGCATCGAGAGTAATCAGGTGAGAGTAGCCATGATCTCGGGCCCAATTTGCAGCGGCAACGATTGCCTTGCCCTTGCCCTGATTTTTACTAAAATGGAGAATTTCTTCCCTATTGCCGCCAAGGGTTTCAATGGCGCCGTCGGTAGAGCCGTCATTGACGACAAGCAGGGGCAGGCCCGTAGAAAGGGCCTTTTGGACAACATTACTGAGTGTATTGCTGTTGTTGTATGTGGGAATGACAATGAGGGGTCTGTTCACGGGCTGCTCCTTTTTCTTCTGCTTTCCCTTCTTCCCAGGAGAAGGTCCCAAATGGGTCCTTTATAACCGAGTTTATGAAAGGCATTGACGCGGTCCGTATCTTCTCCCATGGGATAAACCCTGTCCGTTTTTCCTTCGAAAGCCCTGATAAGTCTTTCGTGCAAATATTCTCTTGTCGTATGCGGTGAAAAATAGAAGAAAGGTTTCAGCACATCCTCTTCCGGTGAAAGCGCCTTTTCATCTATTGCCCGCTTGTGCATGGGGGTTCCCGGAAGTACCCGGACACCCGTTGCGGCAAAGACAACACATTTTTCCAGCCTTGCCAGGTTGGCTATCCCCTCTTCGACGGTTTCTTCCGTTTCTTCGGGGCCGCCGAAGATAATAAAATGAGCCGAAGCAATACCGGCATCAGAAAATAGCCTGTTGCTTTCTTCCACCTCACTCCAGGTAAAGTTTTTGCACATCCCCTTTAAGGTGCGGTCACTGGCACAGTCCGTACCCCATTCGACAGCTTTGAGGCCGGCTTCTTTCAAAAGGGCAACTTCCCGGGATTGAAAACGGTCAGGTTTGAAGTAGGCCATCCAGGGTATGGTTATTTTTCTTTTTACCAACTCTTCGGCAATGGCGAGATAACGTTTGTCTGCATCGTTAAATACTGAATCGGCAATAAAGTAATACTTTAGATCATGCTTTTCCGTCAGCATCTCGATTTCGTCGACAACCTTTGTTGCAGGCCTGTAACGGTAGAATTTACCTTCAAGGACAGGGTAGGTGCAGTAAGCGCAGCGAAAGGGGCATCCGCGCTTTGTCTGGATGTTGAGCATGCCTCCGTGCGCTATGTAATAGTTCGCCGTTTCATCATCCCGTTCCGGTGACGAAATCATTTCACCGGAAAGAGGTGATGTTGATCTCAGAACCTTTTGCTCCGGTTTTTTCCCTGATTCAATCAGTTGAATCAGGTCGGCAAAGACGCCTTCTCCTTCCCCTTCAATACCGTAATCGGCGCCGATCTTTTCAAGCAATACTTGAGGAAAAAGAGAATAGCCGGGGCCGCCGAGGACGATAACGGCATTTGTGATCTTTCTCAGGCTGTCGGCAAGCTGCCGGTAGAGATCGCAATAGTAAGCTGTATGCTTTGAATTACAGTTGTCTATATTTCTAAGAGATAAACCGACAAAGTGAGGCGACTGGGATCTTGCAAATTCGAGAAGTTTCTCCTCTGATTCATCCTGGGCAAGATAGTCCCATTCGACAGCCTCATATCCCCGGCTGCGTAAATCATGGGCAACGGTCGACATACCGAGCGGGTAGACGGGAAAAGGTTCTTTCGTTACATTTGCCGATATTAAAAGTATCTTAGTCATGAACTCCCGATACTTTTAAATTATTGTGCAGATACTCTGGCTTCTCTTTTGGGCGCCTCATAGGTTCCGTCGGCCATCTCTCTTTCGACAACCTTCATAAAGAGGTCACCCATCTTCAGTTCCTGTGGTCTTTCCCTGTAAAAAGTTTCCCAGGCATAGTAGTAAATATCCTGAAGCTCGGTAACGGTCATGTTTTTAGGCTGGAAAGTAACTCTGTCACAGGTGTAGTCTTCAAGACCGTTACTTAAGATTCGTCCCTGCTTTTCAAGGTCGGCCCTGATGGGTGTATGATGGAAGGGTGTTAAAATGGTAAATTCAGCAAGATCCAGGTCAAGTTCGAGCAGGAAATCGACAAGGCGTTTAATATAATCGATGTCCTGGTTGTCTGTACCGAGGATAATCGTTCCTTCCACGCCTATGCCGTGGTCCTTATAGCGTTTAATACGATTACGTATCATATCGGAGGTGTCGAAAACAGCCTGGTAGACATACCAGCAGCCGGCCTGGTAAGCAAGGTCGAGAAGTTTGTCGTCATCTTCAATAGGATGACTGACCCATTTCTTTTTAAGGGGGATGAGAGCCTTGAAGAGTTCTTCTTCCCATTCGTAATTCTGTGCCAGTGAATTGTCGACGACGAAGAGCCTGTTGTTGTCAATGGATTTGATTTCTTCTACCACTTTATCGATGGGACGCGGGCGGAAAAGCTGACCACCGAGAAAAGGGGTACAGCAGGGAAAACAGTCGAAACGGCAGCCTCTCGATGCGTGAACGAGATCGAGCATTTTTACTCCCTTGTAGGTGTAAAGTTCCCTGTTGAGGATATCACGCCTTGCCGTCCCAACCAGTTCGACGGCAGGCATGGCTGCATCACGGTACATTTTCTTTAGATTGCCTGCCCTCAAGTCATCAAGAACCTGTTCAATGCGACCTTCAGACTCACCGACAAAAACGCAGTCAACATGTTCGGTCATTTCGTCGGCGAGAAGGGCCGTTGAAATACCGCCCGCCATAACTGTTACCCCCCTTTTCCGGTAATGAGCGGCTATTTCCCGTGCCCTTGGCATCTGGGAAACAAGCATGATGGAGAGGGCAACAATATCGGGAGAATCCTCCATGTCGAGGTCGTCAACATTATCATCTATAAAAGTAACGTTCACATAATCGGGGAGAGAAGCGGCAAAAACAACCGGCCCATGAGGAGGGAGGTGAAAATGTGTCTGCCTGTCGAGTTTGCGCCATTTGGGATAAATAAGTTTCAGCTCCATTGATTAATTCTCCTTTGATGAAAATAGATCAAGTAATGATTTGAGTTCATTGCCCTGATAATTGTAAAAAGTATTGTTTTTATAATGTAATTTTCTTTCTAATGATATTATTTTCTCATCGGAGAGGTCAAGAACAATAAAAAGTGCACCGGCATGTCCTTTTTGAGGTTGTCCCCTTTCCGGGAGGGGAGGGGGGGCATCGAGCCAGCCGGCTATCATCGATGTCGCTTTGCCTTGAGCCATCATTGATGCTGCACATTTGAGCGCGTTAAGGCCTCTTAAACCGTTGTCGCCCACGCAAAATGTGGGCCCCGTCAGTTTATAGTAAACGGCGCATTCGCCGAGGGTAATAACGGGAAGGGTATAGGAGAAGAGGTTGGGGCTTGAAAAAGCGCCTCCTTCTTCCTCCGTTGTTTCGTAGTATTCGAGGTCCGTCGCCATGACTTCATAATCGGAAGCGATGACCATGCCCCATGTCTCACCATTAGCCGCTTTTCCGCGGTCTGCATCGGCAAGGGCAAGGGCAGCGGCGGCACAACCAAGCTTTGTAAAGGTATCGAATCTGCCATAGCGCTGCAGCGGTTCGTGAAAGAGCTCTTTTGCTCCGGGAATAATCGGATCTGAATGCGTCAGCGCTATCGACTTGTTGGCGCCGATTTCGGAAAGGATCCCGAAACCTTCACCATTTATCCATGATCCGCCTCTGATGTTGAATTCCATATGCTTATACCTTTTCGAATATGAGTGCAGCGTTGCAGCCGCCAAAACCGGAATTTGTCGTTAATATGCAATTGCCTTCGAAATTCCGGGACGATGATGAAAGGCGGCCTGCCGTCCTCTCTTCATGGTTTTCAAAGCCTGCCGTAGGAGGGACTCTTTTTTCAGCCAGTGATTTAACAGACAGGGCTGCTTCCAGAGCACCTGCTGCTCCCAGGGTGTGGCCGATGGCTCCCTTGACGGAGAAGACAGGAAATTTGCGCGATCCATACACTGATTCTACTGCCGTTAGTTCCATGGCATCATTATAGACTGTTCCCGTGCCGTGTGCGCAGTAGGCTTCTATCTGGTCCCGTGATATGCCTGCCTGGTCCGTGGCCGAGCTTATTGCCTTAATGAGTCCTCTTGCGTCTTTTGCAGGTCCTGTAATGTGATTGGCGTCATTGGCGATACCCCAGCCGGAAAGCCTGGCAAGAAGGGGATAATTGTTGTCTCTGGCTGTCTCTTTATGGGTGAGAAGTATTGCCGCCGCGCCATCTCCGAGGACCAGGCCGTCTCTTTGGGCGTCAAAGGGGCGGCATTGGGTTGCTGAAAGGCCTCTTAGCGCCGCGAAACCGGTAAAGCTGAAACGGCTCAGTATATCGGCGCAACAAACCAGTACGCTTGACTGTTGTCCTGAGGCAATGAGTTCAGCTCCTATGGCGAGAGCAACTGTGGAAGAAGCGCATGCGGCGTTAAGGTCCATACCATTTTCCTCAATGCCTAATGCCCGGCATGCAAAGCGGCGGTAATGGCTTGCAAGGAAATGAGATGTTTTTATGGTCCCTTCCGCTTTTTGTTCGATATATTCCGTATCCCCTTTAATGCCTGCCCAGATGACATAAGTCTTTTCAGGTGGCGCAATGCTTTGATTTAAAAGCTTTCGCGTCAGTTCGATGATCCTGTTATCGCTCTCACAGCTATCGAGCCAGGGGATGGATGCGCCGGAATGAAATTCAAGTTTTTCAGTAGAAAAACGGTCTATTTTTCTGACGGCAGACCGGCCTTCCAGCAGTTTTTCCCACATTTCATGGAGAGAATCTCCAATGGCGGACAAAGCAGCCATTTGGGTGACGACAACTTCTTTCAAGTGATCTCTCCTTTCATCCAGCGCCGGCATAAATTTTCTACAAAAGGGGGACGGGCCAGGAGGACATTCTGTTCAGGGTCTGTCAGCAGTTGCACCGTATAGCCCGTTGCCGCTACCATGCCTTTGCTGTTTTCAAGTATGTATTCAAAGTTCAGTTTTACAGCATCACTCCAGACGAGCCTTGCCGCAATCGTAAAGTCGTCGTCATAGCGAAGAGGAGAATGATAGTCAACGTGCATCTGAACGATGGGGGCAAGGAATCTTTCTTTTCTCATCGTCATGTAGCTTAAATCATATTTTTCACCAAAGGCGACACGTCCATCCTCCAGATAGCTTGCATAGCGCCCATGCCAGACGATGCCGAGAGGATCGACTTCTTCAAACCTTACCTTTCTCATCGATGCGGCAACCAGGGGGGCAGGCCTGCCTGCCTCTCTCTGGAAATATATCGCTTTTTTACGTCTGCTCATTTTATTATCACTTTGAAGCTGCTTCCAATATAAGGGAGGAAACAGGTCTTCCATTGCAGGTTAGTTTTGCGTTGATTTGCCGGAGATTTCCCCTTGACGTTATGGAGACCTCACCGCTCAAGAGATCACCGGGATAGGATTGCCTGGAAAACTTGGCCTTCGAGATATTGATGATTTTCAGTTCTTTCCGGCATAGCGTTTCAGCAAGTACCATAATGGTTTCCATCATAATCACACCGGGAAGGATGGGAAATTGAGGGAAGTGTCCTTTAAAACCGGGAAAGTTATCTTTAAAGCAAAAGTCCGATGTTACCTGCTCCTTATCATCATTAATATGAAAGTTGATTGAAGATCGGGAGATGGCTTTAAAGAAAGGCGTCTTGTCATTTACCGGAATAGCCCTGCCTTCTGCTGTGCCGTCACCTTCTTCCGGCGGCTTCCAATCTGCTGTTTTTTCCGGCGCGCCTTTTATTTCATACAGTTTGAGATTTCCCTTTGCAATTAACCTGCTTCCTGCATTAATGCTCCCCTCTACAAAGGAAAAATCTCCAAAGCTTGATTCTTCCTTTGTGGTAATAGTCAGCTCATCACCGATTCTAACGTCTTCATAGAAGGAAAAGTCATTGACACCGACGAGAAATCCTGTTTTAAGCGTATCACCCCTTAGCATGCAGTCATAACCGTTACCGGCTGCCACGGTCTGGGCCATGATCTCTACGAGGCAGTTTTGCCCCACGGCGCCTGACTCATCCAAAAAAGGATTGTCTCTCGTTATTTTAGCCGTTCCCCTGATTTTTCCCTCACCGTATTGGAGCAGTTCATCGACAAGAAGCATGGTTTCTCTGTGTGGGATAAATTCAGTCGAGTTTGTGGGCAACTGAAAAATTGATTTCATACTTTCCATAGTTAACCTGCGTTAAAGTTTAATCCCCGGCGGGTATAATTTCCCACAGCTTGCTTCGGGATGGTTGATTATGCTTAAAACCCTTACCTGTAATCGAAAAAAGTCATTTTTTTTCTCTTTTCAGGGGGAAATATTTTTTTGTTTAATTCTTCCTCTTTAATAATAAAAATTTCGGGAACGACCCTCGCTTTGGCCCTGATATGATCAACGATCATTTTGACGGTAACTGCCGGATCAGAAAGGGCCACGTGAAGCAAAACCCTGTCTGTTTCATCGTCGTTTTTTCTTGCTTCAATATAACCGCCTTCAACACCTTTCATACTGTCGAGGGCTGAAAGCAGGGATGCGGGAAAGAGCGTTGTTCCTTTCAGTTTGAGCATTTGGTTTTTGCGGCCGATAATGGGGCCGAGACGAATCGTATTCCGGCCGCAGCGGCAGGGTTCGGGAATGATGAAAGATATATCTCCCGTTCTGAATCTTAACAGCGGCATTCCCTTTATTCCCAGCGGTGTAACCGTTACCTCGCCTTTTTCACCGGGAGGAAGGGGGTTTCCTTCGTCATCGACAATCTCTGCGATGAGCAGTTCCGGTCTTAAATGGCCTCCGCACCGTTCCCGGCATTCACAAAAGGCGGTTGCCATTTCTGTTGAGGCATAAGTGGAATAGAGCCTGGCTCCCCACAGGGTTTCCACTTCATGGGGTACAGGAAGCAGTTTTAAGTCAGTAGAACGTATAGGTTCGCCAATGGCGACAATTTTTCTGATCCCCATGCTTTTGGGGTCCTCACCCTGCTTTTTGGCAAATTGCCCCAGCTTTCTTATCAGTGAGGGGACTCCTGCAAGAACGGTGGGTTTCGTTGTTTTTATGAGTTCCCATTGTTGTGCAGGGCTTCCCGATCCGGCTCTAATCATGGTTGAGCCTAAAGTGAGACCACCCAGATAGTAGGCAAGACCGGCCATGAAGCAGCGGTCTATGGCAGCGCATACCATTATACGGTCATTATTATTAATACCCACCATACGAAAGGCCGCTTCCTCATTATAGGCAAGCCGCGCAATATCCTCTGAAGACTGGTAAATCACGGTAGGATGGTTTCCCGTCGTTGCCGACGTAAGGCATATGTCTGCCGTATCATTTTCACTGATGGCCAGAAATTCATTGTTATGGGAAGTGAGTTCTTTTTTGGCAATGCAGGGAATTTTAGATAAGTCACCCGCGCTTTTTATTGATTCGGCATTGATTGAGAGTTTTTTAAAGAGGGCTTTGTAATAAGGGGAATGATTGGCCGCGTAGGTTACATGGTGGCTTAGCAGGGTGTCCTGCATAGCCCTTATCGCTTCCCGAGAATCAAAGTCCCTGTTTTTAAAAGCATGTGTCTCTTTAATAAGTTGCTCAAACTTATTTTTCATTGAGATGTTCCTTGAAAATATTTTCGATATGCCTTCTCAATTTTAAGGCCCTTTTTTCTTCGGGCAGGGAAGAAGGGAATACAGGCGGGAGGATTTCCACTTTAACCGTAGCAGGTCTTACGAGATGTTGCTTCATTGGCAGAAACTTTTCCGTTCCTGTCAGACAAACGGGAAGGACGGGAATATTGAGGCCGGCAGCCGTAATAAAGGCGCCTGACTGAAATCGCTGAAGCTTTCCGTCACGTGAACGGTGTCCTTCGGGATAAAAGAGAAAGGCGGCTCCTCCGGCGGCAAGGTCCTTTCCTTTTATTTTGTTAAATTCATTCAACGGTGTTCTTTCAATATCGACGTAACCGGCGCCTTTCATAAACCATTTAAACATCCATATTTTAAAAGGCCATGAGCGTACAAAGACGATGGTGTTCTTCGTCGTATATAGGGGGGCCAGAAATATGTCCGCAGTGGACCTGTGATTAACGACGATTACGCAAGGTTTACCCTTGGGAATATTCTCTTCCCCCAGCCGCTTTACACGAAGCAAAGGCCAGGAAATCCTGATGAGAAATGAGCCGTAGAGGTAGTTATAATATCTTAGCGCGTCATCCGTTCTTCCTCCATTGACCATTTTGTAGATTAAATAATAGAGGGGGAGAGAGCAGGCAAATAAAGAAGTCCCTAATAAAAGATAGAGAAGATAGATGCCGTTTAATGGGTATAATAGATAATTCATATAAAACGGGCAATGAAGGTAACGTGGAAACGCTAGCCCTGATTAATTTTTTCTTCGATGAAACCGTATAAATCTTTAAGCAGTCTTATGGCCCGGATTTTTTCTTCGTCAACGCTTCTTACAACCTTGAATCCAAATTCCTTCTCCAGGGCAACGATAAGGTCGACACTATCGAGACTGTCCAGTCCCAGTTCTTCATAAAGTGATGATTCGGGAGTTAACTCTTCACCTTCCAGTTCAAAAAGTTCAACGAGAATATTATTGGTACGTTGAGCGATCGTTTGTTCAGTCATTATCTTTCTTATACCTCCTCAAAATTAACACAACATTGATACCGCCAAAGGCAAAACTATTTTTCATAATAATATTTATTTCACCCTCCCTGACCGATTTAAAACAGTCTATTTCCCGGCATCCTTCCCCTGCAAGTTCAAAGTTCAGGCTCGGAACAAGTTTACCTCTTTCCATCATGGCAAGTGAAGCGGCCAGTTCCAGAACGCCACTGGCCCCCAGAGTATGTCCCATGTGTCCTTTTAAGCTGCTTACGGGAACGGCCTTATCGCCAAAAACCTTATTGATCGCTTCCGCTTCTGCTGCATCACCAAGAAGGGTCCCTGTGGCATGGGCATTAATATAGTCAACGTCTCCCGGTGCAATGCCTGCATTATGAAGGGCCCCTTCAATACACTTTACGATCGATTCACTGTGAGGCTGGGCAAGGTGTGAACCGTCAGAGAGAGTTGAAAAGCCGATTACTTCGGCAAGTATGGGCGCTTCCCTCGATAAAGCAGATTCTTCAGCTTCGAGAACCAGGCAGCCTGCACCTTCACCGCAGACAGTGCCATCACGATTTGCATCAAAAGGTCTCGGTGTTTTTTCAGGATGGTCATTGTATCTGTATGAAGTAGCGTTAAGCAAGTCAAAAGTGCCGCAGACAATCGCATCAAGTTCATCTGACCCGCCACAGAGCATAACGTCCTGAATTCCATGCTTGATCGCTTCGAAGCCGAGACCAATGGCCTGAGCCGAGGAAGAACAGGCTGCGTCAGGTGATATGACTCTCCCCGTAATATTGAAGGCATGGGCCACATTCGCTGCCGTCGTATGGCTCATTACCTGGAAAAAAAGCCCCGATGAGACATTTTTCAGGGAAGCCTTATCATAATATTCTTTAAAAAAACTGGATAAGGAGTGTGTGCTCCCTGTGGTTGATGAAAAACTGACGCCACATCTGCCTGATTGAAAGATATTGTCGCTTACGGCCGAGTTCTCTATCGCTTCTTTTGCTGCCAAAACGCCCATAATGGCCGTATTACCCATGGTTCTTCTGAATTTACGGCCAATACTTTTCAGGGGAAGCTTTTCTTTTAAGGGAGCGCCTACCCAGCAGTTGAGGTCGCTTATTTTATCATTCCACTGCTCTTTAAGCGATGTGACGGCTGATGAACCTGAATAGAGGCCATTTATGAGGGCTTCCCTTCCCAGTCCGAAGGGGGAGACGGTACCGCTTCCTGTAATAAGGACTCTTCTTAGCGACATTTTCTAACCTCATTCCAAAGGGACTCCATGCCTATTATATTAGAAGCGCCGATGAGTCCCGAAATAGATGCTCCCATAATGCCCGGCATGAGAATACTCTGGCCTGCCAGATAAAGGCCCAGAATGGATGTGACAGGGCCAAGCTTCATCTCCTGTACAGACTGTTTTAATCCATAAGATGCGCCCCCGGGGGAACCCGTATATCTCTCAAGGTAAAAGGCGTG